>Ga0194128_10007896_pt1 | contig 13686 bp, 11 predicted proteins | sample TA2KigCa65mmetaG_FD_148650 | JGI IMG/M metagenome (GOLD analysis project Ga0194128, IMG submission 148650) | Freshwater microbial communities from Lake Tanganyika, Tanzania - TA2015037 Kigoma Deep Cast 65m | ecosystem: Environmental > Aquatic > Freshwater > Lake | place: Tanzania: Lake...
GTTTTTATCGGGAGCTGGGATTTTTTCCGCTGCCCAATTTGAAATACGTCTTGATCCGGCCGACGGCGGAATCCGCGTCCGGCGGGAAGCCCGCCCGCAAGCGCGCCGCGGTCCCAGTGGAGGAGCGGCTGGAGGCCGAGGCGCGTCTCTATGGGCCGCAGGACCTCCCCGACCTGGTGAGCGTGTACAACCTCGACGTGTCGCTGCGCAAACTGGGAATCCTACGCAGCGAGTCGTACTGGCAGCACCTGTTCGAGCGCGAGCGGGTGGGCCAGATGCTGAGCACCTACCACGCGCCGGGCAAGGACGGCGAAGCGGAAGCCGAGTTGCGCACCTTCATGTGCATGGTGGAGGGACAGCCCAAGAGCTATATCACGGTGCGATTAAAAAAAGACCGCGTGCAGATCATGGAAAGCCCCGCCGAATCGTACCAATTCCAAAACTGGATGCTGCGCTACGCAATTTCCCTGTCGCGCAGCGAGGAGATATTGCGGGTGGAAAGCCAGGTGCCGCTGCGCTCCCCGGACGGGGAAGTCCGCGTGCTGGTGCGGCGCGATTCTCCGCTGATGATGCTGCATCCGCTGGGGTCCGGCCTGCGGCCGGAAGATTTTCCTTACCCGGCGGAAAATTTCTTGTGGAGCCGCGACCGGTTCTAGGGGCTTTCGGTGAAGGATTCGGCCGACCAGAAACCCTGACACCCACCTTGTGGGGTGTCACGAAATTGCTGGCCTGGGCAATCTTCCACGGGGTCGGAGGCGGGACGGGTGGATGGTGCGGGGTGGGCCGCGAGTCGCGCGGCGGAGAAGCGGCTGGCGGACACGTTAACACTTTGGCAACAACCTTCACGCTCCCGTTGGCTACAATGCGCTCGGTCGGCGACGCGTGCACGCTCATCCTCATCATCAGGGGCGGTGCAAGGCGTGCGGTTGTGACCCTCTGCCCTACCTGTCTGGATATGCAAAACGGATATACAAAAAGGAGGCTTCCCCTTCCGATGATGAGCACCATTTCCCCTGTCCTCTGCCAGATGGCGCCGGTACGCACCGAGCAGCCGGTCCCCGCGGTCTGCCCGCAGCCCCCGCAGCCGCCCACGGACGCCCTGGATTTCAGCAAGATTGACAGCCCGCTGAAGGCGGCGCTGCTCCCCGTGAACGAGCCCGCCCTGCAGATAGGTCTCGTCGCCGGCATCATGTTCGCCGTGATGTCGGCCCCCGGCGGCGCCGTGCCGCTGGTCACCGTCGACATGGCCTCCAAGTCGGCCGATAAGCTGATGAACGCTTCCTACTCGCTCGACCTCAAGGACGAGTCCAACCCGCTGACCGTGACCGGCGACGTCGCCGGCCAGCCGCTCAGCGACAGCTTCACCCTTGACGAGGCGACCCAGAGCGCCAACTTCACCGGCCAGATCGGCAACAACCCGACCAGCCTGACCCTCGGCCTCGAGCTTGCCACCGAGTCGCTGCTCATCAGCGGCAAGCTCGGCGACGTGGAGCAGAACGTCCGCTATTCCACCATCAAAGGGCCGAACGGCGACGACAACCTCCGCGGCATTCACGCCGAAGGCACCATCGGCGGCCAGGAATACAAGGCCGACACCCTGTTCGACGCCCAGGCCCTCGCCAGCGGCGCGCAGGAAGAAGCCCAAATGACCGTCCGCGGCAGCCTCGGCGGCCTCGAGATCTCCAAGGACTACACCGTGACCGCGACCCAGATGCCCAGCGGCGCCGAGATCGCGTTCAAGGGCACCGGCAGCACCGCCGGCGTGGCCCAGGAAGTCGACGTCAAGCTGACCCTGGTCGGCTAGTCTTCAGGGGGTGCTTCGGCACCCCCCCTACTTCTTTTACTTCTTTAGTGAAGTGAGGCGCATTCGCGCCTCAAATTCAGGCGACGCTTCCCGGCGTCTCCTGAGCTCCCCGCCGGGGGACGTCCCGCGTCTCCCGGGAATCTCGGCGGCGCAAGCCGCCGGGGTCTCCAACTCTCGCTCGACTGAATCCCGGACGGCCGTCTGGGACCGGCCCGCGCGAGAGCATCCGCACTCACCTTCTAGTCTCTGCGGCGCCCGTGGGCGCCGCTTCATTTTTTCCATGAACCGTCCGCCCGTGACCTACCCATCCTTGAGACACACCCTTGAGACACACGCGCCCGGCGCGTGTCCGGGCCGAACACGGTACCGGGTGTCAATCAGCGGACGCCGCACAATGGGGGCGCCCGCGGGAAAGGGCCGCCCAGCCTCGCGGGCGAATTGCTGGCGGCCATGAACGCACCCCAGAGCAACGTCACGGAAATCGCCGCGCCCATTGCCTCGCTGCGGCTGGCCAGCGAGACGCGGCTGCGCGCGGACATGGAGGCCGCCTACGGCGAGCGCATCGAGCGGTTCACCCGGGCCGCCTCGCGCATCGCCGGATTCGAGGACGCCGACACCCCGCCCGGCGAGCGCCAGTACTTTCTCGCCGAGGGCGTCCGCCTGAGCGCCGCCATCGCGCCCAAACTGTACGAGATGGCGCACCGCGCGATGTCCCACCTGCGCATCGATCGGCCGGTGGAATTCTACATCTACCGCACCGACGTCCCCGACGCGTTCTGCTCCTACGATCGCGAGCGGGGGATTTTCAGCGTGTGCGTGGCGCCGGAATACATCAACACCCTGGAAGACCTGGAGCTCCTCGACCTGCTGGGACACGAGATCGGGCACGCCATGCTCGATCACGTGCACAACAAATTCCTCATGACCGAGGACCTGTTCTACGACCTGCGCGACCTGGAGGCCGATCTCGCCGGGCGGGTCCTGGAAAAGCACGAAAAACGTGAGTTGGAGTGGGCCAACGAGGCGCTCGACGTCCTCGACGGGTCGTTTCTCGCGAGGTGCCGCCGCCTGGCGCGCCTCCAGGAGCTCTCCGCCGATCGCGTGGGGCTGCTGTGCAGCCGCGATCTGGCGGCGTCCCTCACCAGCCACATGAAGGAGCTGACCGGCGGGCTGTCCAGCAAGTTCATCAATTACGACGCCGCCGCGCTGCTCCGCCAGCTCGATGAGATTGACGCCCTCGACCGAGCCGCCATCAACGTGTTCGACGGCACCCATCCCATCACCGCGGTGCGCATGAAGAGCCTCATGCTGTTCGCGCAGTCCGAGGGGTACGCGCGCTTCGTCGGGCACTCCGAGTTTGCGCACGGGGCGGCGGAGGTCGACCAGATGGTCGACGACCTGCTCCGCCAGACTGAGCGCTTCCCGTCGCGCGCGTCCGATCGGCACCTGATCGAGGCGCTCAGCGCCGGCGCGGTGCACGTGCTGAGCCCCCCGCGCGGCGGGGCGCCGCTGGCCGAGGCCCTGGAAGCCGGCCTGTACCGCCTGTTGGAGTACAGCGAGATTCCCTTGCAGTGGATCCAGGTGGATCGCCTGAAGGCGCGCGACACCTGCTTGAGCGCCTGCGCCACGCTTGCCGAGGTGTTCACCGAAAAGGAGCGCGAGGAGGCGCTGCGCATGGCCGTGGAGCTGGCCCAGGATGCCGGCCGCCCGGCCGCGCGCCACCGCGCCCGCGCGCAGGAGATCGGCGTCGGGCTGCGCCTGCCGGCCGCGACCATCCAGCGGGTGCTGCACGAGATGCAACGTTTGCCGCTGCCGCGACGGCGCCACGGGACCCGCGGGTAGAGGTAGAAGTGCCCCCGGCGCCCTGGAGGCGCGGGTAAAGATCCTGCGGACGCTCCAGAGGGGTCATGTGTCCCAGGGATCCGCGGGGCCCGCCCGCGAAGTCCCTTGGAATCAACGACGGCGGGTGATTGCGACTTGATCCCACTTGCTCCCGGCACCGTTTTGCGCGGCAAGTATCGAGTGGACCGCTTGGTGGCGACCGGCGGCATGAGCCAGATCTACCTGGGCAATCCGCTGGAAGGCGCCGGCATGGTGGCCATCAAAGAGCTTTTCGTCTCCGACAACGAGGCCGAGAAGGAAGAGGACCTCAAGCAGTTCGCCAACGAGTACGCGCTTCTGCGGGAGCTGCAGCACCCCGCCCTGCCCCGCGCGCTCGACTCATTTGAGGAAAACGGCGGCCACTACCTCGTCGAGGAGTTCGTGCCCGGCGAAACCCTGGAGATGCGCCTCCAGGACCGAGGCCGCCTCCCGGTGGGCGAGGCGGTGGCCATCGGGCTGCAGATCCTCGACGTGCTGGACTACCTGCACTCGAAGAAGGTCATTTATCGCGATCTCAAGCCCAGCAACATCCTGTTGCGCCGCGACCAGACCATGCGGCTCATCGATTTCGGCGCGGCCCGCCGCTATCGGGTGGGCGCCCAGCGCGACACGGTGCCCCTGGGCACGCCCGGCTTCGCGTCCCCGGAGCACTACGGGCGCGCCCAGACCGACGAGCGCTCGGACATCTACTGCGCCGGCGCGGTCCTCCACTACATGCTGAGCGGTCACGATCCCGCCGAGGGCCAGCCCTGGAAGTTCGAGGCGCCCAACGACCTGTACCCGGACATCCCCAGCGGACTCAGCGACCTGGTGATGGACGCGGTGGAAATCGACCCGGCCGACCGCTTTCAGACGGTGGCCGCGATGAAGCGCGCGCTGCTCGAACTGCGCATCCCCCTTGATCCGGCCATCGCGCGGCCCAATCACGCGCACGCCCTGGTGACCCTGCGCCGCCGCCTGCAGTTCGTGGACAAGCGGGACTATTACCGGATCCTGGAGACGGCGGCCATCGGCGTGTTCGGGCTGTTTTTCTTCGCGGTGTCCTTTCCGGCCTGGCTGACCAACGTGCCGCTCCCCCATCCCCTGGTGGGCGCGTGGCTGACCGCCTACGCCGTGGCCCATCCCTACACCAACTGGAAGCGTTACCGGGGGATGGTCGTCGAGATCTACCACGAAGGCATGCGCATCAGCAACGACGGCGACGCGCAAGAGATTTTCTGGACCGACGTCATCCGCATGCCGGTCACCCAGAAGGCCGCCGAGATCTTCACCCACAGCGGGCACTACCACCTCGACGTGGCCTGGCCCGGCTACTGGGACGTGGTGCACGAGGTGATCAACAACGCGGGCCTGGTGGAGCGCAACGCGAACGCCGCTTGGTACACCTACATCGACAGCGACGAGACGCTCTACGAGCGGGCGGTATGAACGCCCGTCCGGGACGCCAGGCTAGGGGGTGTTGACAATCACCGCACTACTGCGGACGCCACTCTGGGCCGACCTCTTGGTCCTCCGCGACTGCGCTCCTCAACGTACCCGAAAGTACGCCTGCGGTGCTCGCTTGTGCGGACCGGCGACTTCGACTCCAGCCTGACGTCCTCACTACGAGCCGCGAATGTCAACACCCCCTAAGCGATAGCTGCCCGATCCCACTCCAGCTGGATCTGGCCCTCGCTGCGCCACATGCGGATGTTGCCTCGCTGGCTGGTCAGGTAGATGTGCCCGTTCACGTAGTCGTTGTAATCCTGCAGCGCGTCTCGATCCGGGGCCTGTTCGGGGGCGGCGCCCGCGCTCACCAGCACCACCGACGGGCGGATTTAGTCGAGCGCCTCGCGCAGCACGCCCTTGCTGGACCCGTGGAAGGGCGCCACCAGGGCGTCCGAGCGCAGCTCCGGGCCGAAGTGGTAGACGATCGATTCCCAGCGGTGCTGGTCGCAATCCCCGGCCACCAGCACCGAGAACCCATTGCACTCCAGGCGCACCACCAGTGGCGCCAGCGTCGAGTTCTTGGGATCGTCGGGGTGCGGGCTGAGCAGGTGGACTTGGTGTCGCCGCACACGAACTGGCGCTGCAGGTCGCCGCGCAGCTGGGAGACGGTGAAGCCTTGCAGCCATTTAGCCTTCTTCAGGTGGCCCAGCATCTCGTTGACCGCCTTTGCGCCCTCGGGGAGCGGGGGCACCCAGACCTCTTGAAGCTGGAAGTTGCGCGTGACGAGCTGCATTCCGCCCTCACTCCACTGATCCGGTTCGTAGCCGGTCAGGATGAGCAGGTTGATGGGCGAGCTGGCTCCGAAACGCTGCAGGTACTTGAGCGGCTCCCTGGGGAGCGCCGCCTTGGGCGCCAGCGGAACGTTCGCGTTGATGAAGATGTCGGCAGCCGGCGAGGCCCAGAAAAAAAGACTGCCATGCCCTACGTCCAGGACATGGAACATGGCCGATTCGCGCTGCATCAAGGCGCCTTCGGCGGGAGTATTCGGTCGCTTGATTTTACTTCGCGCACCGGGTTTCCTTTCCCACAGTATGCCTGAGTAGCGCCGGGGCTCCGGATCCGCGCCGGTCCCGCGATTGCAGAAGGGAGGATCCCCTCCAGGGGAGAACCTTTCTTCAATGCACCAGGGCGCGTCAGTGTGGTGGACTCGTGTTTCTTGTTTTGTTTGCCTTGTCCTGATCGCTTGTTTCCACCTCGTCACCACCGCCTCATCGCAGCCGCTTCCGTCGCCCTCGCTGTCCCCCACCCCACTGGCGATGGCGTCGCCGAGTCCCCTCGCGCTGGCCCCGGCCGCCCCCTCGGTGCCCGAAACCATGGCCCCTCCGCCAACCCGATCGGCGCAATGGCGCCAGCTCGATGCCGGCACCTGCCCGCGGCCTCCCTGGAACGGCGTCGAGGCCAAGATCATCACCGACGCCTGGGCCCTTGAAGCGTTCTGGCGGGGCACCCATCCCCGCAAGAGCAGCGCTTTCGACGCGGGCGCCGGGGCGACACCCCTCCCCAAAGTGGACTTCAACACGGAGATCGTCCTGGTGCTGAAGGGACGGCCCGGCAGCGGCGAGATTCGGCTGGTCGCACTCGAGGATCGGGGCGCGGAACTGGCCGCGGTCTATTTCAATCCACAATGGCCGGAGCTGGCGATCAAGGCCGACCTCACGCCGTACCTGTGCATCGTGACGGCGCGCCGCCCGGTGATGATCGGCACCCGCGAGACGGTTTCGTCGCTCACCTTCAACCGCCTGGTCGCCGCCATGCCCACGCTGTATCGCAAGCCGGGCGGCCTCATGCGCGACCTCGAGCTGAACACGCTCGATCGGGTGCGCCAGGGCCTGCGCGCCACCGGCGCCAGCATGCTCACCGACGTGTGGCAGCTTCAGGCAATCACCAGCGAGCCTCGCCAACTGGCCTACACCCGCCTGCTGGAAGCCCGCGTCTACGAGGCGCTGCTGGCTGACTCCGCCCGCGCGGAGGCGGTCTACAACCTGGTGGTCGGCACGGAGAAGGGAACCCCGCTCGGGCAGGTGGCCCGCCACCACGTCCACCAGGCGCGACGCCTGCGCATGGAGCGCGAGGCCATGGCGGCGCTCGACGAGACCCGCGGCGAAATGGCCGCGGCGCGGCTGCGCAGCGGGACGCGCTGGTTGGAGACGGGCGGGCAGTACGAGTACCTGACCACCTGCCGCCCGCGCGTGCTCTACATGGCCGTGGAGTGCTACCGCGAAGGCGCGAAGGACACCCGCGATCCGGAGGCCGTGCAGAACTGCCTGCTGCGCGCCGCCGACGTGTATTATTTCCACCTCAACAAGCAGAAGGCGCTGCAGATGTACGGAGAGTGCGTGCGGCTCTTTCCGGACGCGCGCTCGGTGCCGGTCGTGCTGCGCCGCATCCGCGACCTCATGCTGGCCAACGGGGACCCGCGTGGATACGACGTGTACCACGATTTTCTGCGCCGCTATCCGGACAGCCCGCGAGCCGCCGAGGTGGAAGCGCTGGCCTGGAATTAAAGAACCGACAACAATTCGCGGAACGCGGCCTGCTGCATGTTCCCCACCCACAGCACCAGCGCGTTTTCCCCGTTCTCGTAATATTTCTTGCGCACGCCCACCTGGCGGAATCCGAAATACTGGTACATCTTGATGGCGGCGTCGTTGCTCTCACGGACCTCCAGGACCGCCCAGCGCGCGCCGGTTTCCACCGCTTCCTCCAGCAGCCGCGCCATCAGGCGGCGCCCGACCCGCTGCCCGCGCACTTTTGGATCCACCGCCACGGTGGTCACGTGCACCTCGTCGAGGACCACCCAGGCGCCGGCGAAGCCCACCACGACGCCGTCCGCCACACCCACCCAGTAGCGGGCCACCGCGCTGCCCAATTCTCTGGAGAAGGAGCCGCGCGACCAGCTGGTGGGAAACGAGGCGTCCTCGATGGCCTCCATGGCGGGGATGTGCTCCGCGGCCATGGGGACGATTTCCATCAAGGGAGGCGCGGCGGCTTCACGTCGGGCGGGCGCAGGTACACCGCGTCCACCGTCTCCAGCCCGACCGCGTCGACCTCGCCGTACAGTCCGGCGCCGTAGGCGGCCACGTGGCGCGCGTGGGGTGTCGCAAATTCAAGCGGGGCCACCAGGAAGTCCTCGCCAGCCAGTTCCGGATAGGCCGCCAGGCCGCTGCCTCCGACCAGCATGGACAGATCATCGCCCCTCGACCCCTGTGCCCGCATCGCGACGTCTCTCACCATCGCAAGCCACCCGCGCGCATCAGGTGGATCAAGCGCCAGCGGCTGGCCAATTTGTTCACGAGTGCAGCCGTCCCCATGAAAGCACCAGGCTGCGGCAAAAACCTGACCCTTGCGGGCGTCAGTCAACGCCGCGGCGCACACGCTCCGCTCACCGCCGCCCTCGAGACCGGCACGATGCGCGTCCACCATTCCGAGTGCTATCGCTTCCAGCGTGGACACCGGCACCAGCTTGCAACCCAGCACCTGGGCCATCGTCCTGGCGGTGGTAAGGCCCAGGCGCAGCCCGGTGAAAGAGCCGGGGCCGACGGTGACCGCAATTCTGGTGAGGTCGCGGGGCGCGACGCCGGCCTCGCGCAGCACCGCCTGGCACATCGGGAAAAGAAAGGTGAGCTGCTCCCCAGGCCGCCGCTCGGCCGCCTCCGCCCGCCCGCTCGGAGCCACGACGGCGGCGCTGCACCATTCCCCGGAGGACTCGATTCCCAGGACGACTTCAGCCATGCGGCTTGCGCCCACCCAGCGCGGCCACATAGTTTTCCAGCAGAGCGGCGTGTTTTGGTCCGCTCGCCTCGAAATTCAGATGGCGCGCGTCCTCGGAAACAATCTCGAAGGTGATGCGCAAGAGGTCCGCGGGCAGCGCGTCGGGCACGCGATCGGCCCACTCCAGCAAAGTCACCCCGTCACCCCAGAAATATTCCTCGGCGCCGAGATCGTCCAATTCCCGTGGAGTGTCCAGACGGTACGCATCAAAATGGTAGACCGGCAACCGTCCGCGATACACGCGCAGGAGCACGAACGTGGGACTGGCCACCGACTCGGACACTTCAAGCGCGCGGCACAGGCCCTGCGCAAAGGTGGTCTTGCCCGCCCCGAGGTCCCCGACGAGGGCGAGCATGGCGCCCGGAAAAAGCAGCGGCGCCAGCGCGGCGGCCATCCCCTGGGTGGCGTCGGCGGAATCGGCGCGCCATTGCATCATGGGGCCGCGCTGGCTCCGAGAATTTCGAACTCGCCTTCGATGGTCTCGGTATAGCGCCGGCCGCTCGCCTGCATGATGGTGCGCAGCGCGTCGCGCGATTCTTCCTGCGAGGTAAAGAAAAAAATCTGGCGGCCGCGCGACAATTCCAGCAGCCATTCCAGGGCGCGGCCCCGCCGCTCCACGTCCAGCCGGGTGAAGGGATTTTCCATGATCAGCGGCAGCGTGGAGCCGAAGGAGACCGCCCGCTCCACCAGCAGCAGGCCGTGCAGCAGGTCGCTGGCGCTGCGGCCCAGGGCAATGGGCGCCATCCACGTGTCAAGGGCGGCGCCCGGGCGCTTGACCTGCAGGACCGGATTCCCCTTTTCCTCGATCAGCCGCAGCGTGATGGGCTGCTGGGTGATGGTTTCATAGGCCTGCTCGAGGTGGTGCACGGTGCGGGTCACCAGGTCGCCGGCCACCGTGGCGGCGCCGGCGGCCGGCGGTTCGAGCGGACGCATGCGCTGGCGAATCTGCTCGAGCTGGCCCTCCAGCGCGGCCAGCTCGGATTTTACTCGCCCCACGACATCTTGCGCCTGCTGCGTGCGCAGCTCGTATTCGTCCATGCGGCCGGGGTCAACGCGACGGTCGGTGACCTCGCCGGCCTGCTCGAATTTTCGCACCACCGCGAGCGCGTCGTGGATGCGGTTCTGCGCCTGCTCGCGGGTGGCTCCCCGCATGGCCGCCAGCACCTTCTCGTCAAGCTCCGTCGCCTGGGCGCTCAGCTTCTCGAATTCAGCGCGGCCGGTCAGCGCCCACTCCAGCTCCGCGATGCTGGTCAGCCCCATCTCGCGAAGCGCCGCGCTCTGGCGCACTTTGAGACGCTCCTCCTCCTCGCGCTTTTCGTCAAGATCGCGCATCAGCTCGTGGATGCGGCGCTTGAGCCCGTCCTCTTCCTCGTGGATGGCCTGGAAGGTCCTTAATTTCTCCAAAAAGTCGCTGATGGCGCGCGGCGTCACCGGCTCCCACTCGGAAATCACGCCGCACTCGACAAGAACCCGCGGAGTTTGGGCGGATTGATCCTCACGGGCACGTCCGGCTTCGATCTCACGCTCCAAATTCCAGATGTAGGCCCGCACCGTGGCAAGATCCCGCTGCAGCGCGCGATACTCCCGATAGGCGGTGCGCAGGTCCTTGATGGTGGTCACCCGACATTTGTCAAAAATTCCCCGCATCTCGTCGCGCGCCTTGTCCACCGTGCCGCGCATGCGCTCGACCTCGCCGCCGATGCGCTCGCTGGCCAGGGTCACTTCCGCGGCGGCGCGATCCTCCCGGACCTTCAAATACAGGCAGCCGCCGGTCATGCACACGGTGAGCCCCACCACCCACCAGATCAGCGGATTGGTTTCCATGGCGACCCAGGCCAGCACGCCGGTGAGCAGCGCCATGATTGCTGTCCAACCCAAAAAGCGGCGCGCGGTAACCGCGCGCTCGGCAATTTTCTTCTCATTTTCCTTGAGATCTGAAACCCGGCTGAAAAGCACTTCGGTGCGCGCGATCTCTTTTTCGAGGCCGCCGATGCGCGACTCGAACTCCTCGTCGGACTTAAAATCGACGAAGCGATCCCCGATGCCGGCGAGGCGCGCCGAGATATCCGCGTCCTTGACGCGAAACCCCTCAATGTTGCGCTGCTTCTCCTCCAGCGCGGCGGGCCAGAGACCCTCCGCGAGGTTGAGCGCCTTGATGGTCTCGATTTCCTTCTGGGAGATGGTGAAAAATCGCTCGTAGATGGTCAGCTTCTGTCCGACGCTCTTGCGGACTTCTTGCAGCGACTCCAGGTTTTTGCGGATGTCCCCCATTTCGGCGTCCAGCGATTCCAGGCGCTGCTGGTTGCGGACCACCACGTCCCGCGAGTCGGTGTTCATGTTGGCAAACCGCTCCACCGCCAGCAGTCGCGGCCTCAGCGAGGCCAGCGCGCGCTCGTGGTTGCGGGCCTGGTCGAGCCGCTCGGTGTATCCCAGCATTTGCGATTTTCGGAAAACGTACTCGTGGCGGGACGCTTCCTCTTGCAGCGGGGTGAGGCGCGCCGCGGTCTCCTCGATCTTTTGCCGCACGTCACGCTCGGCCAGGGTGAGACTGTCCAGCGTGAGCCGCGCCTCGTCGTCGACCGGGGGCGCCGCTTCGGGAGACGCCGCTCCCAACGCCAGAGGCTCCGGAGGGCGCGCGCCGGGCGCCGGGCCGCCCGGGTCGTCAAGCGGCACCTCAGCCTGCGCGTTGTTGTCTCGGGCGCGAATGGTGCCGGCTTCGAAGTCGCGCTGCACGGTGTAGGAGGTCCCGTCCTCCAGGACGTAGCGCACGCGGGCCTGGAACATCCCCCCGTCCCAGGGGCGGGCCTCCGGCGCCCGCGGGCCCTGCACCTCGTCGTCCCAGCGGCCCGGGCCCAACAGCAAATCGCGCAGACAATTGCCTACGCTGGACTTCCCCGTCTCGTTGGCCCCGTAGATGCAGTTCAGGCCCTTGGCAGACTCGATGCGAAAATCCTTGAGCCTGCCGTATCCTCTGACGGTTAATTCCTCGATGAACATCAGGTGCTGTGGGGGATTTCTTTCTCGACGAACAAATTGGGCCGTTTTCCCTTCCATAGGTGAAAGCGGCGTTCCTGTAGAGCGTTCACACCATGGGGATTACCGTCCCGGCGGCGGCACCAACCCTTCGCCGGGCAGCCAGCGGGGAAAGTCCGACAGCCGCTGGCCGCCCACCCGGTGCCAGCTTCCCCGGCAGTACACGGTGAAAGCGTCGGCGTGCTGGTTTGCCGCGTAGGTCGACGAATAGGTGTCGGTAGCGGCGACCGGGCACGTGCGCATGCGCGCCAGGTAGAACGGGACCAGCAGCCCCAGACGGCGGGGCGGGCCGCCGCGGTTGCCATCCGCGAAGGCGCGGGCGCCGCCGGCCAGATCCTCGACGTTGCGTCGGCAGGCCAGAAGATCGTCCGTCGCCCGACGCTCGGCGGCCGCCGGCCACGCGATCCCCGCCCCGACCAGGGCCAGGAGCGCGCCGCCCAGCGCGACCTTCCGCCAGCGCTTCCACGCTCCCAGCCCGAGCAGGGCAAGTCCCAGGGCCAGGGCAACGCAGGCGGCCACCCAGGCGCCCACGACGATGACCCGCCATCCCTCCGGATTCAGCGCCGCCCAGCCGGGGTCGCTCACGCGCGCACCGTCGCGGCGGATGACGGACAGAATTCCGAAAAGGCGCAGGCCTGACAGGCCTTGTAGTCCGGCTTCGCCGCGTAGACACGCGCCCGCACGCCGCGGGCCGCACAGACCATCTGGCGCTTCGTTTCCTCCAGATCGCGGCGCGACTTGCGGGCGCGGCCGGCCGTCCCGGACTCGAGGAATTGCAGCTCCACGTAGCCCGGCAACTCGCCAAAGCGCTCCGCGTAGGCCAGCGCGTACACGTTGAGCTGAAGGTTGTCGCGGGCGCGCTTGTCGGCATCCTCCTGGGTGCGCACGTCGGTGCTCTTGTAGTCCACGATGGCCGAGCCGCCGTCCCAGCGATCGACCCGATCGAAGCGGCCCACGAAGCGGTCGCGGCCCCACTGGAAGGAGAACTCCTGCTCGACCAGCGTGGGGACGCGAGGCTCTGCCGACTCGCGCGCGACCCATTCGCGCAGGACCCGCTCGCCGTTCGCGAAGCGCTGCTCCTCGTGGGCGCGCGACAGAAAGCCCTCGTTGACCCAGCTCCGCGCGAAGACCTCCAGGGCGCCCTCCACGGTCGGCGCCTCGGCCTTGCCCTCGGCATGGAGCTGGCGGCTCTTGTTGCACCAGGAGATGGCCTCGTGCAGCGCGCGCCCGTAAATCACCGAATGATGGGACAGGAGCGGCACGCGCAGGACGTGCACGAACTTGTACTTGAGCGGGCAGGTGAGGTAGTCGTCGAGCTGCTTGTGGGAAAGCACCAGAAGGTCGTCGGGCGCCAGGGGACCGGGCACCGTCTGGGGGGCGACGGCCGGCTCGGAGTAGCGGAGCAGCATCTCGCCGGGGGAGGTGCGGGCCGGCGCGGCCGCCTCCTTCTCCGAGTCGAGCGCCTCACCCACGAAAGGGCTGACCTTGCGCGCCCGCCGCGCCCCGGCGTCGCGCGCGCTGAACAGGTGGAGGGCGTCTTTCGCGCGGGTCATGGCGACGTAGAAGAGGCGGCGCTCCTCCTGGACGTGTTGCTCGGTGCCAGTCTCGACCAGTGGAACAAGCTCGGCCGCCAGCGGCATGGCCTCGGCGCGGGGCCGGGTGGGAAATTTCCCGTCCGTGGCGCCCACCACGAACACCACGGGAAACTC
>Ga0194128_10007908_pt1 | contig 13671 bp, 14 predicted proteins | sample TA2KigCa65mmetaG_FD_148650 | JGI IMG/M metagenome (GOLD analysis project Ga0194128, IMG submission 148650) | Freshwater microbial communities from Lake Tanganyika, Tanzania - TA2015037 Kigoma Deep Cast 65m | ecosystem: Environmental > Aquatic > Freshwater > Lake | place: Tanzania: Lake...
ATACGAGCCGTGTCCATACGCCTTGCCCAAGGCGTGATGGTATAGTCGGGTATCGAGAGTACAAAGACCCGAAGGGGCTTACCGTACACCAGCTCGATCGAACGGTCCAACAATGCGGTGAAGAGACTGCAGTAGGTGCCAGTATCCACCCGCATATATTGGTCATTCACTCCAATGAGTAGGGTCACGACTGTTTGGCGCTGGGGCTTGAAGGCTTTGAGGGCCTGGTCGAGGTCGTAGCTCGTCCATCCTGTCATAGCAATGTATTTGAGCGAGTCGAGCGCCAGATTCTTCTCCTGCAGTAATGCCGCTGCCTGATGAGGGAAGCGGGCAGTTTCATGCACACCCTGGCCGATGGTATACGAGTCCCCCAGCGCCAGCCAGGTGCGAGGCAACGGCGCATCTCCGGTGCCGGTCGGGCGTGCTGCGCCTGTTATCTCAGTAGTTTTTTGACAACTGACGAAACATGCGGTGATGAATAGCCATACACATGCTGTTGGCAACAGGCTGCCATTATTGAGCGAATATCTGCGAGGTGTAGGCATCTGCTTGCAGGAAGGTGTTGCAGAACAAATAATGTACAATATAACACTGATGAGAAAAAATGGTTGGAATCATCCGTACGTATCATTCAATGAGGGTTGATCAGTGGTATTCTACACCTGTCGATTGGCTATGAATCAAGACCTTTTGGTAAGCTCCGGACTGCAAGAAGTGGGATAAAAAGCTAGTGGCAACCATTTCCATGCAAAATCCAGAACTCCGTAACTTCAATACCCGAGAGTCCGACTCTCCGGGAAATAGACATTGAATCACTGAATAATCAGATATGAAAAAGCTATATATCCTCGTTTGGGCCATCAGCACCCTGCAGCTGGCGAGCCAAGCCCAGACGACCTACGGCCAAAACACGCAAGCCGGCAGGTACTATACGATCAACGGAATCCGCATGTACGTGGAGAGCTACGGACAAGGCAAGCCCCTCGTTCTTATCCACGGCAACGGTGGATCCATCGAACACCTGCGGCATCAGATATCCCATTTCAAAAAAACACGAAAAGTACTGGTGGCCGACACGCGCGGACATGGCAAGTCGAGCTTCGTCGACGGGCAGACCTATAACTATCACTTGCTTGCAAAAGACTGGGCCCAGCTGCTCGATAGCCTCCGGGTCACAAATGTTGATATTTTCGGATGGAGCGATGGCGGGATCATCGGCATGCTCCTGGCCAGAGACTACCCAAGTCGTGTGGGGAAGGTCTTCTCCTTTGGCGCCAACATGAGTCCAGGCGAAGACGCCATCGAAGGCCGTGTATTCCGCGGCATACGAAAACTGGTGGCAGGAGAAACCCCTATCAACCCGAGTGAGAAAAATGCCAAAGCCATCACACAGATGATGCTCGACTTCCCCCAAGAAGAACTCGCCTCCTTCCGAAAAGTGCAAATTCCGGTCATGGTCGCCACAGCCGACCACGACCTCATCCTACTGGAACATAGCCTGAACATGTACAGGAATTTCGGCAATGCAGCCTTCCTAGTCATGAGTATGGCAAACCACTTCATGCCCTGGGAAGAGCCGGCCCGGCTGAATAAAGAAATCGAAGGATTTTTCAACAAGCCGTTCCAACAAAAAAACCTGGTGCCTAAAGAATATGAGTTTCTCTTGGACTAGCCTGCCCAGGCGGCGGATACCACTTCAAGCCTTCGACCTATCATCCGCCGACTGCTATGCAACGTACACATGAACCCATCTAACCATTCAGGTCTAGGACTACAATCAGTAATTTTGCCTCTGCAAATGGGCCATACGCTTGGGTGACAAGTGCCGGATAGGGAATCTATGGACTGAGGAACGGGCCCTGACTTGCAAATGGCTATGAAAGCATTTCAGGATTTCAACAACGAGCAGGTCAAACGACTGCCGGAACACCTGAGAAAGTATGTAGTCGACCAGGAGGACGACCGCTATACGCCCGTCGACCATGCCCTCTGGCGCTATGTCATGCGCCAGAACTACAGCTATCTCAAGGATACTGCGTACTACCCCTATATACCCGGATTGAAGAAGGCGGGGCTCACGATTGAGAAGATACCCTCCCTACAAGAAATCAACGATGCACTGGCAGCCATCGGCTGGGGGGCAGTGACCGTTGACGGCTTCATCCCTCCAGCTGCCTTCATGGAGTACCAAGCTTGGCGTGTACTGGTGATCGCAGTAGACATCCGCACCCTCGAACACATAGAATACACGCCGGCACCCGACATCATCCATGAATCGGCCGGTCATGCGCCCATCATCAGCGATGTTCATTACAACCGCTTCCTCAGCCATCTCGGAGCCGTCGGTACCAAGGCCATGTTCTCCCGCCAGGACCATGAGCTCTATGAAGCCATCCGCTCGCTTTCGATCCTGAAAGAGACCCATGGGGCCGACCCGAAATCCGTCGCAGCAGCAGAAGAATGGCTGGCCCACTGCCAGCAGCACATGGGTGCGCCGTCAGAGATGGCCTTGCTCAGCCGCTTGCAGTGGTGGACCGTCGAATACGGACTGATAGGCTCGCTGGAAGACCCTAAGATCTACGGAGCCGGGCTGCTGTCCTCCATCGGTGAAAGCACTTCATGCATGAGGCCTGACGTGAAAAAGATCCCCTATACCCTCGATGCCGTCCACTACCCCTACGACATCACCAAGCCGCAACCGCAACTTTTTGTGACACCCACCTTTGAGAACCTGCTGGAGGTGCTGCATCAGTTCGAATCGAGCATGGCCGGGTCGACTGGGGGGGCCAGCGGCCTCCAAAAAGCCATGGCTTCTGAACAAATCTGTACGGTGGTACTCGACCACGGCCTGCAGGTATGCGGGGTCGTGGCGTCTTTCTTGGAAGACGACGACGGCGTCCGCTGGATTATGACCCAAGGCCCCACTGCCCTCTGCCAGAAGGACAAAGCCCTGCCTGGCCTAGGTGTGGAAGCCTTCCCGGAAGGCTGTCATATCCTGCTTGGACAATGGAAAGACAGTCGGGCAGGCCTTCATCAACTGGATGAGACAGCCCTGGCAGCCAGGGGTATTACACCAGGGCCCGACAGACGATGTGCCCTCTCCAATGGGATCACCCTCGAAGGAGACATCCACCAACTGGCCTTCCAGGGCCAGCAACTGGAACGGATCGAGTTTGCGGCAGTCGACATCCTACAACCGGATGGAAAGGTCTTGCATGCCCGTCAGCAGGGGCGCCTGAACTTGATCGTAGGGTCAGCCATCCCTTCAGTCTTCTGTGGGGCAGCAGACAAATCCCTCTTCGACGACGGACTGCACCTATCCCATAAAAAAACGCAAAAGCCTATCTACTCCGAACAGGATCTGCAATATCACCAAGCATTTGCCACCATCCGATCGGTTCGGGAAGGAATGCGTGGACGACAGGAGTTGTACGGTACCTGGGAAATCATCCGAGAGCAGTTCCCGAACGACTGGCTGTGGGCGATGGAGTTGGCAGAGATCACGGCTGGAGAAGAGACAGACAAGAGCCTTCACCAAGATGTCAGGAGGCATCTAGCCAATAAAATTACGTCCAGTCCACAGTATGAAAAATTGATCAAAGACGGGCTCTCCATCATTGACCAAAAGCTGGTATTTGAGTAGGCACTCCTTTTACTTTGACCGCAGCCGTCTGGGCCTTACCTTTAAGGAGTGTTGCATGATTAATTACAGCGATGATCTCTTCCTTTATTCCCTATGTAAAGCATGACCTATGCCAAAATGTGTCTGCATGACTGCAAAACTGAAATGCTCCTTCGGGTCGGGCTCGAAGGACATGATTGTGCTGCCCATCGGCATGGCTATGAATGCGAATACCAACCCCATCGCCACCCAGATGGATTTCATCCCCATGCTGAATATCCCCGCCTTCGGGAATTGTAATTCACCTGCTAACCCCATGAACTGGAAAATGGCGGGGCCAGTACCTGTATTCGTTCCATCTTCCTGCATTCCCATCCCGGTTATGCCCTGGGACCCTGCCGCCAAAAAACTCAAAATCGGCGGGAATCCCGCCATGCTGGAGACTAGTAAGACCATGTGTGCCTGGGCAGGCTCCATCGAAGTGGAAAAACCTGGATTAACCAATGTAGAGGCAGAATAATGAGGGTCCTGCTGCGTGGTTGACAGGACGTTTGAATGCAGTACGATCATCAAATATCCAGGGCTTAGTCGAACTGAATGATTTCGGGTATGGATGATGGGTCATCTGGCGTCCGCTCTATATTTTCCTCACTGAGCTTTTATATATATAATGAAGGGGGCACTTTGGACAAGCTACCCCCTTTGTGCGAAGGGATGAAAGTGAGGATGCTTTTAGGCTTTTGTCACCTTTTTAACGTATACCACATCTCCGTTCATCTTTCCTTTGATGGAAACTTTCTGGCCGATGAAGGCTTCCACTTTTTTAGGATCTGAGATCTTATACATCTTATCCCCTACGACCAGCACGGTTGTCTTGCCGCTTGCAATACATTTTTTTGCGCATTCTTCATGGCCTTCTTTGGCAGATTTCACACCACATTGTTCATCGGTGATGTATCCTGTCCAAGTTCCCTTGTCGGATGCTTGACTAGCCAGCACGATGAGGGTGAGGAATCCTGAGAATAAAAACTTTTTCATGGTATTTTTTTTGGAAATATACTCATTAATTTGAACAAATAGCCATCTTGAGTAATTTTAGATTGTTCTCATCTCAGATGTATCCAATTTTAGTTCTCAAAAAATATAATGGCATTTTTGTCCTGCCCCAGAAGGATGTTGCTACGGTATTCCAAGGTACTAAAAGTCTCGAATACAGACATTTAGCTGGATACCCGAATTACATTTCGGTTATTATGATTGATCGTCCAAGGATACTCGAAAATAGAGTCAATGGAGCCATTACGGATTTAACCTCGTATACAATTTTTTATTGAATGAAAAAGGTAAATTAATGGTCATATACTATAATATATTTCATATAATTAAATAGCTCATTGACTTAACTTCGAGTATGATCTATATAATATCTTTTTTCTTTATCCACTGGTTTTCTTCTTTATTTTTTCATACTTTCTTTCTTCATCGATATGCATCTCACCAGATGTATTTTACCAATTCGTTTTGGGAAAAAATATTCTACTTCCTGACATGGTTTTTCCAAGGATCATCTTATCTGGTACCAAGAGCTTACGCGGTCATGCACCGAATGCACCATGAGTACAGTGATACTGAAAAGGATCCACACTCGCCACATTTCTTCAAAGATATTTGGCAGATGATGATGCACACAAGAAATATTTACAATGCATTTGTGCGAAACCAAATTACCCCACTTGAAAAATTCACTAAGGACTATTTACCAGTATGGCAGTGGATGGACAAGGTGGGCGATCATATACTGACAAGGATTGCTTGGGTAAGCGTATATATATGTTTTTATATTTACTACGCCCCTGCTTGGTACTGGTTTTTATTAGTACCCATTCATATCCTGATGGGCCCCGTTCAGGGTGCCATCGTGAACTGGTGCGGACATAAATACGGGTATGTAAATTTTCAAAATGGAGACCATTCTAGGAACTCAGAACGTTGGGGCCTGTTGCTGTTGGGTGAGTTGTTCCAAAACAATCATCATTATTTCCCGAAAAGAGCCAAATTTGCAGCAAAGCCGTATGAATGGGACCCCACTTTTTTTGTGATGCGAATCATGAATAAACTGAAAATCATCAAGATTGCACTATATAAATGCTAGGTATAATGTCTTAAATCCTACTTTTCCGAAATCATTAATTTTTCTGTCATTGAGCGCTTCAGCTAATAAATAGTTCAGTCGATTACCAGCCATGTACGCTGCTTATAATGGCATCTTAAAGGGCAAATGAAAGCAGCTAATGCTATGTATGATATAGCACTTATGATGTCAAAAAAGTTTACTGGCTGCATGAAGGAAACAGACAAATTCCAAACAATCCAGACGTTTAAGAATCATAACTGAGCGCAGATTACTTTCCCGGGCATATGGCACTCGATAGACATTCAGCAGCTTCGTCTTGATGTGAACGGACTCAACGAGCCTGAATAAAATATACAGTTAACTACCAGTGTGGCCGTTCTCTTTCAAAAATTAGTACAGGAAATTCGTTTATACGAATTCTTACCATGAATGAACAATATAAAAGCTAAACATGCCCACTAGATATAATTGGAATAAAGTTGATTTTCAGATGTACTAATAATTCTGTTTCCCTGTGAAAGTCTAAAGTGATTATTGTCACCTAAGTTTTTTTAATTTGAAATTCATGAATTCCTTTTTCATCTATAGGCAAACAGATTTATGTGGTCAACCACTTAAAAATTCTTAATGTGATATTTTATTTTTTTGTTGTGTCATATGTGACTTCTAATTCAGACATCAACACAACATCGCTCACGGATGAATTTTTGACGAATTCTTTTGTATATTTTTTTAATTCTTTATTGTATTTTTTTTCTGAGACAACTTTATTTTCCCAAGTATAATTTTTTGACGTTGCACACGAAATGAAAAAAATGAAACTGATTATGGCTAATATTTTCATACTAAAATATTTCAAACAAAAATACTAACTAGAAATAAGCGCAAGGTTATCCTCCAATAATATGTTTAAGTTATTGGCGTGGTATCATTGCAATAATGACACTTAATATTAATAAGATAAGCGAGGGCATGTGTTTAAAGAATGGATTTTTAATTTTAAAATGATAGTATTGAGCTGCTATCATAAACAAACCCATAATGATCGAAGATATTTTGACTAAGGAGGGATGCCAAATACCTGCTATTAATAAGGTTGCGAGCGCAATTTTTGATGTACCAACAAGATTTCGTGTTAAATCATTTAATTGAAATTTATTAAATTCGTTAACTACATTATCATATTTAAAGGTCCAAACATAAAATACAGACATTCCAACCGCTATTTGAGCTGTAATTAAAATTGTGTTCAATAAATTTTCCATATTTTATATCATCAAAGAATGTGGACTATTTAGTTGTAGGGAGATTCGTTGTATAAATGTAGGAATTTTCTTTTAAAATTGACCTTTGCAAGAACCCCCATTTAACAGATAGTATCTAAGTTGTGAATTTCACTGATGTGAACCTACCCCATATTCCAGACACGCATAATTTAAGTTTCCGGGCTTGTTGATTGACAAATTTCAATGTATTCCATGGGTGTCAGGTTGTTTAAAGAACTATGTGATCTGATGTGATTATATTCATGTCTCCACTCTTCAATTTTATCTTCAGAGTCTTCAAGTGTCATGAATCAATTCACGTTTAAACACACGTCTCTGAAACTACCATTGAACGACTCAATGTATGGGTTATCCGTTGGTTTTCCAGGTCTTGAGAAATCGATGGTAACATTATTTTCATATGCCCACTTATCAAAATCCTTGCTGATAAATTCTGACCCATTGTCTACTTGGATTCGTTCAGGAGTTATTCCATGATATTGTTTAACATCATTCATGATCCTCACAACATCAATTCCTTTGATTGATTGCCCGACACGTGTTGCAAAACACTGCCGACTAAAATTATCAACTAAAGTTAGCAACCTGAACTTTCTGCCATTGAACAGCTGGTCAGCAACAAAATCCATTGACCAACACTGGTGGAGATTAACTTGTTTAGGTCGTTCCATACGGTGTGCAGCTACCTTGCTTCTACGAGGTCTTTTACTACATAGATTGAGTCCTTCTTCCTTATAGATGCGATGCACACGTTTTTTATTGTCCTTCCATCCCTCGCGTCTTAAAAGTACATGAATACGATTGTATTGACCCCCTAAATGGTTGGACAGAATTGTAAACCCAATTAAGTCACTAAATTTAGGAATCATGTCAAGAACAAGAAGGAGTTTCTCGGCTTCAGAGAAACTGTCAATTATCAATGAAGCAGATCAGTATGGCGTTACTCAAACATTGCGCAAACACAATCTTTCCCATTCTGTGTTCCGAAGGTGGAAAGAAAGCTTCAATGAGGGCGGCGTATCCAGTCTTCAGTCTTATGCCCGTCAACGTAATCCGGAAATGGAAGCATTGGAGGAGCAAATCCGCGTGTTGAAGAATATTGTTGCCAAGCAGTCTATTGAACTAGAGTTCAAGACCGAGCTTTTAAAAAAAAGTCAATCCCTAGAGCAGCGTCGGTCGAGGTAATGGAACAGTTCAAATCAAACCCCATGGTCAGCAAACAAGATCTGTTATTATGGTCAGGTGTTCCACGCAGTAGTTTCTACTACAAGCGAGGAGATGGTGTTCGTGGACGTAAACCCAGTGAGATGACCATCACCCAAGATGGAGAACTGGTTGAAAACACAGTTGTCTTGCAAGATGTTGAGAATATTCTTCAGCAGGAGTTCTGTTGTTATGGGTACAAGAATGTATGGGATGAACTGAAGGACAAAGGATACATTATCAACCACAAGAAAGTCTATCGGTTGATGAAGATCCATAATCTGTTGTTTAACCGTAAGATAGGATCCATTGGTGTTCCAAGGCAGTTTGCTCGTTTTAGAAAGATCAGAACAGAAAAACCACTGGAACATCTGTGTATGGATATCAAGTACATCCATATACATGGAGCCCAAAGAAATGCCCTCTTGCTAACTGTAATCGATGCATATAGCCGTAAGGTGCTTACACATATGCTTCGGTTCAATATCAAAAAGGGAGATGTAATCATTTTGTTATCACTGCTGCTAATGGAATACAAGATTGAAAACATAACACTTAGAAATGACAACGGCTCACAGTTCATTGCGGGAGTGGTAAGACAGTTTTTGAAAGAGAAAGGCGTTAACCAGGAGTTTACCCATGTGGCTACTCCTGAGGAAAACGCTTATATCGAAGCCTTGCACAGCAATATCCAACGTGAAGTTGTGGAGCGTTATGAGTTTGAATCGATTTATCACGCTCAGATGATCTTTAACCGGTATTACGATTGGTACAACAATCATCGAAAACATGGCGCATTGGGTAGAAAATCCCCCGAACAGTACCTCCGCGAAAATGACCTTATATCCGGTCCCTATAAAACTGAAAAAATATCCGATATTAACTCAAATTTTAACCCCATTTTATCCAAGAATTAAGGGGTCGATACAAACTTGGTCTAAATCAACAGATTAACAGAAATAAAATAAATAAAATTTAAATATGTCTGTACGCCCCACACCACTTCAAAAAATGATAAACCCTTGTAAATTAAATACTTACAAGGGTTTCTTATTTATGGTGCACAGAAAGGTGCACAGTTTTTTGAATGCTCCCTGAAATCTTCTCGGTCGACTTATCCATGTTATAAGATAAGTGAGGAGAGGGAGAAAGTAAAGAGTAATTTGATATACATAGATTAACTCGCTTCAATATTCTATGTTTTTAATATCTGCGTGGGGGATTTTTATCTCAACCAGTGTTCCCTGATTGACTTTCGAAAAAACATTTAATACTCCTTTATGTATCCTAACAATATTTCTGCATAAGGGCAAACCTATCCCATAGCCATCAAAAATCTTTGTATTGGAGGCTCTAAAAAAGGGATCGTATATAAAGTCCATTTCAGATTCAGGAATTCCAATACCCTGGTCTTTCACTGCTATTAATACATTGTTATCGCTTGATGCGATGCTAATACTTACCGGCTTGTTGTTTGAATATTTACATGCATTGTTTAAAATATTAGTAATGGCGATTATAAGCAATGTTTTAATTCCATTGATTTTCAATTTCATAGGGTTTTCAGGCAGCAAGCTCATATCAATTTGAATATGATTATTTGGATTTAATTTATTGACAATTTTCTTTGCTTCCCATACCAGTTCGTCAGATCTTATTATTTCTGTTTCAATAATTTTATTACTATATCCAGTTTCTGCTAAATAGAGCAGTGTTTTTGTAATTTCATTTAATCTTTCAGTTTGCTCCAAAATACTTTTTAAAGAAATTTGGTATTCACTTGTAGTTCTTTCTTTCATTAATACTACTTCAGCTTCTCCCATGATTGCAGTAAGTGGTGTGCTGAATTCATGTGATGCATTGCTTATAAAATTATTTTGTATGGCAAATGCTGTTTCGAGACGATTTAGAAGATCATTAAACGAAGTTACCAACTGGCTAATTTCTTTGTCTTCATAGGACTCTTCTATTCTCAGATGAATATTTTCAGAACTAATATTTTTTACACGGTTGGATAAGTTTCTTATTGGGGAGAATATTTTATTAGAAAAATAAAATGACAGAAATGTTATAATACTTGCTGCAAATAGAATGCTTATTAGGATAATATTTCTTGTATAATTGAGGTGATGGTTTGCATAATAATTATTTGCTGAAACGATTATTATATAAATTTCATTATTGGTTTCATATTTTATGCCAGCATAAAAAGTTTCATTGATATTAAGATATTCAATATTTTTCGAGATAATTTTATTCAAAAATGAAATTGGAATTCCTGATGATTTTGAAAAGACACTTATTTCGGTTTGATTGTTCGCCTTAATTATATATTCTTTTTCTTGATCAAGTTTTTCAAGATGTTTTTCTCTAATAATTTTAAATGATTCTGCATTAGTCTTATTTGACTCGAATGTATATTGAGCTGCAATAGTTGCCCTTGTTTTGAGTCTTTTGTAAAAATCCTCAAATGAATATTTCTGAACCAGTATATATACTCCTATACCAAATGTTAAGATGATGGTGAGACTCGTAGAAATCAGTATTATAGCAACTTTATATTGAGCTTTCATTTCTCTTTTATTACATATCCCATGCCAATAACCGTTTGTATTATTTTTGAATCAAATTTATTATCAATTTTTTTCCTTAGATAATTTATATAAACGTCAACAACATTTGTTTCTAAATTGAAATTTATATCCCAAACATTTTCCAGGAGTTCCATTCTTGACATCACCTTCCCTTTGTTTTTTAAAAGAGCTAAAAGGAGTCTATATTCAGTTGCAGTTAGTGTAATTAGATTTCCTGCTCTCATAACTGTTTTTGCATCATCATCTACAACCAAATCAGCAATATAAATTTTATTTTTACTTACTTGCTTGTCATTTTGGCTGATGAAATTACTTCTTCTTAGAATAGCATTTATTCTTGCAATAAGTTCAATGAATTTGAAAGGTTTAATAAGATAGTCATCTCCTCCTGCGTTTAAACCGAGAGCAATGTTATCTGCTGTATTCAATGCAGTTAAAAATAAAACTGGAGTTTGGATATTATAATTTCTAAGGTGCTTACACACATAAATTCCATTTTTGTCTGGTAACATGATATCAAGTAGAATAAGGTCAAATTTGCTTGAGCCTGCCATTTCAAGACCCATTTCTCCATTAAGAGCTACAGAAACATCAAAATTTTCTTCAGTAAGTCCTTTTTGAATAAAACTTATAACATGTGAGTCGTCTTCAATTAATAATATCTTACTCATCTAACTGAGTTAAAAAGAATTTAGATTATTAATTAAAGTTAATTTGAAAATAAATCAATTATGTTTTTTATTTCAAAATTATGAAGTTTTCTTCATACGATTATTGAATACAAATTTTACAATAGCATATATAAACAAAGCTGAAAGAACACCCGTTAAAAAATCGGTTAATGGTACCATAAGCGCAGTATACATCATCATTGCAAATTCAAATTTTCCGTGCTTTTTAATTTCTTTTATTTCGGAAGGTTTTATCATATTACTTGCAACCCATACTAAAATTCCACCAATACAAGCCATGGGAACGAGCTCTAAGTATTGAGCTAGATAGAATGCCAGTACTAATTTTAAAATTGACTTGAAATATCCTGCTAATGGTGTTTTTGCCCCTGCTTTAATACTTGTTGCTGTTCTTGCCAATGCACCAGTGCACGGGAATCCGTGAACCAACGGTGTAATGATTTGAACAAGACCTTGTCCAAAGAATTCCTTATCGGGATTAAAGGGAGTTCGGTCATTTTTTGCGAGCCGATCTGCCATGGAAGAACACAAAACACTTTCAACCCCTGAAACAAATACAATTCCTGTAACGAAATAAACAATATCAAGTAAAACTCCACCATCAACCATTGGTAAAACTGGAAGTTGGAGCTTAAAAAAATTATTTGGAATAGAACCATAGAGATCACGAACAAGTAGAATGTTTTTATCTGCGAGCCATGTCGCAGAAAGTAAGGTTGCTGTTCCCATGGCAATTACGGGGCCTGGAATATATATCGAAATTTTGAGTAAATATTTTGCAAGAACAAATGTTAGGATACCAAGAAAGATGGTCCAACCATTTATTATATTTAGGTGATTGTATAGATAATTTACTTTTTCCAGTATACCCTTATTTTTTTCGCCAATAAGTGAAGCGTATGAATTAAGCCCAAGAATATCTTTGAGATTGGTCATTGCAATTGCTACCGCTATCCCGATGGTAAATCCAACAATAATAGAATTTGGTACCAGTTTTGCATATTTCCCAATACCAAAAATCCCCATGATGATTAAAATCAATCCTGCGATAATAGAAATTAAAACAAGAAAACCATGAGCAGTTTCAAATTGTCCACCACCAGCTGGTCCGTATTTTGTAATTAAGCCGGCTATGACTGGTATAAAAGCAGCTGTCGGTCCATACACTTGGTATTTTGATCCACCAAAAGTTCTACCAACAATACAGGCAATTGCACCTGCAATGATTCCATGTTCAGGTCTCATACCGCTCGCCATTGCAAATCCCATAGCCATGGGAATCGCAGTCATTGCTACAATCAAACCAGCACTGAAATCCTGGTAAACAGTTTTGGCCCAGTTTTCTTTGGTCAAATCCTCCCATCTTGAATCGAAGAATGTAAAAAATAATCTTAAGCGACCTTTTACTGTTGTGGGAAATTTTGCACTATTCATAAATAATATTAATGATGTTAAATAAATAGATTACTAAGGGATTCAGCATTGGAGAGATTTAGTTCTCTAGTCCAACTAATTTCCTGAAATGGAATTTGTGATTTTCGGATTATCGGTAATGGATCAAAGGCGTTTTTAGTAAGTTTTAAATTATAATCTGATGGTATGTATATTATGTCTATTTTATTACCCTCTAATAGGTTATTGAATGCATTTTTACCATAGCCATGAAAGAATTCAATAGATACTGAAATCAGATTTTTTTCATATCTGTTTTTGAGGATGGTTAATGCCTCATTAAATAAATCAGGTATAAGTTTTGATTTTTTCTCTTTTGGGGAATAAAGAAGCAGTTCTGAAATAGAGTCTGTTAGGTATTCTGAATACAGCAATACTGCTTCTATCTTTTCATCTCCAAGTCCATCAATTGCTTTTTTTAATGTTATGAGGGATTCAACATTAAAGTCTACAGGTATAAGAATTCTTTTAGCCACAGTAATAATTTCTACAGCAAAAGTTGACTACCCTAATAAAAATGACTTAAAAATCAGATTAGAGAATTATTAGAATTTTCCGTGGTTTAGAATTAACTGCTTCTATACTAGCATGTATGTCGTCAAAGAAAGTGGACGGTTTAGTTGTAGAGGGTTTCGTTGTTTAAATGTAGGATTTTTTCTTTTAAAAATAGTTGTTTTCGTCTTTTTAG
>Ga0194128_10007910_pt1 | contig 13668 bp, 14 predicted proteins | sample TA2KigCa65mmetaG_FD_148650 | JGI IMG/M metagenome (GOLD analysis project Ga0194128, IMG submission 148650) | Freshwater microbial communities from Lake Tanganyika, Tanzania - TA2015037 Kigoma Deep Cast 65m | ecosystem: Environmental > Aquatic > Freshwater > Lake | place: Tanzania: Lake...
GGAGTCGTGCTCTTCGCAGTCGGATTCGGCTTCGAGGTCGTGGGTGACTATCAACTCGCGCGCTTCAAGGCCGAGCCATCCAATCGCGGAAAGGTGCTCGACCGTGGGCTGTGGCGGTACACGCGGCATCCCAATTACTTCGGAGACGCCACGTTGTGGTGGGGCCTGTATGCGATCGCGGCTGCCACGCCAAACGGATGGCTTACCGTGCTGAGCCCGGCCCTCATGACCTTCTTGTTGATGCGCGTGTCAGGAGTGACGCTACTCGAGCAGAGCTTGAAAGCGTCGAAGCCCGGTTATCACGCGTACATCGCCCGCACGCCGGCGTTTTTCCCCTGGTTTCCGCGCGTTCCGAGGTGAGCACGGTTGCGGCATACCCGACTGATCAACTACGCGATCTACCAGATTGGATGGTTCGCCTGCGTGCTCGGCGCAGCGTCGCAGCGTCCGTGGACCGGATTGGTGACTGCGATGATCCTGATCGGCGTGCATCTGGTGCTGTCCGAGGAGCGCACCATCGAAGTCCGGCTCGTGGTTCTCGCCACCACCGTTGGAGCGGTCGTCGAGATGATTCAGATCGCAGCGGGTACCTACCGCTTCACATCGGGAACGCTGATCGACTCGCTGCCGCCGCCCTGGCTGCTGGCCATGTGGGCGCAGTTTGCGACGACGTTTCGTTTCAGTCTGCGGGGCGTGATCACGCGGCCGGTGCCCGCGATGCTGTTTGGCGCGGCCGGCGGTCCGATCGCCTTTCTCGCGGGCGAGGGGCTCGGCGCGGTCACCCTGCTGCCGCCGCTCGGGTACGGTCTGCTCCGCCTCTCCATCAGCTGGGCGATTGCCCTGGCGGTCTTCTCCGTTGTCGTGCGCCGGGTCTCATCGGAACCGGGCGCGCACTACGTGGCCATGCGTAAGCACTGGAATTGTGTGGAGGCGAGGTAGGTATGGGATTGCCGGAATGGGCGCGGCAGGCGCGGTCGACGTGGCGGTATCGTGGGCAGGAACGTCCGCCCTTCGCCGTGTTGCCTGGGCCAGGCCAGGAATCTGTCTGGGACTACCCACGCCCACCCGGAATCGTATCGGACGGCCGCGAGGTGATTGTCCGGGTTGGCGCGCACGAGATCGCCCGCTCCAGGCGAAGCGTGCGCCTGCTGGAAACCGCCAGCCCGCCCACGTTCTATGTGCCATTGGACGACGTGCGGACGGAGTTCCTCGAGATGGACACCGGGACCTCGCGCTGCGAGTGGAAGGGCGAGGCGCACTACTGGTCGGTGATTCTTCCCGGCCACCGGGTGAACGCCGCTGCGTGGTCGTACGCCGATCCACTCCAAGGATACGAACGCATCCGTGGCCACTTCGCCTTCTACCCTGCGGTGCTGACCTGTTCGGTCGATGCAATTCCAGTCGTCGCGCAGCCGGGCCGGTTCTATGGCGGGTGGGTTACGCCGGAGATCGTCGGACCCTTCAAGGGTGAGCCCGGATCGGAGGGCTGGTGACTCCGACCGTACTGGCGCTGCTGCGGGCATGTGTCGAAGAGATCGCCTCAGCCATCGGCTGGCGGCTCGATCCGGAGCAGGCCTGGGTGACGGGCCAGGTGATTGGCGTGGACGGCGGTCTCTCTCGGGTGCGCCCGCGCTCCTGACGAGGCTCCATCCTGGCGGATGTGTCATGACGGTCGCCTGTCCCATCGAGTGGCTTCTGCTGCTCCATGCGGCGATGACGCTGTTCATGGTGGGGGTTATCTGGTTCGTGCAGGTCGTGCACTACCCCCTCTTCTCCCGCGTGGGCGAGGCCGCATTCCCGGAGTACGGGCGTCATCACGTACGGCGGACCGGCTGGGTGGTGGGGCTGCCTATGCTCGTCGAACTCGGAGCGGCGATCGCAATTGTCTGGTGTCTTGGAGGCGTGCTGGCCTGGTGGGGGATGGGACTGCCGGCGGCCGACAGGATAAGGGCGAACAGGACGACCGTCGGTTTCATTCCCGTCCACGCTATCGGACGGGAATTTCGCAGTCGTTTCCACGGTGTTAATACCGTGTGACATGACCCTCGGATGGGGTCGTTTTGTCAGATGTCCTAACGTGCGGTTTTGTTGGCTTTATTGCGACTGGTCATCCGGTGTCGTCCTGGCTCATCCCGGTCTGTTTTCGCACGTTTGTGGAGGCGCCGCTCGGAAAGTAGACCAGTACGCCGCTCGGAAACTGATCCAGTCTGAGGGCGGTTCATTGTACGTTCTTCTCATCTGAAACAAGGAGTCTGGGCTTGTGGGAATGTGGGAATCTCGCGTTCTGTGCGAGATTTCCAAGCTCCTGTGGAAATCGTTTTGTGATTTCCATAGGAGCGTCATTTCCACAGCCCGTGCGAGTTTTCGTTGTCACCTACTCAGCTCGCGAAATCCGGGGATAGTAGACCTTGGGCGGCGCGCTGATCGTCGTTCCTGGGCCATCCTACGCGGTTGGTTTTCGCGTCGATGGTGTCATGAGCCGGCGCCGCGCCGTTTCCGCATGCGATAGCTCTTCCCCTTGGTGGTGATCACCGTCGCGTGATGCGCGAGGCGATCGAGCAAGGCGGTCGTGAGTTTCTCGTCGCCGGCAAACACGGTGACCCATTCAGCAAACGTGAGATTCGTCGTCACCACCGTGGCTCGACGCTCGTAGCGGTCGGTGATCAGATTGAAGAGCAACTCGCCGCCGACTCGATCGAAGGGCACGAAGCCGAGCTCGTCGATGACGAGGACGTCGACCCGCAGGAGCCGCTGCTGCAGCCGCGTCAGCTCACGCGCATCGCGCGCTTCGAGGAGCTGCCGCACGAGATCGGCCGCGCGGGCGAAGAGCACGCGGCGTTTCTGTTTGGTCGCTTCGACCCCGAGCGCGATCGCCAGATGCGTCTTCCCGGTGCCGATCGGGCCCGCGAAAATCAGATTCTCAGGCGCCGTGACCCACTCGCCGCGCGCGAGGGCGTGCATCTGGGTGGCGCTGACCCCCTCACTGGCGCTGAAGTCAAACGTGTCGAGCGTTTTGACCTCGGGAAAACGCGCCTCGCGGAGCCGCTGGCGGATCACGGATTCGTGTCGCGAGGCCTGCTCGGCACTGAGGACCTCCTGCAAGTAGTCTTCATGCGGCCAGTGCGCGTCACGAGCCTGACGGGCCAGGCTCTCGAAGACGCGGGCGACGCCGGGCATTTTCAGCGCGCGTGTGTGCGTCACGATCAGATCGCGCGTGAGGGCGGCGGCGCTCATACGGCCTCCGCCAGCCAACCGTCGTAATCGGCCGCACAGCCACTGGGCACGTCGAGATCACGCAAGCTCGCCGGCACGACCTCCTGCGCGAGCGGTGGCGTCCCGTGTCCGGCCGGCGTCAGCGCGAGTAGGATCGGCGTGCCCGTGCTGAGCGCCGTCTCGATCGCCGGCACGACGCGGTCGACGCCGTGCGTCTCGAGCTGGCCGAGGACTTTCGCGAAGAGCCGCGCGGCTTCGCGGGGCGGATGCGCCGCCTGAAAATGCTCCCACACCGCGGGAAACGGGGCGCCGAGATCGCGCAGCAGCTCGGGAAGGACCTGGCGGACCGCCTGCGGCTTGCGCGCCAGCTCCGGCAGGTAATGCCGATAGTCGATGGCCCGCTGTCCGAAGCGTTTCCGCGGATGCACGATGCGCGTGCCGTCGCGACCGACGATCGTCACCGTCGTGGCGCCGATGCGCGCGATCAGATCGAGCCCCGCCCAGCGACACGGCACCGAGTACACGGCGCCCTCAAGTCGCACCAGTGCCCGAGGTGACACGCTGCCGATCGTCGTCGCCTCGGCGATAAACGGCGTGGGCAGTGACCGGAACTGCGAGGTTTCCGCCGCGAACCGTGTGCCGATCGTCTCGCCGGCGACATCGCGACCCGTCGCGAGCCGCGCGTCCATCCGGGCCAGCAGGGCCTGATTAATCGCCTCGAGCGTCGGCGCACTGGGAATCGCCTCGGTGGACAGTTCAAAACCGACAATTTCTGGACAGGCAAAACCGACATTTTCCGGCGGCCGAGACTCGTGAGTTCTACTTCGAGGTGTCCTCCGTCCGCAAGTCGGGTTGGACTTTGGTGCGCCAGCTTTTGGGGCCGCACTTGAGCACGTGCGCGTGATGTAAGAGCCGATCGAGCAGTGCGGTGACTGTGGCGGTGTCGCCGAGCAGCTTGCCCCAGTCGTCGACGGGGCGGTTGGAGGTCAGGATCGTCGACGCGCGTTCATACCGCCGCATGATCAGTTCCAGGAGATCCTCGGCCGCGGTGTGTGGGAGCTTGCGCATGCCGAGATCGTCGATGATCAGCAGCGGGACGGTCGCCAGATCCGCCAGGAGCGCTTTGCGGGTACCGTCGACCGCAGCCTCCGCGATTTCTTCGAGCAGCGTATGGGCCTCACGATAGGTGACGCGATAGCCCTGTTGGATGACGGCACGGCCGATCGCTTGCGCGAGATGGCTCTTCCCAGTGCCGGGTGGGCCGAGAAAGAGCGCGTCCTCGCGCTGCTGGATGAAGCGCGCGGTCGCGAGGTCGAAGAGGAGCGCGCGGTTCATCTTCTTGTTGAAGTCGAAATCGAAATTCTCCAGCGAGCGGTCGGGATCGCGGAAGCTGGCCAGCTTGAGGCGACGGGCCAAGAGGCGGTCTTCGCGCCGGCGGAGTTCGTCGGACACGAGCGTCGCCATCAGATCGAGCGGCGGCAGGCGCTCGGCCTGGGCGTGGCGTAACCGCGTCTCGAGGACGTCGGCCATGCCGGAGAGTCGCAGTTTGCGAAGCGCGCGATCGAGTTCGACGAGGGTCATGCCGGGCCTCCTGTTTTCTGATCAATGAGATGGCGATAGAGCGTGAGTTGCCGGATGAGCGGATCGACTTGCCGGAGCGTGAGCGGGAGCGGCGGCCGCCGTTCGACGTACTTGCGGAGGAAGCGATACGTGGGCACGCCGACCTCGAGGGCCGTCTTGGCCGCCTCCTCGACGACGGCGACGCCGTGTTTCTTCGCGAGCGCGAGCACGCCGAGGATCTGCCGCACGCTATGCGCGGTGCCCTGCGCGTGAATCTGGCCGCAGACGGTGCCGATCGCGGCGCCGGCCGTGGCCGCGCGCCCGAGCAAGGCCAGCGTCGTGGGCGGCGTGCGCGCCGGGCGATCGCGGTCGTCGATCCGGTGATAGCCCCGCGGCGCGCGGAGATGCTCACGCAGCAGCTGACGCGTCGTCGGATCCAGCAGCCGCACGTGGAGGTCATTCCACTGGACGTGGACGCGCCGGCCGATCCAACCGGGCGGCGCGCCGTAGAAGGCGGCCTCCACCTCGACGCAGCCATCGAGATGCACGGTCCGGTCGCCGAAGCGGTAGTACCGAAACGGTTCGACCGGTAGGGGCCGCAGCGTGGGCCGCTCCTCGGCAAACATCGCAGCGACTTGGCGTTTCGTCGTGCCGTGGATGCGGGTGTCCGCCCAGTGCGTGTCCCAGCGATCGAGATACGCTTGCGCGGCCTCGATCGTCTCGAAGCGCAGCCCCTGCAGCGGCGTCCGCTGCGTGTGGCCAATCCCGGATTCGACTTTGCCTTTCCGATCGGGATCGCCCACGCGACACGGCAGCGCGACCGTGCCGTAGTGCGCGAGCACATCCCGATAGAGCGGGTTGAGCGCCGGATCGTAGATGTCCGGCGTGAGGACGCCTTCCTTGAGATTGTCGAGGACGATGACGGCCGGCACGCCGCCGAGGCGACGGAAGGCCCGCTCGTGCAGCTCGCTCCAGATCTGCGCACTCGATTTCCAGGTCAGGAGCCGCACCGCCTTGCGCGAATGCGCGAGCGTCAGGAGAAACAAGCGCGTGCGGCGGTACTTGCCGGTCTCCGGCCACCGCACCATCGGCCCGTCGCCGTAATCGACTTGGCCTTCTTGGCCAGGCACCGTCGGGATCACGACGTACGCCTCGGGCGTGGTCGCGCCGCGAAGCGTGACGACGAAGCGCCGCACGCTGGCGTACCGGGCCGTGAAGCCGTGGTCCTCGACCAGGTCCTGCCAGATCGCCATCGCATTCCGCCCACGCGTCAGCGCCGTCTCAATCAGCGCGCGATAGGGCTCGCAGGCGCTGGCACTCGGCGCTCGGCTGGGCCGCGTCGCCGGCCCCGAGTCGGGGGACACGTCGCTCGTGGCGGTCGGCTCCGGCACCGAGTCGGTGGACACCTCCGCGGAAATTGTCGGTTTTGGTAGACCTTCGCCTGGCCGACCGCGTCGGCGGATGGGAATCCCCGCCGCGCGCAGGTACTCACCAACCGTGACGCGATGGACGCCCGTCGCGCGCCCGATGCGCGTGAGCGTCCATCCCAGCCGACCGAGCGCGAGGACTTCTTGCTGCTTGTGTGGCTCCAAGACGTTGCTCATGGCCGCGAGGGACTACACGTCCATCGCCGGCGTCAACGTCTCGGCCGTCGTCAGTTAATTGTCGGTTTTGAGGTGTCGATTAATTGTCGGTTTTGGGTGTCCACCGAGGACGGTGACAACCGCTGACCGCCGAGTAAAGCTATCGTGCAAGTTCAATGTATCGGCGCGGAAGTTTGTGTCTGATGCGACGCACGCTGGCGCCATCATCGCGATAGGCGATGGGCGACACCGAGACTTCAACTTCCAAGTAAATCCAGAGAATGGCGACGTTTGGGTTACGTCTGAGCAGACGATCTATCGTGACCCAACAGAGATCGCGACCATGCTCCTAAAGGAAGTATTCGGGCGGCCCTAGCGCTTCTTCGCGACCTTCTTCTTCACCTTCGGCCGCCCCAGGTTCTTCAGGGCTGGCGGCGTACGCAGCATGGCCCGCACGGCGTCCTCAAAACTGCCACTGATGGGTGGGATCGTCGTGTCTGCCTTTGGGCGCTTCGCCACGCTTCTATCTCTTTTTCCGGGCAACGATGCGCCGGTGCGGCTTATGTGCCGGAGCTTCAACGGTTGGTTTGGGAGAGCGCCGGTACGAGTGTTCGCCAGGACCTAGAGCCAACGGCACTACGACGGGCGGAATAGCCATTCGCGCCGTCGCATCAGATACGAACTGCCTAAAAAAAGGCCAGAACACCAACCAAGATTCCGTTTCCGCAAACCGTTTCGCGAATTCTCGGTTTAGTGGCGGTGGTGTATGAAAGTGGCCCATAAACACGCATTCGATCTTTAGTGGTTGGACTAGAGGACCGTCGCCCTCTGACCATTGCAGAGCGACGCTAAAAGTAGCCTGCACATCGAAGTAGTCGTCGGTGACTTCAGTGAGGGCGTATTTGGACGACAGCACTCGGCGCGCATCTTTCGATGCAGACCAATACCTCTCTCGATCCAGTGAACACGTTGCACTGTCGAGACCCAGAATCGAAGGCTCAAGCGTCTCAAGAAACTGCCGGTATTCCATTGCTACCCTTTTCGTACGCGTCGTGTGAAGTGCGGGTCGTTTTCTCCTGCTTCTGCTGCAACGACACCATGCCGCTTGAGTTGTCGCAGATATTTGCTTGTAGCGCATGATTCTCGTGCAAAGCTCCACCGGGCAGGTGGACGGTGCCACGCGGAGACATCTGGGGCGTGGGTGCTCTGTTCCTTGCGCGATTCACGACGCGCGACATGTTCAGTTGCCGCCATCACCATCACTTGATTGAGGCTCACGTCGTCCTTCTTCGCGAGCTTATTTAGTCGCTGGTGAAGCGAGCGCGGGAGACGAACAACGAATTTACCGCTCGGAAGGTCCTCATCCATTTCCGGGACAGGAACGTCCTGCCCCGTGGCAATGGCTGCCTCTAGCCAAGCGACTTGTGCGTCGCGGAGTTTTTGAAGCGCTTCAGACTCGTCCGCGCCGTGTGCCATGCAGCCGTCGAGTTCCGCGATAGTCGCCACGATATCGCCATCTTCGTCGCGCTTGAGAACCCTCGTGTACGGAAGAGAGAGATAGGAGGAAACGTCAGTCATTGTCTTCCTTCCCTTCAAGCAGACCTAGATCGATCATCCGCGAGAGAAACCCCTTGACGTACCCGCTCTTCACTTCCTTCTGGCCCTTGTGGTGATCGCATACCTGAAACGGCGGAAGCTCGTTCACCACGTACGTATAGTGTTGGTTGTCCCCGGTGCGCCGGACCTTATACCCAAGGTCTGTTCGAAGATGCGTCATCACCCAATCGATTTCTGAAAAAAGTACAGATCGCGGCTTCTCGGCAATCCTGGCGATTGCGGCCTTTATCCGTTTCTCTTGGTCTTCACGCGCCGCCATCCACCTTCCGCATGTAGTAATGATACTACATGTAGTATCATTATCAAGCCCATCAATATGTCCTCAATTCTCCGTCTCTGTCCGCATTCTCGGCGGCCCCCATAAGGGGACGGCTGGTCCCGATTCGGCCCGCTGGCGGCCCGAAAATCGAGGGGTTCGAGTCCCCTGTCCTCCAAATTAGTACTTGACGCACCCAATGGTAAGTGGTACCTTACAAACCATGACGAACGGCGCTTTGGACCTTTCGAAACTCGCCAAGTACTTCAGCGATGAGGACGCAGCACGCGCTCTGTTGGAAGACATGCGCTGGGGCGGGAATCCGACGTGCCCGCATTGCGGCGGTCTGGAGCCGTACACCCTCACGCCGAAGGCCACCAGCAAGCGGCCCGGTCGGAAGGGCCTCTACAAGTGCCGTGCGTGTCGCAAGCAGTTCACCGTGACCGTTGGGACGATCTTCGAAGACAGCCACATCCCGATTTCGAAGTGGCTTCTCGCTCTGCACCTGCTGGCATCATCGAAGAAAGGCATCAGCGCGCATCAACTGCACCGGAACCTCGGCATCAGCTACAAAGGTGCGTGGTTCATGGCGATGCGCCTCCGTCACGCGATGGCGCAAGGGCCAATGGGCGACTTGATGATGAAGGGCGACGTCGAAGTAGACGAAACCTACGTCGGCGGAAAGCGCAAGGGTACGCGGCGTGGGCGTCCCGGTCCTGAGTCGCACAAGACGCCTGTTGTCGCCCTGGTGGAGCGTAAGAGCGGGCGCGTGCGCGCGTTCCCGATGCCCCGCGTCACCGCTGAGAACCTGAAGCAGGCCGTCTACAGCCACGTTCAGCGCGACGCCACGCTGATGACCGATGACTACTTCGCGTATCGCAGCGTGGGCGAAGGCATGGCGGCGCACGAAGTGGTCAAGCACACCAACGATGAGTACGTGCGCGGGAACGCGCACACGAACACCGTCGAAGGCTTCTTCTCACTCCTGAAGCGCGGAGTCAACGGGGTGTACCATCATGTCAGCCGTGGGCACCTTGCCCGCTACTGTGATGAGTTCGCGTTTCGGTATGAGAATCGGAAGGTGAGCGACGGCGCACGCGCCGCAAAGATGGTGCTGGCTGCCGAAGGCAAGCGCCTTACCTACAAGCAGCCAGCGTGAACTAGCGAAGGCAGACCGTGAAAAGTGGAACCGTGCGTGGGGTCCGCGACAGCTTAAGTTGGGTTTGTGAACGCGCTAATTACCTTAGAAATTAGGAATTAAGAATTCGGAATTCATCGACGCATTCCTAATTCCTAATTCAGAATTCCTAATTACCACCACCGAGTACGGCAACTCTCAGGACTTCAAGTGAGTTGAAGCCCGCGTGGCTGACCACCGGCGCGATCGCGCTGCGCCGGCGCAGGTAGAGCACCGCCCAGAAGGCCCCGAGCGCGCCGGTCGTGATCACTGCGTCCCACCCCTGCACCATGTGCCCCAGCCCGAAGCCGACGCTGAGGACGACGACGCCGACCGTGGCGCCGCCGAGGTGCTGCTCGAACCGCTGCAGCAGGAACGCGCGCTGCAGCTCCTCGCGGATGCCGCCGGCGACGATGGCGACGATGGCGAAGACGGCCGCCTGACCCGGCGTCGCCGCGAGCTGTTCGAGCGGGTTGACGGGAACGTTGTGCAGCCACGGCGCCAGGATCCGCATCGCGTTCAGCAGGACGACGACGCCGAGGAAGACGAGCGGGATGAGCAGCGCGCCGCGGACCGTCTCCGGAAGGATCGGCCGGCTGCCGAGCCAGAGGTCACGGACGCGCTCGCCGTGCGAGCGCGTGATGGCCACCATCAGCGCAATCAGCACCGCCGTGTCCGCGATGGAGAGGATCAGGACGAAGGAGAGCGACAACTGCCCCTCCTCGTCCAGGACGGGCACGCCCGCCAGGCGCAGCAGCCCGCCGATCAGGATCTGGGTTGGGATGCTCGAGCAGATGGCGATCTCGGCCACGGCCCGCAGGCGATCGGGGGTCAGACCCCATGACACGCCGCGACTCATGGGGTCAGACCCCAGCTCAGCCACGGCTGTGCTGGACCGTGTAAAAACGACAGGCTACCATCGGCTCAGGGAAACAGATGACGTCGTCCGCCTCCCGCGAACGCGTCCTCATCGTCGAGGACGACCCGACCACGCGGCTCGGGCTCTCCGAGCTCGTGCGGACGTGGGGATTTACGACCGACGCGGCCGCCGACGGGGAAGAGGCGCTTCAGCGTATCACTACCTTCCGGCCGACCATCATCATCAGCGACCTCGTCATGCCCCGCATGGGCGGCCTCGAGCTGCTCCGGCGGCTCAAGGACGAGGGCGGCGACCTCACCATCGTCATCCTGACCGCGCAGGGGACCGTGGAGACGGCGGTCGAGGCGATCAAGGACGGCGCCTACGACTACCTGACCAAGCCGATCGAGCCGCAGCGGCTGAAGATCCTGCTCGACAAGATCGTCGAGCGGCAGGACACCATCCGCGAGGTGAAGGTGCTGCGCCGGCAGCTCCGCGACCAGGGGAGCTTCGGCCGGATGATCGGCAGCAGCCCGCTCATGCGGAAGGTCTACACCATCGTGGAGCAGGCCGCGCCCACGCAGGCGTCGGTGCTCGTCTGGGGCGAGTCGGGCACGGGCAAGGAGCTGGTGGCGCAGACGATTCACCAGCTCTCGCCGCGCGCGCAGGCGCCGTTTGTGCCCATCAACTGCGCCGCAATCCCCGAGACGCTGCTGGAGAGCGAGATCTTCGGCCACGAGAAGGGCGCGTTCACGGGCGCCTCGGACCGCCGCGAGGGCTGTTTCGAGCTGGCCGACCGCGGCACGCTGTTCCTGGATGAAGTCGCGGAGATGACGCCCGCCACGCAGGTGAAGCTGCTGCGCGTGCTGCAGGAGCGGCGCTTCCGGCGGCTGGGCGGGCGCCACGAGCAGTCGGTGGACGTCCGCGTGATCGCGGCGACCAACGCCAACCCGGCGGAGGCGGTGAAGAGCGGCACGCTGCGCGAGGACCTCTACTACCGGCTGAACGTCTTCGCCATCGAGCTGCCGCCGCTGCGGCAGCGGAAAGACGACCTGCAGCTCCTCATCCAGTCGTTCCTCGCCGAGTTCAACCAGCGCAACGGCAAGACGGTCACCGCGGTGGAGCCGGCGGCCATGCGCATCCTCGAGCAGTACCACTGGCCGGGCAACGTCCGCGAGCTGCGCAACGTCGTCGAGCGCGCGGTGATCCTGTCGGCCGGCGAGTTCATCGAGGCGAAGCACCTGCCGCCGCTCATCGCCGAGACGTCCGAGGCCGGCAAGGCCACGCTCTCACTCGAGCCGGGGACGACGGTCGAAGAGGCCGAGCAGAAGCTGATCCTGATGACGCTCGAGCACACGCGCGACAACAAGACGCGCGCGGCCGAGATCCTCGGCATCAGCCTCAAGACGCTGCACAACAAGCTGAACAAGCTCCGCGGACGCAAAGAATCCGTCAATCAGTAGGATGCGCGTCGGAATCAAGGCCAAGCAGATCGCCGGCGTGACCGTGATCGTGGGTGTCGCGGTCGTGGCGCTGAGCGGTCTGTACGTCACGCGCCTCGCGGGCGTCGTGCTGACGGAAGCGTACGGGCGGGGCCAGCTTCTCTCCAACGCCATCATTCATCGCGCGCGCGAGGTGGTGCCCGGGAGCCCCGAGCCGTACACCGCGCTCGGCACCGACGCGGGGCTGCGCTCGATTCTCGAGTCCAGCATCTACGGCGAGAGCGTCACCGACGCGTCCATCGTCGATACCGGCGGCACCATCATCGCCAGCAGCGACACGATGCTCGTCGGGACGCAGCAGCGCGAGCGGGCGGACCTGGCGTCGCTGCTCGGGCAGGGGCGGTTCGTGCAGCTCCGCGCGATCTACGCGGGCGAGGGGCAGACGCTCGACATCCGGCAGCCGATCACGCTGGGCGACGAGGCGTTCGGCTCGATCGTCATCGGCGTGTCCACGCTGCTGATGCGGCAGGAGCTCGACGCGCTGCTGCGGCCGGCGATCATCACCGCCGGCGTGTCGCTCATTGTCGCGGTGATCGTGGCCGGGCTGCTGGCGCAGCTGCTGCTCCGGCCGATCCACGTCATCCGCAGCGGGCTGACGCGCCTGGGCAAGGGCGAGTTCGGCGCTACCGTCGATCTGCCGCCGGGCGACGAGTTCGGCGACCTCGGCGAGTACTTCAACGCGGTCAGCCGCCAGCTGCACGCGGACCGCGGCGGGGCGGCGGCGGCCGTCGATCCGAAGGGCCTGCTCGAGTCCACGCTCGCGTACTCGCGGAAGCTCGTCGCGCTCAACCGGCTGACCGCCGGCATCGCGCACGAGGTGAAGAACCCGCTCAACGCGATGATGATTCACCTCGAGCTGCTGCGGACGAAGATCCGCAAGGATGCGCTGGCGCCCGCCGGCGTCCCGGCCGGGTCGCTGGGGCTCAGCCAGACAGACCCGGAGATGCTGCAGCACGTCGAAATCATCGAGGGGGAGGTGCGGCGCCTCGACGAGGTGGTGCAGGGCTTCCTCAAGTTCACGCGGCCGGACGAGCTGAAGCTGCAGCCGGTCAGCATCGGGTCGCTCTTCCAGGAGGTCCTGCCCGTGGTCGAGCCGGAGGCGCACGACCGCGGCGTGAAGGTCCAGGTGGATGCCCCGCTGACGCTGCCCGAGGTCAACGGCGACGCGGCCATGCTCCGGCAGGCGTTCCTCAACCTGGCGATCAACGCAGTGCAGGCGATGCCGGACGGCGGCACGCTGCGGCTGGTCGCCGCCCCGGCCACGCGCGACACGCTCGAGGTGCGCGTCGAGGACACCGGCGTCGGGATCCCGCCCGAACACCTCGGAAAAATCTTTGACCTGTACTTCACGACCAAGGATCATGGGACTGGGATCGGACTCTCGATGGTCTACCGCATCATCCAGATGCACGACGGCGACGTGGAGGTGCAGTCGACGCCCGGCGTCGGCACGACGTTCCGCATTCTCTTGCCGAAAGCGTCAGAAGCCTGAGATGGTGAGCAACTCCCAATACGCCAACCTCCAACCTCCAAGGCGACTGCATCTGTCGACGTGTGCAGTCGTCTTGGTAGTTGGGTTGTTGGGAGTTGGGAGTTCGAGCTGCGCGAGGGCCCGCGCTGCGAGTGTTCCAAGCGGGCCTCCGTTACAAGTTCCAGAGCCGCCGCCGCGCGTGCTGGCGCCGATCGAAGAGACGACGATCGCGACGCCTGCGCCGGCTCCTGCCGAGACACCGGCGCCTCCGCCGAGGGCGGCGGCGCCCAGGCCTGCTGAACCGCGGCCACCCGCTGCCGCCGCGGCGCCCCCGCCGGCCGCCTCGCCGACGGAAACCCGCGAGCTGCGTGCCGCTCCGACCGGGACCAATGCCGCCACCGAGCGGACCGTGCGCGATCTGCTCGCCCGC
>Ga0194128_10007911_pt1 | contig 13667 bp, 12 predicted proteins | sample TA2KigCa65mmetaG_FD_148650 | JGI IMG/M metagenome (GOLD analysis project Ga0194128, IMG submission 148650) | Freshwater microbial communities from Lake Tanganyika, Tanzania - TA2015037 Kigoma Deep Cast 65m | ecosystem: Environmental > Aquatic > Freshwater > Lake | place: Tanzania: Lake...
GCGCCGCAGCGATCGCGGCACCGATCGTCGCAGCGCCGGTCGCGGCGCCGGTTCCCGGGCGCGGCGGGGTCGAGGCCCGGCTGGCAGTGTTGGAAGCGGAGCTCAGCGCGCTGCGCACCGAGGTCCAGCAGCTGAAGCAGGCGCTCGGAGCATGACCCTCGCCGCACTCGCGCTGGCGCTCCTCGCGGCGCAGGCGCCCGCGCCGTTCGAGCGCCATGGCCTGACGCTGCAGCTCCCCGAGCTCGCCGGCGTGAGCGTGCAGATGGACCCGACCGAGCAGCTCGCGCTGTCCGCGCGCGGGAAGTTCCACGAGCTCGACGTCAAGGTCCAGCTGTGGTTCCTCGCGGCACGGCAGTTCCCCGCGAGTGAGCCCGACGAACTCGTGCGCATCGTCGAGGACAACCAGAACGGCGCGGCCAAGGCCGACCGCGCGCCGCTGTGCTTCACGTCGCCGCGCATCCTTGCGCCCGGTCCGGGGCTCACGGGTTACGCGGCCCTCGCGCAGGGCGAGCTCGCCAGGCTCGTCGCGACCAGCCGCGAGGCCGACGGTCGGATCTACGTGCTGACCGGCCTCGTGCCCGGGTTCGGCTTCGTGGTCGAGGTGGACTGCGAGGCCGTGCCGAACGCCGCGCAGCACTCCGCGCTCGTCGCGTGGCTCGAGCGGGCCGCGACGTACTCGGGGGAGAAGCGCGATCCGAAGTGGACCAAGGCCGAGATCGAGGCGCGCTGGAAGAGCGACGCGCCGGCGAAGATCGTCGACGACTCCGAGGCGCCGATCCGCACCGCGCACTACCTGATCCTCGGTAACTCCTCCGGCGGCAAGGCCTTCGCCAAGAAGATGGAGGAGTGCTACACGGCGATCCAGAAGGTCTACCCGTTCCCCGAGGTGCCCGGCCGGCGGCTGATGCCGGTGTTCCTGTTCCAGACCGATGACCAGTACTTCGAGTTCTACTCGAAGATCGCCGGCATCTCGCTCGACGCCTCGAAGAAGTCGAAGGGGCACGCGTGGCGCGACTACTACGCGACCTGGTACGAGGCGCCCAACGATCCGGTGCACATCCACGAAGCGACGCACCAGATCTTCGCGAACCGGCTGTTCCTGACCGGCGGCGGCTCCTGGTTCCAGGAGGGCGTCGCCGAGTACATGAGCACGAAGCCTGCTGATCGCGCCGAGGTCGCGCGGCTGGTCAAGAAGGAGCGCCACACGAAGCTCGCCGAGTTCGTGAAGATCGAGAGCCTGTTGATGTCGGCGGGGGAGGACGTGAAGGGCGGCGACGAGGCCGGCGATCACTACAAGCTCGCGTCCCTGCTCGTCGAGTTCCTGCGCGAGTCGAAGTGGAAGCCGGCGAAGTTCCAGGACTACCTGCACGCGGTGGGCCGCGTTCCACGCTCGGATTCGGCAGCCATCGAGCGCGCGCTGCACGACGTGTACGGCGTCGGGATCGACGGGCTCGAGAGTGCCTGGGTCGCCTGGGCGCAGCGGAGATGAGCGGTATAATGCTCATTCTCACTTGAAATGAGCTAAATAGATCTCTTTTTTTCACTAGCCGGCGCTTGCACCGCGCGGTATTATAAGACTTCAAGCTCTTGAAATAGGTGGTGCAATGTCGGGCCCCGCGCTGCTCTCGAAGGTTCGGAAGGACACCGGTTCGCGGTGGATGATGCGCGCCGTGGGCGCGCCGCTCGAGCGCGAGGAGTTCCCACTGGTCGAGCCGCGACCAGGCGAAGCGCTGATCGAGGTCGCCGGCTGCGGTGTGTGTCACACGGACCTCGGCTACCTGTTCGACGGAGTTGCGACGCGCGCCGCACTGCCGCTCGCGCTCGGGCACGAGATCAGCGGCTACGTGCGCGCCGCGGGGCCGGGATCAGAGTCGTGGATCGGCAAGGCCGTCGTCGTGCCGGCCGTCACGCCCTGCGGCGCCTGCGCGGTCTGCCGCTCCGGCAACGGCACGATCTGCGCGCAGCAGACGATGCCCGGCAACGACGTGCACGGTGGTTTCGCCACGCACGTGACCGTGCCCGCGCGCGGGTTGTGCGAAGTCCCCGGAGCTGCCGAGGCCGGCGCGCGCACGCTCGGTCGATCCGATTGCACGCTCGCGCAGTTGTCGGTACTCGCCGACGCGGTCAGCACACCCTACCAGGCGCTCCAGCGTGCGCAGGTCGGCCCCGGCGACCTCGTGATCGTGATCGGTCTCGGTGGGGTCGGCGGTTTCGCGACGCAGATCGCGTCCGCACGCGGAGCCGTGGTGGCCGGCTTCGACGTCGCCGCCGCGCGACTGGAGCTCCTGTCGCGCCACGGCCTGTCGCTCGGGCTCGATCCGCGCGCGCACACTCCGAAGGAACTCAAGGCGCAACTGCGCGCGCTGGCGCGCGAGCGCGGCGCGCGCGATGTGCGCTGGAAGATCTTCGAGTGCTCCGGAACGGCGGCCGGACAGGAACTGGCTTGGAGCCTGCTCGGGCCGGGCGCCTACCTCTCCGTCGTCGGCTTCACGCTCGACAAGATCCAACTGCGCCTGTCCAACCTGATGGCCTTCGACGCGCACGCCGCCGGCAACTGGGGCTGCCTGCCGGAACTGTATCCGGCCGCGCTCGCGCTGCTCCTCGACGGTCGCGTCGCCGTGGCCCCCTTCGTCGAAATCCACCCGCTCGAGCGCGCGTGGGAAGTGCTGTGCGCCGCGCGCGAGCATCGCCTCGAGCGCCGCGCGGTGCTCGTGCCCTGAAGCACTCCCCGACACCAGCACGAGAAACCGAGGACATCGCCATGACCGTGCACACGCAAACGCCGTTCAAGAACCACGAACTCGTCGAGTCCTGGAACCCGGGCGCGGCGGTGCGCTACGAGCGCCGGCCGTTGCGCGGCCGCGACGGCCAGATCGTCGATGGGCTGCATGCGGCCTGGATCTGGCTCGACAACCCGGCGCAGTTCAACTCCTACACGACGGCAATGGTCAAGGACGTGATCCTGTCCTTCCGGCGCGCGTCGAACGAGCGCGACGTCGTGGCGGTCGTGTTCACCGGGGCGGGTGAGCGCGCGTTCTGCACCGGCGGCAACACCGCCGAGTACGCCGAGTACTACGCGGGGCGGCCGGACGAGTACCTGCAGTACATGCGGCTGTTCAACGACATGGTCAGCGCGATCCTGGCGTGCGACAAGCCGGTCGTCTGCCGCGTCAACGGCATGCGCATCGCGGGCGGCCAGGAGATCGGCATGGCCTGCGACTTCAGCATCGCCAGCGACCTGGCGGTCTTCGGTCAGGCCGGGCCGCGGCACGGCTCCGCGCCGGACGGCGGATCGACCGACTTCCTGCCGTTGTTCGTCGGTGTCGAGCGGGCGATGCAGTCGTGCACGCTGTGCGAGACCTGGACCGCCCACGAGGCGCTGCGCTCGGGCCTGCTGACCGAGATCGTCCCCGTGCTGTCGGTCGAAGGGCGTGTGGTCGTCAATCCGCTGGTCGTGACCGATCGTTGGACCGACGAGTACGGGCGCATCGTGCACGGGCGGCCGAAGGTCGGGTCGGACCTCGAGAACGGCAAGAAGCTGCTGCGCGCCGGCAAGATCGACCTGGCGGGCCTGGATCGCGCGGTCGAACTGCTCGTCGCGAGGCTCTCCACGACGATGCCCGGCTGTCTGCGCAAGACGATCGAGTCAGTGCGCAAGCACAAGCTCGCGCATTGGGATGCCAATCGAGAGTCGAACCGCTCCTGGCTCGCATTGAACATGATGAACGAAGGGCGGCTGGGTTTCCGGGCGTTCCACGAGGGACCCAAGGAGCGGCGCGAGGTCGACTTCGCCGAGTTGCGCCGGCGCCTTGCGACGGGCGAGCGCTGGAGCGAGGACTTCATCGATGCGCTGCTGCCGCGCGCGGACGCGCCGAACGGGAGTGCCCCATGAGCGGAGCCGCGAGTCGTACCCAGTCCGCTCCGATCCAGGTCCTGCGCACGAACGGCGGGCGCGCCGCCGAACTCGTGCTCGATGCCGGCCGCGGCAACGTGATCGACTCGGGCGTCATCGCCGCGCTGCGCGACGCGGTGCGCGATCTGGCGTCGGAGCGCCGGCTGTGCGCCGTGCTGCTCACGCACACGGGCGAGCACTTCTCGTACGGCGCGAGCGTTCCAGAACACGCTCCAGGCGAGGTAGGCCGGATGCTGCCGGCCTTCCACGCGCTGGCGCTCGAACTGCTCGCGCTGGAACGGCCGCTGCTCGCGGCCGTCGGTGGCGCGTGCCTGGGCGGCGGGCTCGAACTCGGCTGCACGGCCGACCTGCTGTTCGCGAGCCCGTCGGCGAGCTTCGGCCAGCCCGAGATCGCGTTGGGAGTGTTCGCGCCGCTGGGATCGCTGTTGCTGCCGAGGCGCATCGGGGCCGGCGCCGCGGCCGACCTGCTGCTTTCGGGCCGGCGCATCGATGCGAGCGAGGCGCTGCGGATCGGCTTGGCGCGCGAGCTCGCAGCGGATCCCGCGGCGGCTGCGCGCGCGTGGATCGGGCAGCATCTGGTCGGGCGCAGCGCCGAGGCGCTGCGCCATGCGACGCGCGCCGCCCGCGCGAGTTGGTGGCCGGACTTCGCGACGCGCCTGGCGGCGCTCGAGCGCGCGTACCTCGTCGACCTGCAAGCCGCGCACGACGCGCGCGAGGGCATCGCCGCGTTCCTCGACAAGCGTGCGCCGCGCTGGGAGGACCGCTGATGAGCAGCCCCGCGACCGCCGTGCTCGATGCCGATGCCAAGGCCATTCTCGCGCGCTGCGAGGAACTCTACGAGGACCTCGAGCTCTCGGCGGTGAAGGCCTGGAAGGCCGCCCATCCGGGCGCCCTCGCGATCGGATACCTGCCGACCTACGTGCCGCGTGAGATCCTGCACGCGGCGGGCTGCCTGCCGGTCGGCGTGCTCGGCGCCGGCGAGCAGCTCGAGATCGTCAAGGGCGATGCGTGCTTCCAGTCGTACATCTGCCACTTCCCGCGCTCGGTCATCGAGCTCGGCCTGTCGGGCCGGCTCGACGCACTCGACGGGATGATCTTCCCCTCGACCTGCGACGTGATCCGCAATCTCAGCGGGATCTGGAAGCTGTCCTTCCCGGGGAAGTTCGCGCGCTACCTAGACGTGCCGCAGAACTTCGACCCGCGCATCGGAGGGCGCTTCTACCGGCGCCTGCTCGACGAGCTCCATCGCGACCTGTGCCGGCTGTCGGGGCGCGAGCCCGGCGCGGAGACGCTGTGGGCGTCGATCGCGGCCTACGACGAGAACCGGCGCGCCGTGCGCGAGCTGTACGAGCTGCGCCGCGAGGAGCCGTGGCGCGTGCGCGCCAGTGAGGCCTACCTCGTGCTGCGCGCCGGCATGCAGCTCGACGTCCACGAGCACACCGAGCTCGTGCGCTCATTCCTGCAGGCGGTGCGAGAGCGCCCTGCGCGCGCGGTCGACGACGCGCGCGTCGTGCTGTGCGGCGCCTTCTGCGAGCAGCCTCCGCTCGGCCTGATCCGCACGCTCGAGCGCGCCGGGTGCGAGGTCGTCGACGACGATTACATGCTCGTGCTGCGCTGGCTCGGCGAGCTCCCGCGCCACGACGGCGATCCGCTCGACGCGCTCTCGGACGCCTACCTCGCCTATACCGGGGAAACCGCCAGTCGCTACGTGCCCGACGGGACCGCAAAGGGCGAGCGACTGGTGCAGGCCGTGCGGAAGTCGCGCGCCGAGGGGGTGATCTTCGCCGCGCCCAGTTTCTGCGATCCCGCACTGCTCGACCGCCCGATGCTCCAGGCGGTCTGCGACCGCGAGGGCATCGCGCACACCGCACTCAAGTACGCCGAGAACACCGGCCAGATGCAGCCGATCCGGGAGCAAGCCGGGACCTTCGCCGACGCCATCAAGCTGTGGGGGGACGTATGAAGACGCATGTCGTGAAGGAGAACTCGATGCTGCGCCAGAAGGACATGATCGCGGAGCACTTCCGCGAGCTGGCGCGCGCGAAGGAGAGCGGCCGCAAGGTGGTCTACACCTTCGTGCCCGGCAATCTGACCGAGCTGTTGCTGGCCTTCGACTGCCTGCCGGTGCACCCGGAGATCAACGCGCTGCAGTCGGGCATGCGCAAGCTCTCCGGCGAGTACATCGCGGAGGCCGAGCGACACGGCCATTCCGAGGACGTCTGCACGTACGTGAAGTGCGACATCGGGATGCTGCTCAAGGGCAACATCGGGCCGACCGGCGAGAAGCTGCCGGAGCCGGACCTGCTGCTCCTGTCGTACACCGGCTGCTTCACGTTCATGAAGTGGTTCGAGCTGCTGCGCGAGCGCTACAAGTGCCCGGTCGCGATGCTGCACGTGCCCTATCAGGCCGACGGCACGCTCGAGCCGTCGATGATCGAGTACGTGGTCGAGCAACTGCGGCGCGAGCTGATCCCGAAGCTCGAGCAGATCACCGGCAAGCGCTACGACGAGGGGCGCCTGGCCGGGTTCCTGGCCGCCTCCGCGCGCGCCGAGGAAGACCTCGTCTGGGTGCTCGAGTCGGCCAAGCACCGGCCGTCGCCGATCGATGCGTACTTCGGCGGCGTCTACTACATCGGCCCGCTCTTCACCGCGTTCCGCGGCACGCAGGCGGCGATCGAGTACTACCGCGAACTGCGCGAGGAGGTCGCCGAGCGGATGCGCCGCGGACTGGGTCCGGTCACACCCGAAGGTGAACTGGAGGACGAGCGCTTCCGCCTGGTCGTCGAGGGGCCGCCGAACTGGACCCACTTCCGCGAGTTCTGGAAGATGTTCTACGACGAGCGCGCGGTCGTCGTCGCGAGCACGTACACGAAGGTCGGCGGCACCTACGACCGCGGATTCCGCCACGATCCGAACCGACCGCTGGAGACGCTCGCCGAGTACTGCCTGGGCTGCTACACGAACCTGAACCTGCCTTCGCGCGTCGAGATGATCGCGCGCTACGTGAAGGAGTATGCGGCCGACGGCTTCCTGGTGAACTCGGTCAAGAGCTGCAACTCCTTCTCGGCCGGGCAGCTGCCGATGCTGCGCCGGATCGAGGAGCTGACCGGCGTGCCGGGGGCCTTCATCGAGACCGATCTGGTCGATCCGCGCTACTTCTCCGCGGCCAACGTCAAGAACCGGCTCGAGTCCTACTTCCAGATGCTGGCGCAACGTGCGCCGGCCGCGCGCGCGGAGGCGCTGGCCCCGTGAAGGTCTACGTCGGGATCGACCTGGGCTCCACGACGACCAAGTCGGTCGTGCTGGACGAGCGCGGCGAACTGCTCGGCCGCGGTATCACGAACAGCCGCTCGAACTACGACGTGGCCTGCCAGATCGCGCGCAGCGAAGCGCTGCTGGACGCGCGCTTCCGGCTCTTCCAGCGCGGCTTCGACGATTGCGGCGCGGCGCCCGAGCTGGCCGCCGCGCTGTTGGAGCGGTTGCGCCGCGAGTTCCGGCGCACGCAGCACCTGCGCCTGCTCGCGGAGCTCGAGGCGATCTGCCGCGTGCACGCCGAGCACCTCGGCGCCGGCCGGTCCGGTCCGGTCGTCGTGGCGCTCGACGAGATCTTCGCGGCGCTGGGTCTGGAGGCGGATCGGCTGTTCCGCGGAACGGCCCGGCCGCGCTCCGACTTCTTCCGCGACATCGCGGGCGCGACCTACGCGAGCGAGGCGGAGCGCATCGCGCGGCGCGGAGCGGTCGATCACGACACGCTGCTCGGCGTCTACGACAAATCGATCCTGCAACTGGAAGGCAAGCCGTCCGAGTCTCTGCTGGAGGATCAGCTGCTGCGCGCCTTCGAGCTGGCCGGCGAAGGGTCGGACCTCGCGCCCGCGACGCGCGCGCGCATCGAGCGCGAGGTGCGCCGCACGATCGAGCTGCCGCTGGTCGAGGCCCAGGTGGTCGGGACCGGCTACGGTCGCGCGCGTCTGCCGTTCGCGCGCGAGTGCATTCGATCGGAGATCCTGTGCCACGGGCTCGGCGCGCATGCGACCTTCCCAGGAACGCGCACAGTGCTCGATATCGGCGGCCAGGACACCAAAGCCATCCAGGTGGACGAGCGCGGCCTCGTGACGGCGTTCCAGATGAACGACCGCTGCGCCGCCGGCTGCGGGCGCTACCTCGGCTACATCGCCGACGAGATGGGCCTGGGGTTGCACGAACTGGGGCCGCTGGCCCTGTGCGGCAAGCGCCCGGTGCGCATCAACTCGACCTGCACCGTGTTCGCCGGCGCCGAGCTGCGCGACCGGCTGGCGATGGGGCATCGGCGCGAGGACATCCTGGCCGGCCTGCATCGCGCGATCATGCTGCGCGCCATGTCGCTGCTGGCGCGATCGGGCGGAGTCCGGCGCGAGTTCACGTTCACCGGCGGCGTCGCGAACAACGCGGCGGCGGTCGCGGCGCTGCGCGCGCTGGTGCGCGAGAACTACGGCATCGAGGAGATCAACATCTCGCCGGGCTCGATCTTCACGGGCGCGCTGGGAGCCGCGCTCTTCGCGCTGCGCGCCGAACACGGCGAGGACGCGACTGCCCACGCGGAAAACCAAACCTGCGGAGCTCGCGCATGACGATCACATCCGGTATCGACGTGGGCTCGAGCGCGGTCAAGGCGATCGTGCTGCAGACCGAGGGCGAGCAGCGCCGGGTCCTGGGCCGGGCCGTTCATCGCATCCGTGGGCGCGAGCTGGCCGATGTCGTGTCGGCCTGCTACGGCGCGGCGCTGGCCCAGGCCGGCTGTACGCGCCAGGACGTGGCCTACGTCGCCACCACCGGCGAGGCGGAAAACGTCGAGTTCCGCACCGGCCACTTCTACTCGATGACGACACACGCGCGCGGCGGACTGGAGCTGGTTCCGGCGGCGCGCGCGGTGCTCGACATCGGCGCGTTGCACGGCCGCGTGATCCGGATGGACGAGCGCGGCAAGGTGCTCGAGTACCAGATGACGAGCCAGTGCGCGTCCGGTTCCGGCCAGTTCTTGGAGAACATCGGCCGCTACCTCGGCGTCTCGCTGGAGGAACTCGGCGCGCTGTCGCGGCAGGCCGACCGGCCCGAGCAGGTGTCGAGCATCTGCGCGGTGCTGGCCGAGACCGACGTGATCAACATGGTCAGTCGCGGCATCTCGACGCCGAACATCCTCAAGGGGATCCATCTGTCGATGGCGGACCGGCTGGTCAAGCTCGTCCGCGCGGCGCGCTGCAGCGGCACGCTCGTGATCACCGGCGGGCTGGCGCGCGACCAGGGCCTGTTCGCGGCGCTGCGCGAACTCGTCGCCGAGCGCGAGCTCGACGTCGAGCTGTGCACGCACGAGGACTCGCCGCTGGCGGGCGCGCTGGGCGCCGCGATCTTCGGCGAAGTGCGCAAGCGCAAGCTGGAGCGCCTGGCAAGCCTGGCGGCGGCGTCCTAGGTACGGCCGTGGGGCGCGCGAGCTGGGATTTCCGCGGCGAGATCGCGCTCCTGACCGGGGGCGGCGGCGGCATCGGGCACGCGCTGGCGCGTGCGCTCGCCGGCGCCGGCGCGCGCGTGCACGTGCTCGACGCCTGTGAGTCGCCCGCGCCGTGGACGGATCTGGCGCCCGGACAGGTACCGCTGTTCCGGCGCGTCGACCTGCGCGATCGGGCCGCCACCGAAGCAGCCGTGCAGGCCGTGCTCGCAGCCGAGGGCCGCGTGGACCTGCTGGTGAACAACGCCGGCCTGACCCGCGACCGCGCGCTTTGGAACCTGACCGAGGACGATTGGCGCGACGTGCTCGACGTGAACCTCACCGCAGCCTGGCGCGTGCTCAAGCTGTGCGCGCCGTCGATGCGCGCGCGCGGCAGCGGCTGCGTGCTGCAGATCGCGTCCATCAACGGCCTGCGCGGCCGCTTCGGCCAGGCCAACTACTCCAGTTCCAAGGCCGGGCTGATCGCGTTGACGCGCACGGCAGCGCGCGAGCTCGGCGGCCGCGGCATCCGCGTCAACGCGCTCGCGCCGGGCATGATCGAGACGGCTCTGTCGGCCGGGCTGCCCGAGGACGTGCGCGAGCGTTCGCGCGCCGAGTCGGCGCTCGGCCATCTCGGCCACCCGGATGACGTGGTCGGAGCGGCCCTGTTCCTGTTGTCGGAGTCCGCGCGGCACATCACCGGGACTGTCGTCGTCGTCGATGGAGGTCAATCGTGTTGAACCAGCATCCCGCCACCGCGCGTCCGCTGCCGATCATCGAGCCGTTCCGCATCAAGTGCGTCGACCCGATCCGCGTGCTTTCGCGCGCCGAGCGCGAGCGCGTGCTCGAGCGCGCGGGCTCGAACCTGTTCCGCGTGCCCGCCCGGGACGTGCTGATCGACTTGCTCACCGACAGCGGCACCGGCGCGATGTCGAGCGAGCAGTGGGCGGCGCTGATGCGCGGCGACGAATCCTACGCCGGCGCGCAGAGCTACTACCGCTTCCAGCACGCGGTGCACGAGCTGACCGGCCTCGAGCACGCGATCCCGACGCACCAGGGACGCGCGGCCGAGTTCCTGCTGTTCGGCGCCTGCGTGCAGCGCGGCCAGCTCGTGCCGAGCAACACCCATTTCGACACCACGCGCGCCAATATCGAGGATCGCGGCGCGATCGCGCTCGATCTGCCCTGTGCCGAAGGTCTCGACACCGCCAGCTCGCATCCGTTCAAGGGCGACATGGACCTCGTCGCGCTGGAGCGCGCGCTGGTCGAGCACGGCGCGCGCGTGCCGCTGGTGATGATCACCGCGACGAACAATGCCGGCGGCGGCCAGCCGGTGTCGCTGGCGAACCTGCGAGCGCTCTCGCAGCTGTGCCGCCGGCACGGCAAGCCGCTTTTCCTCGACGCGTGCCGCTTCGCGGAGAACGCGTGGCTGCTCAAGCTGCGCGAAGAGGGGCTCGCCGCCCGCACCCCGCGCGAGATCGCGCGCGCGATGTTCGAGCTCGTCGACGGCTGCACGATGAGCGCGAAGAAGGACGGATTGGCCAACATCGGCGGGTTCCTGGCGCTGCGCGACGGCGCGCTGGCCGAGCGGGTGCGTGCGCGCATGGTCGTGACCGAGGGCTTCCCGACTTACGGCGGCCTTTCCGGTCGAGATCTCGACGCGATCGCCCAAGGATTGGTCGAAGTGCTCGAACCCGACTATCTCGATTACCGGCACGCCAGCATCCGCTACGTCGTCGATCGCCTCGCGGCGGCCGGTGTGCCGGTCGTTCAGCCGGCCGGCGGGCATGCGATCTTCCTCGACGCCGCTCGATTCCTGCCCCAACTCGGATGGCGCGAGTATCCCGGCCAGGCGCTGGCGCTGGAGCTGTACCTGGAGGGGGGGATCCGCGCCTGCGAGGTCGGCAGCGTGATGCTGGCCCGGCGCGATGCTGCGGGCGCGGAACTCCCGGCGCGCCACGAACTCGTGCGCCTGGCCGTCCCGCGCCGCACGTACACGCAGAGCCACATGGACTACGTGATCGAGATCGTGCGGCGCGTGCACGAGCGTCGCGGCTCGGTGGCGGGCGTCCGCATCGTCGAGCAGCCGGCCGTGCTGCGGCACTTCGGTGCGCGTTTCGCGCGCGTCCGAGCGGAGATCAGCGCCGCGACATGAGTCGCAGCACGTACCAGAACATCAGCGCCAGCGAACCGAACAGCTCGAGCGCCGCGCCGACGTGGCGGTCGCGCGGGTAGTGGTGCAGCACGGCGGAGGTGTCGTAGAGCACCGACGCGCCGGCGAAGCCGATCATCGCGACCGAGAACCACGTGCCGAGCTCGGTCCCGAAGATCGCCGCCAGCACGATCGCGCCCAGCGCCAGCAGGCCGCCGAACAGCATCAGCCCGCGCAGGAACGAGAAGTCCTTGCCGGTGAAGAACACGATCGCGGTCAGACCGGTGAAGCCGATCAGCGTGGCCACGCCGGCGGAGCGGATCACGCCGGGCGCGCGCGACTCGCAGATGAACAAGAGCGGCAGGAAGATGACCGCCTGGATCACGACGTAGCCGATCAGCGCCGCGTACTGCAGCGGCACCGAACGCACGTTGTGCGCGGTGCGCGTGCACAGCCAGCCGATCAGCATGAACGCGCCCATGATCACGAGCCAGGGCAGGGACAAGATGCCCTGCGCAATCCGCAGGCCGAGCTCGCTGCGCATCAGCAGGTACTCGAGTCCGGCGAACAGCAGCACCGCGCCGGTCAGGTGCGCATAGGTGCGTGTCAGGAACGACGCCTGGGCGTCGGCGGAAAGCTCGGAAACCGGGCGGTCGACGGCGGGGGCGCGGTAGGGGTTGTCGTGAGTGCTCATGCCTGGGGTCCTCCGAACTCAGGTTATCGGCCGACGGGACGGGAAGGCAAAGAAATCAACTGTCGCCGTCGAGCAGGTTGCCCAGGCCGCCGAGGATCGAGCCTTCTTCGCGGCGCGAGCCGCTGCCGGGCGCGGCCTTCGTGATGCGGTCGGCCAGGCGCGACAACGGCAGGGACTGCAGCCAGATCTTGCCCGGCCCGCGCAACGTCGCGAAGAACAGGCCCTCGCCGCCGAAGAGCGTGTTCTTGATGCCGCCGACGAATTGGATGTCGTAATCGACCGAGTTCTGCATCGCCACGATGCAGCCGGTGTCGACCTTCAGCAACTCGCCGGCCTTGAGCTCGAGCGAGTGCAGCATGCCGCCGGCGTGCACGCAGACGAGGCCGTCGCCGCGCAGCCGCTGCATGATGAAGCCCTCGCCGCCGAACAGGCCGACGCCGATGCGCTTCTGGAACGCGATGCCGATCGACACGCCGCGCGCCGCGCACAGGAACGAGTCCTTCTGGCAGATCAGCTCGCCGCCCAGTGTCTGCAGGTCGAGCGCCAGGATGCGCCCGGGGTAGGGAGCCGCGAAGGCGACGCGCTCGCGCTGCGAGCCGGCGTTCGTGAAGAACGTCATGAACAGGCTCTCGCCGGTCAGCAGGCGCTTGCCCGCGCCGAGGACCGCGTCCATCAGGCCCGGCCGCTTGTCGCCCTGGCTGCCGTCGCCGAAGCGCGTTTCCATCTGAATCGACTGCGTCATGAACATCATCGACCCGGCCTCGGCGATCGCGGTCTCGCCCGGATCGAGCGTGACCTCGACGAATTGCAGGTCCTCGCCGTAGATCTCCAGATCGATCTCGTGCGCGCGCCGGCCGGGCAGGCCGGGGACCGCCGTGGGCGGCGTCGTGCGCTGCGCGGCCGCCTGCGCGAAGAGCGGCACGTCCTTGAGCGGCTTCCACTCGCTCAATCCGGGACCATACAGCAGCGTCTGCTCGGCGATCGAGCCGTTCTTGAGGTTGGTGAGGATCTCGTCCTCGCTGACCGGACCGATCTGGTGGCCGCCGACGGCCATGTACCACTGCTTCGCCATGATGGACTGGAGGAACTTGCGGGTTCGGGGAGGGACTGGCGCCTAATTCCCGGCGCCTGGATCGATGCGCGCATCCGCGTCGCGCTCGATGGCCGCGCTGGTCGGGGCATCGAGGCCGAGCAGCGCGGCGAGTTGCGCGAGGTAGATGCGCTCGGAGCCGCTGACGCCTTCGTCGGCGCGCACGACACAGTAGGCGAGCATGTACAAGTCGCGCCGCTGGGCCGGATCCTCGACGCCGGCGACGATCTCCGCCAGCGGCCGCGGCCGATCCAGCTCGGCGCGCATCAACTCCTCGACGCCGCCCGCGCGTGCCTCGGTCAGGCAGCGCTCGCGCTCGGACGGGCTGAGCGAGCCGTCCGCGCGCGCGGCCGAGACGGT
>Ga0194128_10007918_pt1 | contig 13657 bp, 9 predicted proteins | sample TA2KigCa65mmetaG_FD_148650 | JGI IMG/M metagenome (GOLD analysis project Ga0194128, IMG submission 148650) | Freshwater microbial communities from Lake Tanganyika, Tanzania - TA2015037 Kigoma Deep Cast 65m | ecosystem: Environmental > Aquatic > Freshwater > Lake | place: Tanzania: Lake...
CTTCAAAAACTTGTCGTTGATTATTTTGTCCATAAATTATTATTGTTGGTACAGCGGTAAGTCCGGATTGTGATACTTGTTCATCCGTCATGTCATCAACACAAAATAATCTAAACGCTTGCATTAATCCTTGATTTTGTATTATTTGGATAATATTCATCGAACTTGCACAATTCTTACTATAAAATAAACACCGTTGCATAATAATATCAGTAATGAAGAAAAATTGATGCTTAAAAACGTAAAATATATAAATATTATACCATATACTATTATATCTCATGTCAAAAGGAAAAATGGATATATCGATCAAAGAAGTTAGCTATAACAAGAAAGAGGGTTTAAAATCAAGTAAACTGGTACTTGTACTTACCGGTAAAGATTTAAATGTTAAAATGGTTAACGCTCTTAGAAGAATTTCTACCAATAATATTCCCATATACGCCTTTCCACAAGAATTAATTAAAATAGAAACTAATACATGTGTCGCATTTAATAACGATGAAATGAGATTACGTCTCGCTCAACTTCCAATATATAATATTGATCCTGATATATTTATGCTTCCAAATAAATATTGGAAGAATATCAATTATGCAGATCAACATAGGGAAAAACATCCAAATGAAAAAAGTGTTGAACTTTATGTTAATAGTCATAATAATAGTGATAAAATACAAAGCATAACAACAAATGATATTCGTTATTATATAGATGGTGAACAAACAAATCCATATGATAAGGAGTATCCAATATTAATAATAAAATTACGTCCTAATGATACATTTAAGTGTTATATGAAAGGTGCATTGGGTACTGGAGATAAAAATACTATTTGGTGTGCCAGTTCAAATACTTATTATGATATATCAGATAAGGGAGATTATCAATTTACAATACAATCATGTGGACAATTTGATGAATTTAATCTTCTATCAAAAACGTGTCAATTTGTCATAAAGAAAATGGAGATGATAAAATTAGAAATAGAACGTAGAGTAGCAAGTAAAGAGATACCAATCGAATCAACTATCTATTTTAATATGGAAGATGAAGATCATACGATTGGTGAATTAATTAATTATGAATTTCAAAGTCATAAAGATATTATATTCTCTGGTGTATCTAAACCGGATCATTTAGTTAAAACAGTATTATTAAAAATATCTGCGAATAAAGGAATTCCAACTCCAATTGAAGCTATGAATGATTGTTTAGATAATATTAGTAATAAATTCAAACATATCGATAAATTATTTGGTGAATTAAAGAAAAAACATAAATAAAAATTTATGCAAAAATTATGCGCATATTATCAATGATGATTCAAATGCAGAATAGAAACGTTTCATAATATCTTCTTGATTTATATAATTGCTTTAATAGTCCAAATTTATTTGTTTTATTTCGCTTTAATTCATCATTAAATTGAACATACACTTTAAATATATCGGCAGGATACATCAAAGTAGCTCCAAATAAACCAGAAATACCGGAAAGTAAAAATTCCATTCATTGATATTTATGTTTTAATATCCATTATTAGTAGTTATGATATCAACTTTTTAATATTATTATTTATTATTTAACTTTCATTAAATAAGTTTGGGTTTTTGTGCTTATACAATCAACATTAAATAATCCCTTAACACTCACTTCATCTAATATATCTCTTAATTTGACAATTATTTCTTCACGATCCTCAAACGTTTTTATCAATGTATCCAAATGAAGTTTTTTCAAATAATGATACACATCATCTACGGTCAGCGATCTATTTTCTAATCTTTCATTGTCATTTATTATTTCATGAGTTCGATTATTGATATATATTGTATGCAATTCGTATAATATGCGTTTAAATACACTTGTCAAACTATTATAAATATCACAGTGTTTCTTATTTCGTGTAATATGATATATATTTAGGATCTCTTTTGATACTGTTTTCATTGATAAATTTATGCGTTTTATAATATCACTATGATAATGCGTCGTAAATGATAATATATCGTTTAATTTATCTGTTTTATAAAGATCTAGATAACAAACATGAATATTCGCATAATCCTTGATTGTATTATAAACATTTGCATAAGTTGTATTTTCGATATAAAATAATAAGTTATTGATCTCTAATAAATAACCACAATTAGTTATGCGTTTTGTCATTTGATCATTAAAACTTATTTCATCTAATTCAAATAATAATTCATCTAAACATGAAAATTTCATTTCACATAATGGCGTGAAAATATGGTCATTTGTAATTATTCGCTGAGTTATTCTCTTTTCTATTACACCATCAGTATCATAAAAAAGAATTTTATTTAATCTCGCATTAATAACAGTCAAATAATATACATATTCCATATTTAGCTCTTCATATGTCAGATACGGAAAATCATCACTTGATACTATCTTCATATTATAACATACTTTCCAACCATTATTAAAAAATACGATTATATCTGTACCAAGTGGCTTATTGTATACTTTAACATCAGTCAAATTATTCGTAGTAAGTTTATCAATAGTAAATTTATCAATATTTAATTCTAACGCAATTAATTTTAAATTTGTCACACTAATTACAGCATAATTAACATTATGAATAATTTCATCAATAATATCATTATTAAAGTGCAATTGTTGTGATACTTTGTCGGGATACAAAAGAAGCAAATCATCATATTCAATGATATTTAAATGATAATTTAATCCGTGTTTTGTTCTTTTATATTGTGTTATATCATCTTTTATACGATTGACAGTTTCAATAGAAGTAAAATTCTCAAATAAATGATTGATCTGATCGATAACTTTTCCTCGAAGCATAATGTAATTGCATACTTATTTTTAGTTTGTGCTTTAACGAGAGATCCAATTTTATCTTATGATATATTATAATCTTTAGATTTCATGTACATTAATAAGATTGATGATTTAATAGACAAAATTATAGATGATTTCAATAGTAATGTTATTTCAACAAATAAAACATTCATTAACAAAATTCTCAAAGAGATAAACTTTGTCAAGTATCAAAAAGAGATTAACGACATAATGGATGATTATATAAAAACAGTCAATTTAATGCAAATTCGAGAACTAGTCAAAAATGAAGACAGTATATATTCTATCCAAGAAACTATCAAAAGATATATTGCACTATATCTATTCCTAACGATCGGTTATTATTATGCAAGCAAACATGATACATTTATTAATAATATCGTTGAATTCTCAAAAAACCAATCTGCATATCAATACAAAATAGAAAATTTCTTTAATGCCGAAAGTAATGCCACCGTTATTAAATATTACTATTTAATTCGCAATATTGTTGTATTATTAGAAGCAGATTCTCAAAAAAGAGACATATTAAAAGTTCGACCAGAATACAAAGACGCAATTAATTTTCTTAATGACTTAGGTGGCGAATTTATCTCATCCGCTTTAACATTAGAAAGTGTTGATGGAAATAGAGCAGATCAAGCTCACAATTTGATTAAAACTATTATATTGAGATTCATTTATAAAATTTATGAGAAGAAAGAGTTTTTCAGATTGTTAGAAACTGCAGAAACGATGCATGGTGAATATATGTTCATAGATATCGTAGTTCCAACAACAGAAACAATTGATTTTAGTACAATTGAAAATATTTTGAGTAAAAAAGATGTTATGCAAGGATTGGCATATGAATTTTGGGATTATCTATTAGAAAATGAAGAAAGATTAAAGAAAGCAGAAATGTCACACGATGAGAAAATTTTAGGATTAATAAATGCTGGAATATTAATTCCAATCGTTGATGATTTCTTACTTTATCATAAAGATTCTGAAAAATATGATAAAGCTGTCGATCCATCAAAACTCAAAAAGAAAGAAGATACAAAGATTAGATTTATTATCAATAAAATTGATACAGCATCTGAGTTAAATTCAGAAGCCATTAAGAGAGATGAAAAATTATTAAATAATGTTAAAAAGCAGTTTTATGTACCTTTATACAATAGAAAGGCCGTATTGATTAACGATTATGAAGACATTAAAATTATCAATAAATTTATCAATCAAGGTAAAAGAAGTGTGGAGAATAATGAATATTTTAATGATTTAATACATTACAGATCTTATCCGTATGTAAATTTCAAAGAGTTCAAAAAAGATGGATTTGGTATTACATTGAATAAAACGGTGGATATGGTGAGAGGTGTTTCATTCGAAACTGGAGGAGATTTTAGACAAAATCCTAAGAGTAAATTACAATTACGTATCGGTAGTAAAGAGATGGTTGTTAATGTTGTCGGTTTTATCATACCCACAAATTTGAGACCAATGCAATGTCTAAAAATAGCTGATACAACAAATATTAAACAATTATCAAAAAAAAATCAAAATGCTTATGAACTCATATTACAATACTTAGATAAATCTTCAATACAAGATATAGATCATAAATCATCAGTATTATGGATGTTTGATCTCGAAACGGATAAAGTTACGACACAAAAGTATGATCAAACGACAAAATTTACCAAACAAGATCAAATTAAAAACGTTGTGTCGAGAGTTTATGAAGGTATTATGGATGAAATATTTAATGTAATTATCACACAATTAAATGAAAATGAAAAACAAGGTATCACGCTTCAATTGGCCAATCATATAATAAGAAGAACAGAAAAAAGAACATTGAGAATTACAAATGATATTTTACGAAATGAATTAGATAAAAAACTTTACAACGAATTAATAGTTAAATTTGAACCAGAATACGATCTCAATGAAGATGTTATTCACGGTATATCGGGTGATATTATTAAATTACCAAATATCCCTCCACCAAAACAAGGTAAGATAAAAACAATCAAAATGAATTTATCGGAATTAACTGAAACGGGAGAAAGAGAAGAAGTAGAAATATTAGACGCCGTATGTCAACACAATATATCGTGGGAAAAATTATCGGAAATTAAAAAAATAGATCAAAAGCAATATATGGATGAAATGTACGCCTTTATTCAACAATACGTTACCGAAAATGTGGAAGGAGCTTATATTTGCAAGAGTTGTAGTTATTATCTTAATATTAAGAAATACATTATGGATGGTGTGTTTGATGATGATACACAAAGATTCATTACGTACAGTATGCCTATGGAAGTACCATTAGAAGATATTCCGGAATATGAGAAATTCAAAATATCAATAAGAAACATAGACAAATTAATAGAAAAGATAGCAATGTTGGTTAATATTCCGTATTTCATGGGTTCATCTACAACAGCTAGATGGAGAAGAAAGGCAATAGTGAAAGATGTTGTAGATGTTGTTCAAATCAATAATAGTAAATTAAAACGTATATTCAAAGAGAGAAACGAATCAGCAACTAAATTATACAACGTTAGCAGAGATCTTTCAAATCTATTCGTTTTTGATTTAGATAATAGTATATTTATATTCTCGAGTAAAGACAAAGATTATTACAAACCAATAAAACAAAATAACATACTTTCATACATTATCATTTTAATGATGTTAGAATTAAATGAATCACAGATAACGTATATTACAGGAGATAAGAAGGGATTTTGTAACTTCCAAATTTTTGATAAGGTTTATACATCACTTTTTGAAGGATTGAAATTCAGAAAGAATAATAAAGCAGAAACAATAAGTGTCAAGGATCATAAAATATTTTGTTATGTATTATACATAATATCATGCATGGTCACAAAATATAATATGTGGTATTATGAGTTCAAAGATCCATCGCAAAAGAAAAAATATCTCCCAACAATTCAAAAAATTATTATCCATACCGTAATAGATGTTTTAAATAGTATTTTAGAGAATGGTGAAAATGCAACCGGTCACACTTATGAAATTCTATTGAGCAAATTCCATAATAAAACAACATTTATCAATGAAGATTTATATCAACGATTCAAAAATGAAGGCAAAACATCAATTGTTGGAGAAAAGAAAGAGTTCATTATTACCGAAACCGATACTATAAAACTTCCCGGAAAATATACACCAATAACATATGATATTCCAATATGGCGTCAATGTAAACCGTTTATGTTATTACTCCCGAATAGAACATATAATGATATTGTATACAATGAATTAAATAATATTACCAATTGCCCTGATGGTAAATTCCACGATTGGAAACCAGCTAAAGATACATATATATGTACCTTATGTTCTAAATCAATGACAGACTTGAAATATGATGAAAATGAAAGTAAAAATATTAGAAAGAATTTTAGATATATTAGATTACAAGAATTAGCATCTAAATACTGTATTAGTGATGGTTCATTACATCAATTCGTTATAAATAAAGATGGTAAAAATGTTTGTATAAAATGTGGTAAAGAGGATACATATCAATACACTCATGAAGAACTCGATACAGTAGAAAAAGTTGTCATGAACTACAAAGAGACTAAAATTGATAATGATATGGAACGTAAACAACAAATTCAAACAGAAACAAAAGAAGAATTAACATATAATGAAAAAGTGATGAATCAAATAATAGAGAGATATGGTAAAACAGCGACTAAAGATGACGGATTTAATTTTATAAATTCTCTTATTACCGAAATACAGTCTGTTATGGGCAATGATACTGGCACAAATGTTTATTTGAAAGATAATACGTATATTATAGACCATGATCATTTAGGTTATCCATTAGAGAAACCCATTATTATTACGGATAAGGATAATAAAATAACATACAAAACAAATCATCCATTCTTCAAAACTGATGTTATTTATTATACGAGTTACAAAATGGGTAAAATAGATGTATTTTATGATGCGACTAATAAGATGATGTTAGGATACAAAGAAGAAAGCAAAAATTTTATTAGTGATAGAAAACCAGAAAAGAGAATAAAAGTCAATTATTCTATTTATAACAAAATTAAATATTTAGGTTATGTATCTAAATTTATCGATGTTAATGAGTTTTACGCCGATTTGTATAAAGAACGAAATAAAAAAACAAAAGAAATGAGAGATGAATACGATAAAATTATTGTTAAAGAAATTATTAGAGATAGAATTGAAAATTTGAAAAAAATAATGTACAAATTCCAAAGATTATTGGTAAGAATAATAAACGGATATACTCCACCGTCACATAATAATATTAAACATATAGATGATGAATCTGATTTCTTTTCAGAAAAATTGGATAGTTTGGTCGAAAAATACAAAAAGAAATTAATATCAATCAAATTAACAGATTCAAATAATGAACATCCAATATTTAAACATTGGAAAGGTGTATCAAGAGTATTTTTCCCAGAAGATGTTAAGGATCTATTGATCGATCTTACCGATACAAAACTGGTTAGTGCAGACTTTATTAATCGTTATGATAAATCAGGAAATATGATACTATTTTACATCATTGATGAAATAACGAGATTATTAAAATACAATACAAATAAATTCACCAAGGCTAGCATTTCATCATTTATAATTGATTTTATCAGTACAGTATTTGATAGTTATAATGAAGAAGACAATGCAACAAATCAAGATATCAAACGATTCAATTATATCATAAATAGTGTCGGATATTTACAAGAAATACAAGATAAATTAGCACCATCAGTTACAGAAGGTATTTATGAAGAACATAAAGATACAGAACAAGAAGAAGATGATGAAGAAAAAGAACGTCAAGAAGATGCTCGAGAAGAAGCAGAAGCATTAGATATGGATACTGATATGGATTATATGTCTAAATTTGATCAAGATTATGATATGGTAATGGACGAACGATTACAGGAAGGATTTACCGCCTCATATGCAAATGCGTATGAATATTCATTAGCCGGAAGAGACTAATCGAGAAAACTTTTATATGAGGATAACTTATATAGTATGACAGGTTTAGACATAATTATTATATTAGTTATTGGTTTCATATTCTATAAACTTGTTTTGGGGAGAAAACCCCATGAAAATTTCGATAACTCCGAATGGGATTATAATATTGATGCAGATTTAGATAAATTATTTAAAAAAAAGAATAATAGCGATGCTAAAAGTAAAAAATCTGAAAAAGATCATAGTATTAAACCATTCTATGTTGAAATGCAGTTTCACTCCGATTATCGTGATACTGTTACGGCATTTAATAATATAGCCCCATCGCAAAAACAAATATTCAATAAATCAAATCTTCCAGTAACCGTATCACAGGCTAACGAAAAAGAGATTAGAAGATTAATTAGAGATTTTATCACAACGGTTAATAAAAGTGTTAAAAATACGGTTGATGATACAATCAATCCTAATAGTGGTTGGGATGAATATCAACCAGAAAGAAGAATGAGATCTGGATGGGAAAAACAACAAAAAGCTTTGGGATTACCAACATCTCTTTATAATGAACCAGCAAAGAAAGCAAGAGTTAAATTAATTAGTATTGAAAAAACAGAAAAATACGAAACTGATAATGAACTCGAATACGTATGTTATATGATTATTCAAAAACGTCATGTTCATGATCAAATGGTTTTGAGAGTAAGTTTTGCGATGGATAAACAATCAATCAATACAGATCGAGAATTATTAAAGGGAGAAAAAATAGATTATGATACAAATGTTATGATAGAAGAAATATTTATTATGGGTTATATGACTGATCATAGTTATGGAGCCAAATCAAAACCTGATGATTTCTACAATTTCAAAGCACTAGAAACTAATGATAATATTGTTGATCAAAAAACCCTCATAAAAGAATTAAATAAAAAATATAAACAAAGACAACAAGATACAAACGGTTTAACAGCAATACTTAATGAACCAAATAAATATTTTCATGACGAATTACCTACATTACATCAAGCTGAATCAAATACACAAGCATTAAATAATATTACTGTAAAATCATCATTCCCCTTTTGATTTACGTAAACCATTTAATTTTGCCGTATACACATTTAATATTTGAAGCACATCCTCGACTAACTCCTCTTTTGGTTCTTTCTCTTTTCTTTCATTATCAACTAAAATTACTCCATCAGAATACTCTTTTATTAAATCTTCAATTAAATCAAAACCAAATCGTGTCAATCTATCTTTATAGGCTACCACTAATTTATTTATATGACCACTTATTGCTAATTTTATTATACGTCTCAAGCCTCTTCGGTTAAAATTTATACCGGAGCCGATATCTTCGATTATTTCATATTTGGGATATTTTTTTATCATATACTCTTTTTGTCTCTTTAAATCATCTTTTTGACCTACAGTTGATACTCGAACATAACATATATTTAATTTTTTATTATTTGTTAATTTAATTAATGACTCCTCTCTGGGCTCTTTTCCTTGTCCTGATAAATATTTTTCTACATTATATTTCCGATGACCACCAGCTGTACGTATTGTTTCTATTTTTCCCGATTTATCCCAATTATATAATGTTTGTGTACTTACTCCTAATATTTCACATGCTTTTTTTCCTCCGACAAACTTTTCCATTATATTTATTTTTATGCGTTTTATCTTTAAATCTATTAAATATATAAAGACATAATTTTATATATATTTTATAACTTACAATGAAACATAAGCAAAAAATAAAACTGAAAAAATTACAGAATCAAAAAGAATTGGAAAATTTTCAGAAAAATATAAAAATATATTCAACGTTGACTTATATACCAAATTTAAATAATCGTCAAAATGTAAATAATCATTCATGGTATGATCATTATTTATATCCACAAAATGTAGGAAATATAGATGAATTATTAATACCTAATTATGATCCAATAATAGAACATGATGGGTTTTATACAAAAACATATGAGTTATTCCCAACACAACGACAAGAGTTGATATTGAATAATTATTTAAAATGTTATACTTTGATGTATAATAAAACTATCAAGTATTTTAAAACTTGTCAATTCAATAAACAAAAACCAGAAATATCTATTAAAAAGCTCAAGGAGGGATTAAAAAATGAAAAAACAAAAATTTTAGAAGAAAATATTTTAACACTAGAATCGATAAAAATTAAAACTCCGAGTCATATATTAGATTATGCGATTAATGATGCTATTAAAATGAGAGAAAGTTGTTTGTCAAATTTAAAGGCTGGTAATATTAAACATTTTAGATTGAGATATTTAAAATTGAATAGAACTAGTCAAATATTCAAAATAGAAAAAATATCATTTACATCAGATGCTTTTTATAAACGAACATTAGGGCATATAAAAATGAAGAATGATTTAATGAAATTTAATAATCTAATAACAATGTCTACGGTAAGAAAAGATACAAAACATAATAAATATTATTTGCAATTAAAGTATAAACAAAAATATAATTTAATGAACCATGTAAATGATTTAACAAAAGTAATAGGGATAGATCCCGGAGTCCGAACATTTTTAACTGGATATGGAGATAGAGAGGTTGAAGAGATAGGAAAAAATTGTTCCAATGTAATAAGTAAAAAACTAATAAAAATAGATAAGATAAATAATTCAACATTGGAACAAAGTAAAAAATCAAAAATAACAAATAAACATTGGAAAAAGATTAAAAATATGGTAGAAGATTTACATTGGAAAACAATAAAATATATAACGTCAAACTACTCTGGAGTTGTAATTGGGAATTTAAGTACCAAGCAAACTGGAGAAAATGGCAATATTTCAAACATGACAAAACGAGTTGGAAACATATTATCTTTTTATAAATTTAAAAGTCGTCTGAGATATAAATGTAAATATGCGTTTGTTAGTTATAGATTAATGAGCGAAAGAAATACAACACAATGTTGTTCGGAATGTGGGAATCAAAAAAAGGATGTAGGAAGTAATGAAGAATATAAATGTGATAAATGCGGACTGATAATGAAAAGGGATGTAAATAGTGCAAGAAATATGTTATTAAAATCTCTATAAAAATAAAATAATGGCAAATACCGCCAACTTGCCTAAAAGAAAAGAGTAGGAGTTGAGGAAGAAGATATCATTAAGTTGATATTGGAATCTAATCAATTTTAGTGAATTCTTATAAGGTTTTATATAGAATTTTCTGCTCTTTCGTTAGCGGAATAAGTAAATAAAAATATATTATAAGGTTTTGTAGGATTTAATGGTAACTAGTTGCATCCGCTAAAGAGTTATGTTTTAGATATTTTTTCAGAAATATATTATAATGGCATTCTTACAAACTGTTTGGACGCCGATTATTATTTATATAATCATAATTTTACTTATAATCTTGTATAAACCAACATTTTTATATGATAAACATAATAAAAAATTTAAAGATTTCGGATCGGGTAGAGGAAAAAGTTTGATTGCTTTACCTATTTTAGCAATTATACTAGCTATTATAATTTATGCAATTTTCACTTATATTGATCGTTTTGTTACTTTAAAACAACTTTATGAAGAAAAAATAAATAAAGCATAATTAAATCAACAAGTTCCTTTCGATTCAGAGTACGCTGACAAAACTCGTGCTGAAGGTTCTTTTACATCTCCTACCCATCGTGGTAACCAATACTGTGGAATTAATTCGCACACTTTTCCAGTACCGAAATATTGTTCAAAAATCTTTCGATAATGTAGTGCTTCTTTTGACGTTGGAGGAAGATGTTTATAAGTTCGCTGTGCTGTGATTAATTCTTCATCACTATATTTTGTTTCAATGCTTTCTTGGAGAATCTTATACCAAGATCTCGTACTTGATGATACACCATCACTAAATGCCTCTTTGCGACGCATGCGAATCTCTTCCGGAATTAAACCTTTTGTTGCCTCTCGTAGTAGCCATTTTTCTACACCGTATAACGGCATTCGTAATGTTGGATCGATCGTCAAATATAATCGGATAAACTCTTCATCTAAAAATGGTACTCTCGCTTCTAAACCATTCGCGGCTACCCCTCTATCCGCACGCAAAACATCGTAATAGTGAATGTTCTGGAGTAATCGTACGTTTTCCTTATGTAATTCTATTGCACTCGGTGCTCGATGGAAATACATATATCCACCAGTAAGTTCATCACTACCATCGCCGAGCATTAAAACCTTAATATCAGTATATGTTGTTACCCATTTGGAAAGTAGATATTGTCCGACAGATGCCCTAACGGTAGTAATATCAAATGATTCAATAGCATAAATTACTTCAGGAACTGCATTAATAAATTCTTCTTCAGTAAATCTAATATGATAATGACGATCTCCAGTATGATATCTAATTTTCGAAGATGTTTCTACATCTCCATAATTAATGACATAGTATTTAGCCCCTTTTGACTCTGCCATAAGTTTTGCATACGGTTCATCTGTTGAACCCAATAATCCTCCACTAAATGATACAATATCTTTTTGTCGATCTTTTGGCAAAGATGTTCTAGCTTCATGAAGTTCCGCAAAAGTTTTACTACTATCGAGACCTCCAGATAAGAAACATCCCAATGCACGATCTGCGAATATTTTACGTTTAGACGAAATGTGAAATTGTTCTCTACATTTACCTACGGCTTCATCGAGATTGAATATTGTTGGTACAATTGTCGAAATATCTTCATATTTTGTATAAAATGATTGTGGACGTTTGAGAAAATCACTCATTTGTGATGTTAATAGTGTCAAATGTGATGCTTGTGGAAATTGATGAATATCATACATTGAGGACGATAGAAAAGGAGATCCTTTTGCTTCAGATGAAAAACAAATACCGTCCGAAGTATAACTTACAAACATTGGTCTAACTCCTGTCAAATCTCTTCCAGCGACAATTTTCGTTTCACCATCTTCTGATGTTTCACATATTACAAATGCATATTCTCCTTGTAGTTCATGACATAATCCATCAACACCAATCATTTCATAAATATGTCCGATTACTTCACAATCTGAACCTGATGTGAGGTCTAATTTGAATTTCTGAGCCAACTCTTTGAAGTTAAAAATTTCTCCGTTGCAGAATATGTATAGAGTACGTCCATCAGGTGTTTCAATAACAAATGGCTGATCACCCTTCACTGTTGGATCCATAATTGAAAGACGATGAAATCCAATATGAATTCCTTTTTTGTTGAGTATTACGTATCGAGATCTTTCTGGACCACGAGATTGTAATTTCATAAATGCATCAAAAAAATTGGGAGATGTTGTTTTGTTTCCGTTAGTGGAAATGTATAACCAAATTCCGCACATTGTTTGATTGATAAATAGAGAGATTATCTATGTGTTAAGTAAGAACAGTATTTTTCAACTTTTTATTGATTATTGCATAATCAATAAAAAATTGAAATAAACATAATTAAAGATTATATGAGTAAATTTATGATTAAAAGAAATTATGTTTCTAATCGACAAATATACACCAAAAACATCAAATGATGTAACATTTCACACCGATCTTTATGAACTTATTGAATCATTCTGCAAAGATGAATCTATCCCTCACATTATATTTTATGGTCCTGATGGTGGGGGTAAAAAAACGTTAATAAGAATATTTTTAGAAATGTTATTTGATGAATCTGTAAATCAAACACAAGACGTAACATATACTGTAACAGGTAGTGGAAATAAACCTTCAGCAGAATTAATTAAGCAAA
>Ga0194128_10007927_pt1 | contig 13646 bp, 14 predicted proteins | sample TA2KigCa65mmetaG_FD_148650 | JGI IMG/M metagenome (GOLD analysis project Ga0194128, IMG submission 148650) | Freshwater microbial communities from Lake Tanganyika, Tanzania - TA2015037 Kigoma Deep Cast 65m | ecosystem: Environmental > Aquatic > Freshwater > Lake | place: Tanzania: Lake...
GAAGGTTTGTATCAACTGCGGTGCCCTACGTCAAGCGCATTCAACAAGAACAACGTTCGTCTTTGCTGGAGGATGGAACAATGAAGGGGAATGAGGAAAGCAAGCCGATCAGCCGACTAGGTCGGGGTTCAGTCGTTCCAGGGGACGGATCAGACCGGCTTTGATCTCGTTGTAGATAATGGCACGGCCGGTCTGGCGCAATCGATTAAAGACGCCTTCGACAATGACCTGTTCGCCATCACGCACTTCGGCCTTCCCCAATCCAATGACTTTGACTGAACCGGTGTCGTCTTTGAGCAAGAACCCGTAGGCAAGCTGTCCCTGCCGGTTCGTGGCGATTTGGAGATTGGTCACTCGGCCGATTACCATGACGTTTTGCCGATCGTACTGTTCGGGATGTGAGAGTAATTCCGTAACTTCCAGCATCCCCCCTGCCGATGCAGAGATGGGGATCCACGTGAGGACCATCAGCATCAGCCCTAACATCCTGCTGGAAGAACAAAAAGACATGGGTCGTAGATGAAGGGATTGTATGGACAAGTTAGAATGGATGTTATTATACCGGAGTGCAGGCGGATTTCAAGTACGTGCGGCGTAGCTCTGATTTGTCTACCGTCGGCCCTGCAGATCAGAATGGGATTCGCCCATAAAGCTCCGCAGAACGTGTTCGCCCATCTCGCCCAGTTTGAGCTCGGCGGCTTTGTCCTCTTCGAGTCTTTTTGCCGGTTCCGCTTTCGGAACAGGGGAAACCCTGGCGAGCAGCTCTTCTTGCAGGGTCTCCCGCGAGCTGTCCATCTCGTTCAGGATTGCGTAGAGTTTCTGCAGGGCGAACAGGGAATGGGGGGTGGCGCCGTACTCAGCGGCCGGCCTTGAGTCCTGGCCTAGCGAGAGCCAAAAGCGTCCTTCGGCCTCCTCGGAGAACGTGCCAGCGGCGAACATTGCCAGCTTGTCCAAAAGGGCTGCCTCGGTTCCTTCGAGGCCATCGTACACGGCCACGGACCGTTGGATCGGTTGGCGGGCAAGGGTGGACCAGGTTTCTTTCCATAGATCGACGGGGGGCGACGGCGTCTCTTCACCGGATGGCCTGGAAGAACGAACCTGCGTCTCAAGTCCTTGGAGGTACTGATGGAGGTACTTGATCTTTCGGGCCGCCAAGCTTCCGGCGGGGATGCCCCAGATCTGGCAGATCTCGTGATCCTGTAGGGAAGTGCTGTTGGCCAGTTCGAACTCCCGCTGGGCGGTTCCTAGTCGCTTCCGCTCCCGTTCGATTTTTCTGACCAGGTATTGGCACTCCAGGCAGAGACGCTTTTTTCGGTAGTCTTCTTCCGTGACCTCGTCCCTCTCCCAGCGTTGGTTGAGCTCCCGGAGAGCTGGCTTGGGAATGGCTGTCCGAGCCGCTTTCTTGAGCTCTTGGATCGATTCCGGATCCATGCCGAATTGCGACACAAGGAGGTCCTCGGACAGGGTTTGCAACGATTCCGTCACGGCGATGAGCTTCTGGAGACATTCGATTTGCAGCCAGGCCCGCTCCCGCTTCTTCCGCACGTGCGTCCGGTACTGGGCAACGCGATCGGTGATGCCCTGCAGGGCCTCGTGGGAGACGTAGGGAGTTTGCAACTTGCCGCCGGCCTGCAAACGCGGGTCGGGCCGGTCCGCTGCCATGTAGTCGATGTCCTCCGGAGGCACGTCCAAATATTGCAGCAGCAACAGGCGCAACATGATCCGTCCCTGGATCGGAAGGGAGTTCACCACAGAGTCAATGAGTTGCGGGGTCAGCATGATCGGCTCGCGCATCCTTTTGCAGGAGGTACTGTGGTCAGGCGGAACCTTGCGTTTGGGATTCGAGATAGGTTGCCACGTATTCCCTGATCTGTTGCACGGTTCCGGTCATGTAGAGTGACCGGGGAATCTGGACCTGGACCAGCTTGGAGGGATCAATCCCTCGCTCAATGGCGTAGGCCTCATCCACGTACAAGCTGACGGACCCGTCGGAATGTCTAATCGCGCAGAGGGCCGTTGTCTCTTCCACAATGTCTGATAACACAACCTCCCGTTCACTGTCAAAGTCAGGCCTGGCGACGGCTTGGGGGCGGGAAACAGTTCCGCCGCCACAGCACGTAGGCGGTAAAGGCGATCAGGGAGAGCAGGAAAACGGTTCTGACACGGCCATAGCCGAAGCAAGCATAGTTCGCGGTGGCGTTGAGAAAGCCGAAGGCGGCGTAGACCAGATATACCAGGAGCGACCAGCGGCGCAAGCGCAGGAAGCCGTAACCGATCAGCGTGTGTAAGGTGGGCGACTGGGCCTTAGCCAAAACTCCCAAGAGCCCGGCAGGCTTGGTGCAGAAGATGGTCAATGAATAGGCAGGATTGGCGACGATAATGTAGAGGTCGGTCAATGCGGTGAGAAGAAAGAGCGCGCCGAGATAACGAATATCATGGGCTTGGGTCCAGGTGATCGCCAGGGTCCGCCGTAATCCGACTCGGCTCTGCTGGGCCGTGGGGTCTTCCTGCTCCGTTTCGGATAAGACCGGCAGGAACGCGTCATAACTCTGGATGACCCACCAGGGTAGGACGAGGAGCAAGAAAAAGAAGAGGGCCGTGCCGAACCCGCTTGTCTGTCCGATCCACCAGGTGCAGGCGACGAAGATCGCGCCGGTGGCGGCCAGGAAAACCGCATGGCGCGCCTGCCGTTTGACCGCTTGCCCCAGTCCGGGCACCAGCGCCGAGAGAACGGCGGCAAGGGGAGAAGGTTGATGCAGAAGGATAACTTAGGCTCTCCCAGCTGGCCGCTTTGGTCGGCCGGTTGGTCTGACGTGGAGAGCGGGCGAGCTGGAGGCTCCGGCTAAGTTGGGAACTTGCGAGTCCGTCTGGACCTCGTGGCGGTTTTGGACGATGGTCCGATCGAGGCGGAGGCCGCATTGAATGCACCGCCATCCGTGAAAGCGCCCGCTGTGTTCTTGGATCTCTTCCTGAATCAACAGCCCTGTGCACTTGGGACACTTCATCGTGTTGCTCCTCTTCTCAGTCATGAGCGCTCCACGAAAACGGCATGGCCTTCCGCGTTGGGCGGAAGGCCGTGCAAACCGTGCAGTGCACCCACGCCGTTCATCCGCCCAACGTGTCGAGCGTTTCTTTCAGACTCTTCATGATGCACGAAAAAATAGGGGTATCACGTTCTGTGTAGCGACTGGCCTCCGCCAAACGCAGCTCCATGACCAAGTCCAAGAAGTCCTCGGGCTTGTCCGTTTCGAAGGCAACGACAAATTCCTGATCGTCCAGGCCGAACGAATAGGTCGTGTTCAGCTTGACCGAGGGATACCGGTGGCCGATCTCGATGTGCTCGTCCATCATGCCTTGCCGCGCCGCTTTGGTCAGCAAGTACCATTCGCGCGTCTTTACGAAGGGGTAGACGAAAATGTACTTGCTCTTGCCGGGAATGACCTGCAGCCGTTTGCTTTCTTGCCCCTCGTGCACGTGGTGGTCCACATAGATGGACCGCTTCGTCATGGAGAGGTAGGAATAGGGAGTGGTCATGTATTTGCCCAGGCCGGTGGCCAGGAGTTTGGACATCATTTCCTGGAACAGCTCCAACTCATAGCCGATTCGCCAGAGCATGAAATCGCAGTCTCCGCGGATGCCGACCATGGTATAGGGAATCACGATAATTTTCCCGGCATACTCCTCCACGACTCGGATAAACTCCTGTTTGCCCTTGCTGCGTTCCCCATCCGGCAGTCGGCGCCACGCCGGGTCCATTTTATGAAAGCTGAAGTTGACGAACTGCCGCTTGGCGGTCTGCTCAGCGCTGGCCATTGCTTCCTCCATACCACGCTTGCGAGAATCGCCCGCTTCGATCATATGCGGGCGGAGTGTTACGTTGCCTCCAGTGTCTATTCCCTAACATCCCTAACACCCTCTTTATCCTTTTTATCCTTGAAGACAGGAAAGGAACTTTTATCACTTCATCAGTTTGCTTGTCAACCAGCCGAAAGTCTCGGGAGGACGCATGCGTATGTGGGAAAAAGGCGTCAGATGGCCTCTTTGACCGGCCTGCAGCAGGCGGATACATTGACAGAGTCAGGACGTTCTGCTATCGCCTCAGCCATGCCCGCGGCCACTCGCCTAAAAGAACCGACTTTCACGCCGACGGTCTGCACCATCGTGCTGGGAATGGCGCTGATCGGCGGGCTGATCAGGCCGGATGACAGTCCAGCCATCGAGGTGCGCCCGAGTCAAGCTCAGATTGAGGCAGCGCTCGTCAAAGGCAAAGAGGCGGCGGCAGCCCGCATCCCTCCTGATCGTCTCTACGCCTGGTTCGGCTCCAAGCAGGACCTGGAACCCCAGGGGTTTCTCTTGAGCAAGCTTGTCGGCCTCGCGGTCATGGCTGCCCACTTTGCGCTGCGCGGAGCCAGCCCCAGTGATGCCGAGATCATGCAGGTACTCGACGATCCTCTGCTCCTGATCAGCGTGGTGACCTTCGGGGATCGGCCGGAATTCGCGGTGGATAGCTACATGCTGCTGGCACAGGGGGATCGTGTGATCAAGCCGGTCCGGGTCCGGTTCGATGGTCAGGCCTCCCGTTCCTCCGTCTGGCCCCATGCCCCCGCCTACCGGGCCAAGACCGTGGCTTCTTTCTCCTATGCGGAGTTGGATCTCCGTGCCAAAACCAGGCTCTCGGTCTTTCCAGCCAGGGGCGGGGAAGTGTCCTTCGATTTGGACTTTGCTGCGATCGACTGAGCCGGAGGAAGCTGACAAGTGACCCAGCGACAAGCGGGCAAGGAGAAAACTAACAATAGCGATCTTGTCCTTGCCAGCTTGCAACTTGCCAGCTTGTTTTTTTAGAGAGGACCCTTGTGCGACGAGGCGAAATCATTGCGATTGGCTCAGAGTTGCTGCTGGGCGGACGGATGGACACCAACTCCTTGTTTCTCACGGACGGCTTGGCTGCGGCCGGGGTAGAGGTGCGGTATAAGTCGGTCGTGGGGGACGACGAAGAGGATATCGTAACCGCCATCCGGACCGCGGCGCGCCGGGCCGACGTTGTGGTGATGACAGGGGGGTTGGGGCCGACCGTGGACGATCGCACGAGACAGGCAGTGGCTCGTGCGACCGGCCGCCCGTTGCGTCGACGAGCTGAAGCCCTGGAGGGAATGAGGCGGCGCCTGGCCGCTTGGGGGAGGATTCCGACGGAAGCCCAGCTTCGCCAGGGGTTGATCCCGGTTGGCGCGGACGTGCTGGACAATCCGGTCGGCTCGGCTCCGGGGTTTCTTCTGAAGTGGCGCGGGTGCCAGCTTGCCGCCCTGCCGGGAGTTCCATCCGAGACGGAGCAGATGTTTGCCACCGTTCTGGTTCCACGCCTCGAAAAGCTGGCGGTTCCTGGCACGCGGGGGCGGATCGAACGTCGGGTCTTGCATACCTTTGGGATACTGGAAGCAGAACTGGATCAGAAACTCAAGAATCTGGCTCCTCCAAACGGCGACGTCCGGCTTGGCCTCCTTGCCTCTCCGCTTGGGGTGGTGGTCTCTTTGACGGCCAGTGGGGTCTCCGTTACACCAGGGGCTATGGACCGGTTGGTGCAACAGGTGCGGAAGCGGATTGAAGCCTACATCTTTGCCGAGGGCGCGGACACGATGGAAGCAGTGATCGGACGGCATTTGGCCAGCCGGAGGATCACCTTGGCTGTGGCCGAGTCCTGCACCGGAGGTCTAATCGGGCACCGGCTCACCCAGGTGCCGGGCAGTTCGGCCTATCTGGACCGGGTAGCGGTCTGCTACAGCAATCGGGCGAAGGTCGAGTTGCTGGGCGTGCCCGAGTCGCTGATTCACCGGCATGGGGCGGTGAGCGGGCCGGTGGCGGCGGCAATGGCAAAGGGGATTCGCACCAAAAGCCGCGTTGACGTCGGACTCAGCGTAACCGGCATTGCCGGTCCCGGAGGGGGGACGGTCCAGAAGCCTGTGGGGCTGATCTACATCGGCTTGAACGGACAAGGCTCTCACGGAGCGCCTCGGGGAAGCCTGGTCAGAGAGTTTCGTTTTCACGGTCCGCGTGAGACCATCAAGCTGCGCGCCTCGCAGGCAGCCTTAAATCTGCTCAGGCAGTGGCTGGTGAGGCCGGCTGGAGCCGCCGTGCGATGATCAGAGCCTTTCTCGCAGTCGAGCTTCCAGAAGGGCTGAAGAAGAGCATCGCCCAGATCCAGGATCAGGTCAGAGGAGGGATCGCGAAGACTGTTCCACCGACGACCCGCCTCCAATGGGTGCGACCGGACTCGATGCATTTGACCCTCAAATTTCTGGGGGACATCGAGGAAGCGCAGATTGAGTCGATCAAACAGGCCCTTGCCCTACCGATGACCGCCTTTCCCCGGTTTTCCGTGGAAGTCGACGGCCTCGGAGTCTTCCCTCACCTTGGTATGCCGCGCGTGCTTTGGGTCGGCCTCTCCGAAACAGTGGACGGTCAGTCCGGTCATCAGCAGGGGCTCCTGCGCCTGGTCGAGGAGGTAGAGGCTGTGCTGGAGAGGCTGGGCTTTCCCCGGGAAACGAGGCCGTTCCATCCGCACCTCACGCTTGCGCGGATGAAAGAGCAGGCCAGGGAAGTCGGGAGGGCGCTCTCGACCAGCGGGCTATTGACTCGGACACATGCAATGGGGACTCTCTCTGTCCGTGCGGTTGCGCTGGTGAAAAGCGAACTCAGACCATCAGGGGCCGTCTATACCAAGCTCTGGGAGGTCCCTCTGGGAGTGCGCTGAATGCTGAATGACAAATGACAGAGGTTGTCAGTCATCGGTTGTCAGTTTTCAGTTCCGGACAATTCAGAAACTGAGAACTGCATACTGAGCACTGTCCACTCAAAGTCGTTCATCATTCATCGTTCTGCGGTCACCGTTTCCTTGAGGCTAGGTTTCATTCAACGACTTGGGTATAATGGGCCACTTCCGGAACTAAAAGGAGATCCCACATGGCCGAGCGAACAGCTGAAAAAGACGAAAAAAAACGCGCCTTAGACTTGGCGCTCTCGCAGATCGAAAAGCAGTACGGCAAAGGGGCCATCATGAAGCTGGGCGGCGCCGAGGTGCCGACCGATGTGCCGGCCATTTCCACCGGGTCCTTAGGTCTCGACATGGCCTTGGGAGTGGGAGGGTTTCCCAGGGGCCGGGTCATCGAAATTTTCGGGCCCGAGTCGTCGGGTAAGACGACGCTTTCGCTGCACGCCATCGCGGAGGCGCAAAAGGCCGGCGGGGTGGCCGCCTTTATCGACGCAGAACATGCGCTGGATTTGGGCTATGCAAAAAAGCTGGGCGTCAATGCGGACGATCTCCTGGTGTCGCAGCCTGATACGGGCGAGCAGGCGCTGGAGATCGCCGAAACCCTGGTCCGTAGCGGCGCCATCGACATCATCGTGGTGGATTCCGTTGCGGCCTTGGTGCCGCGGGCCGAGATCGAAGGGGAAATGGGAGACGCGCACATGGGGCTCCAGGCGCGGCTCATGTCTCAAGCGCTACGCAAGCTCACCGCGGCGATCTCCAAGTCGCAGACCACCGTGATCTTCATCAACCAGATCCGCATGAAATTGGGGGTCATGTTCGGAAATCCTGAGACGACGACGGGCGGTAATGCGCTCAAGTTCTATTCCTCCGTCCGGCTGGACATCCGGCGGATCGAATCCATCAAGGAAGGGCAGGAAGTCGTCGGAAACCGGGTACGGGTCAAGGTCGTTAAAAACAAGATGGCGCCCCCCTTCAAGCAGGCGGAGTTTGATGTCCTGTTTGCTGAAGGTATTTCCAAAGCCGGCGAGCTGGTGGACATGGGCGTTGAGAAGCGGGTGCTGGAGAAATCCGGGGCCTGGTATTCCTACAAAGGGGAGAGGTTGGGTCAGGGTCGAGAGGCGGTGCGGGACCACCTCAAAATGAACCAGGCCGTGGCCAAGGAGATTGAGACCCGTTTGCGGGAGCTGGCCGGCATCGGGGTTCATCGCCCGACCGAGAAGCGGCAAGAAGGCCGCATCGAGGAAAAGCGCCCCGACGTTCGGACCGATGAGAAACGGGCCCATGCAGGACGGGCTTCGTGAGGTGCCATAGTCATGACGCGGCGACAGAGTGAAGGGGCGAAGCGGCGCTCCGCGTCCCTGCGTCTCCGCGTCCCCGTGTCTTCCCCCTCACGCCGGGGAGCTGACCTGATCGAGCAGGCCGCCCTTCGGTATCTGGCTAGTCGAGATCGAACCGAAGCGCAGGTGCGGGGGTTTCTCAGCCGGGCGGGGGCCTCGGCGCCTCGCGCCAAGGATGTGATCGCGCGATTCTTCCGGTTGGGGTATTTGAACGACGCGGTCTATGCGCAACGATGGGCTGGTGTCAGGCTGGCGCGCCGGCCGATGGGGCGCGACAGGCTGGAGGCGGAGTTGCTCGCCCAAGGGCTTGACCGTGCGACCGTAGCCAAGACCCTGGACAAGGTTTACAGTAAGCAGAACGAACGAGACCTGGCTCGCTCGTTGCTTAGCCGTCGGATTGGGTCCGGGACAAGACGGACGGATGCAGCCAGGGCCGGTCTCTTGCGGCGGTATGGGTTTCGGGAAGAGGTGATCGAAGAACTGCTAAACGGGAGCCAGTGATCGTGAGTCAGAGCGCGAACGAGTTGCGGCAAGGTTTTCTCAAGTATTTTTCCAGCCATGGGCACCAGACAGTGCCCAGCTCCTCCTTGATCCCGCAGGCGGACCCCACGCTCCTGTTTACCAATGCCGGAATGAACCAGTTCAAGCGCGTGTTTCTGGGAGAGGAGCCGCGTTCATACAAGCGCGCGGCAAGCGCGCAGAAGTGCTTGAGGGCGGGCGGAAAGCACAACGATCTGGAGAACGTGGGGTACACGGGCCGCCACCATACGTTTTTCGAGATGCTCGGCAACTTTTCCTTCGGCGATTATTTTAAGGAAGACGCGATCTGCTTCGGATGGGACTACCTGACCAACGTGGTCGGCTTGCCGAAGGACCGACTCTGGGCGACGGTCTTCCGGGAGGACGACGAGGCCTTCGATCTCTGGAAAAAGATCGGCATGCCCGCTTCCCGCATCCTGCGCTGCGGGGAAAAGGACAATTTCTGGCAGATGGGGGAAACAGGCCCCTGCGGCCCCTGCTCGGAGATCCATTACGATCAAGGCCCTTCCGTTCCCGGCGATGCGGTGCCCAACGGAGCGGGGGATCGTGTGCTCGAGATCTGGAATCTGGTCTTTATGCAGTACAACCAGAATGAGCGAGGCGAACGGCATCCCCTTCCCAAGCCCAGCATCGACACGGGCATGGGGCTGGAACGGCTCGCGGCAGTGGCGCAGGGGGTCCTTAACAATTACGACAGTGATCTCTTCAGGCCGATCCTGGATGCGGTCGGCAAGAAGACGGGACACCGATACGGCAACCATCAGGAACACGATCGTTCCATGAGGGTCATTGCCGACCATTTGCGGGCGACCGCTTTCCTCATGGCCGACGGGATGGTTCCCTCCAATGAAGGGCGCGGCTATGTGTTGAGACGGATTCTCCGCCGGGCGGCCCGGCACGGGCGGTTGCTGGGAGCATCCGAGCCGTTTCTCTACGAATTGACAGGAGTGGTAGTCGAACGGATGGGAAGCACGTATCCGGAATTGCGCGCGGCGGCCGAGACCATCGCCCAGGCCACGCAGGGAGAGGAGGAACGGTTCATCGCCACGTTGGACCAGGGATTGCCGATCCTCACCGACTTGATCGCCAAGACCAAGGCAACGGCCCGCACGTCGTTGGCGGGCCAAGACGCGTTCAAGCTGTACGACACCTATGGGTTCCCCCTCGATCTGATCGCGGAGGCCTGCAAAGAGCAGGGACTGATGTTCGACGAAGCGGGCTTCCAGCATGCGCTGGAAGAACAGCGGGACCGAGCCAGAAAGACCGCCGGCTTTGAGGCGACAAAGGCCACGCCGCACGTGGCGGATTTGTCGGGACGAGTGAAGCCGACGCGCTTCGTCGGCTATGAGGGCCTCAAGGCGGAGGGGATGATCCAGGCGATTCTCAAGGGAGACCGGCTGGTCAAGGAGGCGGTTGAAGGGGATGAAGTGGAGCTGGCCCTGGACGTGACGCCTTTCTATGCGGAGAGTGGAGGCCAGGTGGGAGACCAGGGGCTGCTCAGCGGGCCGGACGGGCGGGTTGAGATCAGAGAAACCACGAGGCCTGTTCAGGACCTGGTCCTCCATAAGGGGGTCGTGCTGGCTGGGCGGATACGGGAAGGTGAGAAACTGGAGGCCTCGGTGAACCCCGTGGCCCGTCAGGATGCAGCCAGGAACCACACGGCCACGCACCTCGTCCATGCAGCGCTGCGGGACCTCCTGGGACCCCATGTGAAGCAGTACGGCTCGCTCGTGGCCCCCAACCGGCTCCGGTTCGACTTTGCCCATTTCAAGCCGCTCTCGTCGCGCGACATTGATGCGATCGAATCCCTGGTGAACGATCATGTCCGCCAGAACGAGTCGGTCCATACCTCCGTCATGGGCATGCAGGAGGCGGTGGCCTCCGGGGCCCTGGCCTTCTTCGAAGATAAATACGGGGAACAAGTGAGGGTGGTGAGTATCGAGTCTTTCAGCAAGGAGCTTTGCGGCGGCACCCACTGTCGCCGGACGGGGGAGATCGGGCTCTTCCGCGTCGTCTCCGAGACAGGCGTCGCGGCCGGGGTCAGGCGGATCGAGGCCCTGACCGGAAGCGGCGCGCTGGCGCAGCTCAAACAACTGGAGGCGGAGATCCGTGAGCTGTCCGACCTGCTGAAAGTCGGGCCATCCGAGCTTGTGGGGAGAACTCGCAAGCTGGTGGCGCAGTTGAAAGAGAAGGAACGGGAGCTGGAGCAGGTAAAACTGCGCCTGGCCAGCGGATCGGGCGGCGACGCGCAGGTGCGGACCCTGCACGGTATCCAGGTCCATGTGCAACGAGCCGACGGGATGGATGGGGCCGAATTGCGGACCTTGGCCGACCGGCTCAGGGACAAGCTCGGCAGCGGGGTCATTGCGCTCGGGTCGGCGAAGGACGGCAAGGTCTTCCTGCTCGTGGTCGTCACGAAGGATTTGCTGGGACAGCTCAAGGCCGGAGAGTTGATTAAGGAGATGGCGGCGGAGGTGGGGGGCACCGGCGGGGGACGGCCGGAGATGGCGCAGGCTGGCGGTAAGGATGTGGAACGGCTGAACGCCGCGCTGGAGAAGGTGTTTGGGTTGGTGGAACGGGCGGTGGGCAAAGCCTGAAGCGTCACTCGTCATCCGTCATTCGTGAGAGGAATGCGAGAGCTTCTTCCGCCGAATGACGAATGACCAATAACGAATGACGGTGTATGAGCGGTACGCGCATCATGGCCTTGGACCCTGGAACCAAACGTATCGGCGTCGCGCTGAGCGATGAGATGGGGTGGATTGCTCAGCCGTTGGAAACCTTCGAGCGGCGGTCGGAGGAAGCGGATGTGGCCCATATCAGGCAACTGGTCGAGCGTCACGCAGTCCGCCAAGTGGTGATGGGATTGCCTCTCCGCTTGGACGGCCGCGTGGGACCGGAAGCGGAACGGATCAAACGGTTCATCGAAAAGCTGGAAGCCGCCTTGCCCGTTCCGGTCGTCGCCTGGGATGAACGACTGACGACGAGGCTGGCGGAAGATCTGCTGATCGAGGCGAATGTGAGTCGGCGCAAGCGCAAAGGAACCGTAGACCGGGTTGCCGCCGCGATCCTGCTGCAGAGCTACCTGGAAAGCCTTTCGTCCGCCGAGAAAGCCGGAGTAGCCCCTGATAAGGGAGAACAGTCTGTTGGGGGAAGCCCCGGAGTGGTTGCGGAAGGGACATGAACCCTCGGCTTGTCGCGGGATTGGCGGTCGCCCTCTGCCTGGCAGGAGGGGCGTGGTTCTTGTGGGCCGTTGAGCAGCCGGCAGATCGGACGGGCGATCGGCAGGTCCGGGTTGTTGATGTTCCGGAAGGGGCATCGTTTCGGCAGGTTGCGGCTCTGTTGGAGAAGGAGCGTCTCCTGGCCGGCCAATGGGGATTCTTGCTGCTGGGCAAACTGAGCGGGGTGGACCGCGGGATCCCGGCCGGTGAGTATGCCTTGCATGCGGGCATGAAGCCGAAAGAGATTCTGTCCGAGATCCTCAGCGGCCATGTGGTGCTCCATCCGGTCACGATCCCGGAAGGCTATACCGTCGTCCAGGTTGCCGAGCTTCTGGACCGGAAAGGACTGGCGGACCAGGCTGAGTTTCTCCGGCTCGTGCACGACCGGGACTTTATCCGTACGTTTGATGTGGGCGAAGAGCCGCTGACCAGCCTGGAGGGCTATCTGTTTCCGAATACCTATCGGTTCGCGAAGCATACGAAAGCGGAGGCGATCATCAGCACTCTGGTAGAGGGCTTGAATGAGGTCTTGACGCCGGAATTGCGTGCCAGGGCCAAAGAAGTGGGGATGACGGTTCATCAGGTCTTAACCCTGGCCTCGGTCATCGAAAAAGAAACAGGCGTGGAGAAGGAACAGGAATTGATCTCGGCGGTCTTTCACAATCGCTTGAAGAGGCACATTCCGCTCCAAAGCGACCCCACGGTCATCTATGCGCTGGCGTCCTTCGACGGCAACTTGAAAAAGCGTGACTTTGCCGTGGCCAGTCCCTACAACACCTATCGCGTCACCGGGCTGCCCCCTGGGCCCATTGCCAATCCCGGCGCGGGAGCGATCAAGGCGGCGCTGTATCCGGTTCCCAGCAGCTATTTATATTTTGTGTCCCGCAACGACGGGACCCATACGTTTTCTTCCACGCTGGCCGAACATAACCGAGCCGTGGAGAAATACCAACGTCGACCGGCTCGGCGGCCCGCCCTTCAGAGGCTTCCGGCGGACGGGTTGTCTTGAGCCAAGGCGGCCGCGCGCCCGATGAAACCGCTTGGCAGGCTGAGTCGTTCAACGAGTCGCTTGACTGAAGGAGAGTTTCCCGCATGGTTTCTCTCGACTGGATGGCTGAGCTGTCGGCCAGGATCGATCATACGCTGCTTCGACCCGATGCCACGAGGACCGATGTGCTCCGTCTCTGCGAGGAGGCCAAACACTATGGGTTTCTGGTGGTCTTTGTTCCTCCCTGCTACGTTCGCGAAGCGGTTTCAAAGTTGGCCGAAACGTCGATTAGAGTGGGGGCACCGGTCGGGTTTCCCCATGGATGTCAGACAACCGGGACCAAAGTCGCCGAAGCCGAGGAGGCGGTGGGCTGCGGGGCGACGGTGCTGGACATGGTCCTCAACATCAGCCGCTTGAAATCCGGCGACGCTGAAGCCGTGCGGGAGGACATTGCAGACGTGATGGCGGCCACGCCAGGCATCGAGCACAAGGTGATCATCGAGACGTGCTACTTGACGCGGCAGGAAAAGCTCACGGCCTGTCGCGTGGTGCTCGACGCAGGGGCGGACTATGTCAAGACGTCGACCGGCTTCGGCCCGGCCGGGGCTACGGTAGAGGACGTGCGGTTGCTGAAGGGAGCGGTAGCTGGCCGTGCCAAGATCAAGGCTTCAGGAGGGATCAGAACTCTACAGTCAGCCGTGGCCCTGCTGGAAGCCGGGGCGGATCGGATCGGGTCCAGCGCGTCCGTGCAGATTATGCAGGAATGGCTGGCGGTCCGACCGACGGAGGCCGCTCGG
>Ga0194128_10007931_pt1 | contig 13643 bp, 27 predicted proteins | sample TA2KigCa65mmetaG_FD_148650 | JGI IMG/M metagenome (GOLD analysis project Ga0194128, IMG submission 148650) | Freshwater microbial communities from Lake Tanganyika, Tanzania - TA2015037 Kigoma Deep Cast 65m | ecosystem: Environmental > Aquatic > Freshwater > Lake | place: Tanzania: Lake...
CTCCGAGAGGAAATATTTTTTGTCTGGATTTTCCTCTAAGATGTCCAATAATGAACACACGTTCCCTGTTTTGTGGAACAAAATATTTGCTGTTAAGCATTTGCCACTCGACGTCATACCCCATTTCATCCAACGTATTGATGATTGTGGCGAAAGTTCTTCCGTTGTCGTGAGAAAGTAAGTTTTTAACGTTTTCAAGAAACAGATACTGTGGTCTTTTTTCTTTTGCAATCCTAGCAATTTCAAAAAAGAGATTACCTCTCCTATCTTTAAACCCAAGTCCTTTTCCTGCAACACTGAAAGCCTGGCAAGGAAAACCTGCACACAGCAATTCAAAATCTGGGAGTTCTTCTGGTTTGATTTTAGTTGCGTCTTCCCACAATGGCACGTTTGGGAAGTGTTTTCTATAAATGAGTCTAGCATGTTTATCAATTTCACAGGAACCTACTACTTTGTGTCCTAATCTCTGTAGTGCCAAATCGAATCCACCTATTCCTGAAAATAATGAGAAACATTTCATTTCACTTTCTCTTCTTTTTGTAGATTAGTAACATCAATCTTTTTTTCCATATCTATAATAAAAATAGGTGAATTTAAAGTTTCAGTTATAACTTTAGAGTTTTCAAATTTTTTAATCATATCAATAACCCTAACACGTGTAGATTCATTTAATTCATTTTCTGATTTTGTAGATTTAAGATATTTTTTAAGAGTCTTTAATGATTTTTCAAGTCTTTCTGGCTCGGTTTTGCCTAATATTTCAAGATTTTTGTTTAACATTCCGAATCCCTCATGTGTGGGATCTCTCGCTAATCGTATCTCCCAATTTTTATGTGCTGGACAACTAGCACATCCCATTCTTAACATGTTATGAATTTGATATGTGGGATTTTTTGGGATTTTATATTTTTCGTAATATGCCATTGTGTCTTTCATGAGCCAATAAGATAATGGCGTGCAAGCTCTTATTGGATATGGCCATCTTGTTTTAATTGTATAGCTTCGGCATCTTTGCATGACGGATATTCTTCTTTGCCTAGATTCTTCTGCTCTAGTTCCAACAAAATGACAATCATATTTTTTAGAAGTGGGATCATTTAGATAGTTTTTCATTCCTTGTTTTAAGTGTTCTTTGATTGATGCTTTTTTCAGTATATCACAACATTCAGGAATGTCACCCTTTGATCCAACATGAGCTACAACTTTATCACCAAATCTTTTTTTCCATGCTTGACCTCTACCATGTAAGACACGAAAAGATGGCAAATGTCCAACTTCTTCTGCGACTGACCACACAGTATATCTATTACCTTTTGAGTCAAATGGTGGTTTAAACTCTGTAAAGGTGTCCTCGATGTCAAGAAATTTGTTAATCTGATTCCAATATGCTCTCTCTTCTTTATAGATATTTAATGTGTTATTTAACCAAAAATCAGGTTTTGATTTTATAATTCCCTCACTTTGTAATTCACGCCATGCTCTCATTATCAAATGACATAATACAACCGAGTCAAATCCATGTGAAGTAGAAACAAAGACATGATCAAATTCTTTTAAATGTTCTTTTATTAAATCAATACTATCCTGCTCTTTTTCTTCTAATGATTTAGCTTGATTAAAGTTAACTTCAAATGGATATATTATGAACGTTTTAGCATCTAATGAACTTTGTTTTTTCTCAATAGGCAGTTCGTGAAATGCTTTTCTAGCATCAGGATGAATTTTGCGAAGTTTATCATCTAAGCTAGGATCTAAAAGCTTTTTAGTTATCTCTCTTACTTTCTTATTCATGGTTTATCACATTTATTTCTTTTTCCAAAATTCCTCTTGTTCAAATCCTCTCCACATGACTCCCAATCTCTGTTCTTCTAATTCCTGGTGATCATATAAAGATTTGTCCCCCCATTCACCAATATAAAAAAAATCGCAGCTCATACATTTTATAAGCTTTTTCTTCATGATATGTACACCTAATGTAATTTATATGTCACATTGAAAACATCCTTATTCCAACACGATCTACACTCTCTACACATATTACCTTGTTTATGTGCTGGGCATGTATATGAATCTTTTCCCACGCCTGAAACTTGGACATTTATCCTTTTTGCCAAATCTTCTGGTGCCTTACCATCAATCATAAATGACGACAGCCTTATAACCAAATTCGGGGGAATCTTATTACCCTTCTCAATATATTGTTGTACTATATAATATTCCCTTGTAGGCAACCAATGAGTAACCTCTGGAGTTTTCTCGCATATTTTACAAATCTTTTTCAAATGATCTTCACTCTGTAAATCTCCAGAATCATGCCATCTAAAGTAATCATTCTTCTCATTCTTAATAAGGAAAACCATAGAACTAACCCATTTTGGATTTTCGAGGGAATTATACCTCTCCCATAATTTATTCTTTACAACAGGAAAACCATATCTTCCCCTCAACGCATAGCATTTGGAACACACACTACCCTTAACACCACGAAGTTTAGTACCAACTCCGCACTTCTGAGCAGGTATAGAATAAGATGAACATGGCATTTTATCAGTATATGTCAAACCTCCAGTAATTTTAACCGCTTCTGCTTTATTCATCATGATCACCATAATTCGTTTTCTGGTGGGTTGTCAGTAATTATTTTTTTCCTTTTTTCATAACATTTGGGATAACATGCATATTCTCCACTCGTTCCGACAACATATGCTAAATCCCCCATCTTACCACAAACGCTACATTTATCTTCAGTATAATACATCGGCTTTGTTATATCTTTACCTTTTCCATCAATCCATCTTATTCTATATGAGTGAGGAATTCCAACTACCTTCAAATCAAATCACTTTAGTTTGAAATATATTAATACCATTTCTTCGTCTGAATGGAATACTGAATCTATAACCCATCTTTTCAATCTATCGTTTTCCATATATACTTTACCAGCACTTATTTTAGGGTTAAAATTCATGACAACATATTCATCATTAGCACCACCAAGATAGAAACTATGTCCAATGTATTTTATTGGACTCTCTTGTGATACTCTATACTTCCATACGTAGTTTAATGCGTGTTCCACAGAATTTACTTTGTAACCGTTTAATTTCTGCGTTGGAATTGTTAATAATTCCCCGCAAAATAAACATTCTTTAACATCCTGCTTGTTCTCATAATCACATGATATACATTTCATATTTTTATTCCCTCTCTCTAGCACCCCAAAGTCTTGCAACATAAGAATCTATGATGTACATATTACACCAACAACAGTTAATCCAAAATTTATTTTTTATCAATTCTCTCTCTTGAAGATTTTTGGGGATAAATCCATTACAATGTTTACATTTTTTCATATTTTTATTCATTATCAATCACCTAATATTTTAAATCTATCTTTTCCCATCAAAAGTATTAATGACGATCCATTATCCCAATCCACGAATAGTTGATCTTCACAAATTCTATGATCACTTTGTCTGAGTATAAATTCAACTGTTCCTTTATCACCTACTTTTAGTTCTGTGTGCGGATCATTACAATACACTAATTCTATTCGTTTTCCTTTTAACGATTCATCCAATGTAGTCATTTTTCAATCAACCCAAGCTTCTGTTTATCTGTGAAACCTTCCAATCAGTTAACATTCTATGAATCCTCAGTAACTCATCATCTGTCTGTCTTTCCAAAAAATCTAGGTTATATCTATGAAGGGGGGTTACCCTTAAATCCAACTCTATCTTCATTATACTCTTTATCATCTTATTTCTTCTCTGTCCATAAAAAACCATACTATTTATTCCCCCTCTCCGTAACATTGTCCATTTGTTTTACATTTATTTATATGTTCTACATCAGAAACTACCTCGCCACATCCTTCACATACGATTCCTGAAAAATCTATCATTAATGCAAGAGGTCGATTATCCATAGGATGTTCATGTAATGCATAAACTGGAAAACATCCATCACCATCTTTTGTAGGGCTATTAACTCCTCCAAATACTTCTATTGGACACCATGTTTCATTTGTTGAAACTGGGAGATCTTTATCTGTAATGGGTTTTATACCCATGTTAGCTAATAGCTCATCATAGGTATGTTCTATCTTAGCATTTCTATGATCAGGAAGAATATAACAAGGATCGATGATAATTATTTGACCACTATCAACACAACAATCACCTATTTTAATCCATTTCATACACTACCTTTCCTCCTAATCTGTTTCACCACAACTCTACTAAACTGTCTTACCAGTTTATTTGATGCATCATCCATGTCTTTACAATGTATGAAGTTCTTTCTACCGAACATGGTTTCCATATCACTCTCATTCTCTCTTCCCACTAATATACCTATAACCTTAATCCCGTTATTTCTTGCCTTTTTAACACTACGTTCTGTTTCCTTCGCTATTGTCGCCCATGCTATTTGATGATGATTTTTCTGATAATTTGGCTCACCATCTGTTAAAATTATCATTACTTTATTACCACCGCCCATACTCTGTAAAACTTTTCTACTGTAATCTACTGCTATATGAGTTGGTGTCAATTCATGAGAGTCAGAACAATCTATTTTATCAACATCTCTTTTACTTTCAATCGGTGTTAAACCAAGATTTCCTTTACCATTAGACGACCACACAACTGCCTGAAGATTGACATGGCGTATGTTTTTAAGACTATCATATAATGTCGCTACCAAATTCCTAGCGGTGTTTATTCTATTCATCTGCATAGAGCCACTACCATCTATTGCCAACATTATATTTAATTTCGATTTCCTTCTTAAATCCATAAATGCATCTCCATGTCCATCAGCTTTTCTTTTGATCACCTGTTGTATTGAAATCTCGTCACCTGAATCAGTAAAACCATGTTTTGATTTTTCTTGAAGAAGTCGGAATATCTTATTAAGTTGTCTTGCAATTATATCATTAGAATTATAGGGGTTTCCACCAGTTCTATTTAGCATATCAATATCAACTTGACTTCCAGGTAATAATTTCTTTCCACCAAGTAAATTCTTCTGTAACTCCTCTTTCACTTCTTCTACTAAAAGTTCTCCCTTAGCTTTTAATTCTTCAAGAATTGGCATTCCTTTTTCTATATTCTGTTGTTCTTCTAGTGTCATTGGTCTGGAAATATCTTGATGATCACATCTAGAATTCATCTTTTTTGATGAGTGAACTGCTTCTTCAAGATCTCCGTTAACCTCACCAACACTTGTAACTAGATCACCATTAGGAAGTTTTGGTATATCATTTACACTTTTTTGCAGATAAGGATTGATCACTTTTCTTATATATTCTATCGTTAAAATCACTCCCCCTTCAGGACTTTGTAGTTCTACATCCTTTATTATCTGTTTAGCCAATTCAAAATCTGGCAAAACTAAATCATCTCTCATGAATCTAGTAAATAGCAACGCATTTACAGGATCATTTGCTGGAACACAAGATTTTCCCAATTTTTCTCTTGTCTTTTTGAATCTTTTATTTGTTCCCAAATATATTTGTCCCATTAAAGATTCTATTCTCTGGTCTTCTATAATATTAAATGTGGAAATATACATTTCTTTTGCAATAGATTCTAAGACTTCAGGAAAGCCTTTACACTCTTTAAATAACGTAGACCTTACATTAGTTCCAAAACTGTCAAAAACGTAATGTCCCAATTCATGATTCAACGCTGTATATTTTTCAATGTTCTTTTCTGCTGGTGTGGCTAGATTGATGTAAAATTTTCCATTGGCGGGGTATATATAATTCCCGCCACGTTTATATTGTATCTCTATTTCCTTTTTCTTTATATTTTCAAAAATAGATGCTGTCTTGGAAAATAATTCTCTTTCTGTTATAGATAGACCTTTCTTCATATCTTACCAACTCCAAAGGTTTCTATTGCACGTTTTCGTATCAAATCTCTTTGCTTTGAATCCTCATATTTTATCAATATGGTTGTCTGTATTGTCTTTTCCAAAATATTCTCTATTCCAGTTATTCCGCTGTTCTTCCACATTCTATATGCTTTTGTGAATAAATGTATATCCCTTATAGATAATACATAATCCACTTCACCTTCCTGCCTTAGACTTAATGTATCAGTAGCTAATGTTAGAAGTGGTTTCTTAACCGCATCTACTGGTATATCTGTCCAATCTATTACCTTTGTCACTTCTATGGCTTTTGGATAAGACCATATCTCTCCTATAAACCTACTTCTTAGGTCTTCATTTAGTGGGTTTGATCCCTGATAATCTGCTGGATTTGTTGTCGCCAAAACTGTTAATGTTGCCTCGTCTTTTAGTTTGTAGAGGTTGTCATTTACAATTATTTTGTGTCTGTCATCAAGTACAGGATTCAGCATTTTTTGAATTTCTGGCTCTAGGGAGCTTAACTCATCAAGATATAAGACAGCTCTTCCATAATGATTTGCCACCTCTATCGCAATAGGTAGGACACCTAGCTGAAATACAGATACATCTCCCTGTAACTGCAACCTTCCTAATATATCACCCATTGTTGTTCCAGAAGAACATGAATGTGTAATCAGGGGGCAATCCAAATCAGCACACGCTTCATGCACAACCATAGTTTTACCTATTCCCTTATCACCTTCAATAAGGAATGGTATGTTATCTTTTTCCTCTATAACGGTCTTTATGGTATTAAGATGACCGCCTATATCTACATATTTCCCAAATCTTTCTGGGAGATACATATCATAGTTAATTGGTATAACTGGAACTTTTCCAGCAACCAAATTACCCTTTATTCCCTGCTCAGTTAAATAAGCAAGTTTATCTTTTATATTTTCTTTCATTGTAATACACCATTATTTTAAGAAAGCCCTTACATCTATACAACTAAAACGATTGGCTTTCATTCTCCACTCAAAACCATTTTGAAATAATTTATCTGTTGCATACCACAAACCACGATCACTATTAGCTCCCAAAAAATTTATTCCTTTCATGTGTAAAAAAGAATGAATGTCTACAAATCTACTATTCGTTAGATCAACATCTTCTGAAAATTCCACATAAATATCTGATTCGTGTTCTAATAGTTCAGTTATATTAAATCCATAGCTTGTGAAAACAGTACGTAATATATCTGCTGTTCCTTTAAGAGGAATTTTTTCATCAATAATTTTTACCAATGATTCTCCACAAAAAAGACATTCTGTATTTTTTGAGTTGTTACTATATTCACAATTATTACACTTCATCATATTTCTCCATATCCTTTTTTGTTTCCATATTTATAGTTGTAGCCTTAATGTTACTTGTTTTATTATTCCAATATTCTCCGATTATATCATATCGATTGTGACGACAGGTACAATTATTGACCAAACATTTATGCGACACCCTTAAATGATTAAAGGCACAATGCTTACATACAACGCATTTTTTTGCAAAAAGATTGAATGGAATACCTATAACTTTTTTCATAAAAAAACATCTCTTGTAAAGGCTATATGAGGATTTTTTTTGTCTATGTTTGGACAACGATTATTGTCAAATTTTGAATGCTCACAATGTCTATACCCACACCTAAAACAAATAGCATTACATGTAAGGCGTCTTTCTCTAAATTCTACTCCCTTATATTGTCTAATCATTCCTATTATTTTCTTTGATTTCTCCATGACCATAAATTCTTCATCTTTGAAATTTTTTTGTGGGAAATTGTGTATATATACAGCAAAGTCGGTCAACGTTTCTTCTCTCCCTTTGCGTTCTCTCTTAGGAATTTTTGTGTGTTGACGGGAAGTTGCCTCATAAATATACTGTCTTTTGTATTTGGATTCATAAAGAATACTATCTTCGCTATTATTGTTAATGCTGTTTGGTCTATTTGTATTTCCCCTACTTCTGTCCTTACTACCATATCTCTTAAATGTCCCTGAGCAACCGTACATAAAAACTTCCATTTATTGTATTCATCAAGAAAGTATGATGTTCCACTATTATCTACTGCAAACATATCATCTATTACATACATACTCTTTGTCATTTTAATCCTGTCACCAAACTTTCCTAGAAATTCATATATAATTTCACGTTTATTTTCCTCGTAAAATTCCTGCTTGAAAGTATTTATGAATACTTCTGAGTTTCCCGTTTTTTGATGTTCTTTAATTGCCTTTGCCACTTTATTTCCATCACGTATGTTTATTGTTTTACCAGAATACATACAATTAAAAATCCTCTTGTCGTATGTTTCTGCCACTTCCATACCATCTGCAAATTTATAGAAGATTCTGTTTCCGCCAAATTCTTTATATCTTAACTCGTTATAATCATCACGTATTACTGTTGATACATTATCGTTTTCTAGGATAATTAATTGCTTTTCACGTTCTGCTAGTAACATTTCTTTTCTCCACATAGGTATCTACTATCTTTATTATTGAATCCCTCAGATTTTCAGATTCATCTAAGTGTCTATCTACCGCAGTTAGAAATACGGAATACAATTCTGGGGAAGCAATACTTTTTACATATATCACATCTAGTAAATGTCTTGCCCTGTAAAAGTCAACCATATATAAGTTCCTATCCGCCAAATTTATAAAGTCTTTCTCTATTAAATCTCCACTAGCGTCATATAATACTGTATTCTTATGGTTTAATGAATAACACGCAATTTCAAACATCTGATTAAAATCAGAGCATATTACATATCTGCGTAATTTATTCTTCATATAATATGCAACTTCCGTCATGTCATAGCATAATAATACTATGTCTTTCTTTGTATCAAAGATTTCACTTATTTTCAACATTCCGTCACTCGTTTCAATAGCATTATCCTTTACTCTTTCTGATATTTCTTTTATGGTTTCCGCCTTTACTTTCTTTGTCTTTCTTATCGCTGTATAATCAGATAGTGTATTTGACAGTATGACAAATATATTTTGCAGTTCTTCTTTATCCGCCTGAACTATTTTGCAATTATTTAGGTCTACTGTTTTTATATGTTTCGTGGTTTTTGATATTTTTGGTGATCCCGACCAACCGCCTGTTGTGCCTACATGAGAATAATGTATTACCACATCATCTTTCTGTTTTGACAATCTTGTAATCTTTACTTTCTGGTTTTTGAGGTATTCATTACCATCAATTAGACCAATATTCATGTAATCTGGTAATAAACCCTCATGTCTTGCGTCAAATCTGAATACAAATGAGTTTGGCAATCTTTTCTTTATCTCTTTGACTAAATCATCTTCATATTTTGCCACATACACAAGATTTTCTATCTTTTCGTTTAATTTTGTCACTTCTGTAAGAATTGAGGTTGATCTATGATTTGACTTGTCTTTTGTTATATGAATGTATAACTGTATCAAATCTGATATAGCTCTTGTTGTTTCATCAAAGTGCAATTCCCTTTGAGTATAGAGTGTTTTGTGTTCGCTAGCTAACCAATCATTTACATTGGTCAAATTAAATTGTGCAAAGAACTCGTCTATTTTTCCCTGAACAGTTTGCTGTATTTCTTCAGCTGATTTATCTGTTAATCTATCACGATCTGCGGTTGGCAAATATTTCCTTTCATTCTTTATATTTAATACGTATGATGATAGACCGCCAAATTTTATATTTGTTTCTATTGGAGTTCCTAGCAATACTACTTCACCCGTTCTTTGAGATTGAACTGATTCTCCCCACGCATTTTTGTATGCATATATATTTCCCTCGAACTCAAAGTCGTCATTATTTATATTCACATCAATTTTCCATTTGGTAGAACTTTTCCCTCTACCATCAAAAGCGTTTCTGTCAACTGAATATACTGCGTCAATATATTCTCGTAGTGTATTATAGTGTGGCATTTCATATCTTCCAGCATTTGCAAATGAACTCCAATCCTCGTCATTTCTATACCTATCAACTTCTATGTCCGTCTTGTTGATTAATACAGTTTCAACTTTTGAGAATTTTGCATATTGAATCAAGTGTTCTATTAATTGATCTGGTTTAACATCTTCGTTGTACGTCAACGTCAATCTAGTTCCATACGTTTCTAATTTATTCGGGGGAAGTATCTGAAAGTCTATTCCATTCTTAGCCATAAGAGTATATCTCTCATCTGTTTCTCTAGCCCAAGTTTCTATCTTCATCAAATCACTTAATGTAGTATAAGAAGCGAATCCAAATCCAAATTGTCCAACTTCTTCTCCAGATAGATTTCCTGATACACCAAGCACACGAACTACTTTATTAAATACTTCCTCAGTTATGCCAAGACTATCTATCCCATGTATAATTAATAGATTTTCTGCTATATCTAAGGTTATTTCTATTCTTGGTCTAGCTCCCATTTTTCTTGCCATTCTACAAGCACGAGCTTCATTATTATAAAGCTCCCTCAAACCAGATAGATAGCTACTATACAAATCTTTCGCTATTCTTTGTTTAACTACACGGCTTTCCAACTGCACTTCTATTATGCCATCTTTATCCGCTAGTTTTGTAAGACTTCCACTATATTGTGTGGATTCCTTATCTATCGGTATTGGCTTTTCCTCTACTAAGGTAGGCACATATACCTCTAGTTCTTTTTTATTATTTTGTTCCATATATTATCACTTTGATTGAAAAAAAATGTATTGGTTATCCCCCTGCAACTGCGGGGATACCAACGATAGCATTTTGGCTATCTCTTACTATTTGTGCTGAATGTGGTATTAGTTGCTGTGGGCTAACTAAATATCTCTCTCCAGCTTCTTCAACTACTACCGAAGCAAATAATCCAATCACACTTTTTTCGTGTTCATGGGCTAGGGTATTAGCTTTTACCATCTTAGCTGTCTTTGGAATTAAATCCGCAGATTTAGCTGTAAGGGCTTCTTTGTGGAATTGAACTTTACAATTCATTTTATCACCTTTACTGTAATTCATATATAACTCTACTCCTTTTTAAAAATTCTTTCATAGTGTAATTTATTAAGTTTTCCTGATATTTCTTTCCATTCAACATTTCTACAATGACTACATTTTCCATACATGACGGACATACCCGACATATTATAGACAAAACAATCCTTACACATATAAATTGGACTTCTATTTTTATTAACCATTTTACCAAAACAACCTATTTTTAAATCCCATTCTTTTTATATTGATTTTCCACATTTTCCTTTTATGTAAATAATCATTTATGTCGACTTCAATAGTATCATATACATTCATCATTACAGTATAAAAACACCATTTGTGCATACCATGAAATCTATCTGCTATATAATTAAATACCATATATCCACAAAATTTACATTTTGCCAACTATCCATGACACCCTACCATTAGCTGTATTTCTTTTTTGTATTCTTGCGTATAAATGCCATTCTTCATGCCTTTTTAATTGTGTTGGTAAATCGGGATTCTCAGTAAAAAACTGAGGACATAAATTACACGAAATCTTTTTCATAACCAATATACACCTCTGCGTTACACACATTATGTCCACGAAAAGCAGATTTAGAATCGTTTGGTATCCCTATAATCTTATATTTGCATATTTTACCATACGATCCCATTTTATCTCATCTCCCTTAATGATTTATCCTCAAGATTTTCAATTTCCATTCTATCTTTATACCTCTTAGCTCCCTCTATCATTATTTCTTCTGGGACAGCTCTTCTTACCAAAGCTCCACATATAAAACTCGTACTAAATCGTAAATCCTTAAGAATTTGTATCATATATGAAACGCTTTCTATTTTTTGTTCTTCCGAGAGTTCTGGTAATTTCTTAGAAGCAATATGAATCAATGTTAGTATTTGTGCCTCGAATGAAATTTTATTCAATATTCCCAACGTAAATACATCACGAATATCTTCCATTGTTATACCAAGACCATTAATTATCTCATCTAAATCTTTTTGTTCCGTATGTGTAAGATCGGGGAAATCTTCAATCATAAGTATCACTCATAGCCTCATAATAACTCTCAGCTCTATCCTGCTTACATTCATTACACATACTCTCCCAATCATTTTCGTCACAATTCTCACAACCATAAGGACAGGACAAATATTCTTCATTCATATCTATTGACAAATCTTTTCATTCTCCTATTATTATTTCCATATTCATATTCAAATAAATCCCAAATATCACTCATTTTTAGGACTTCCTGTATTGTTCGTTATTATTTTTAATATGCTAAACCATTCTTCTCGAGCTTTTTTATATGTATCATTATTTTCTTCATCTTCCTTCATTATTATCTTTTCTTCCCTACAACGTTGTGGGTTGATTATTGTTTTTCTAAGATATAGACCATCTGGTTTGTAACGATCATTTATTGATTCAGCTTTTTCTTCTAACATTTGAACAAGATATTCTCCCAAAGCTTCTCTTGAAGTAAAAGTCCCTAATATACGTTCTTCTGAGGAGAAACTATATTCATCATCATTACATACATCTACTAATTGCGTTGGATCAATTATATCATTTTCTTTCATTTAAATCACAAATCTCCTTAATGATTCTTCATTTTTCCATGCTTCTAATACTTCTTTACAATGATCATTACTGCAATTTTTAATATGCTCTCCCATTCTAATACGGAAGTTTTCTTCCCATTTATCTTCTTCTATTGGATTTTTTATAAATGATCTTTCTTCTTCGTAAGTTAGTCTATCTACCTTATCATCACTCAACTCATAATATTCATCTTTATATTCAACCTTATGATATAGGTTTTCATCTCCAAGTTTATTTGCTATTATACAATCTATCATTTTAATCACTAACTCTCTCTCCAAACTGAATCACAATTCGGGCAGAATCCAATATATCCATTATATCTTTTATCAAATCTAACATAAATCAATCCGCCACAAGACCAACATACAACATTTCTTATACCATCAAACATCTCATTTAGTATTTTTTTGTATTCATCTTTAGTAGTCATAAAATTAACAAACCTTAATCCTTTTTAATATGTGAATATTTCATTCGATAATAAATAAACTGTATCATGAGTATTACAAGTTGCACTAATTTAAATAATGTTCTCATATTCTTTTTCCCATGATTTTATTTATTGCGTGTTGTGTAGCTTTATCCCCAGCTTCCTGTCTAATATATACCATACCTAATTCAAAAAATGGCATTATTCCCCTACCTTTAAATTTTAAATTATGTGGTGTTTTTGCTTTAGTATTACCACGTAATTTTTCACGTAACCATGAATCTGTTTCATATACTCTCCATAATTCGTTTTCTGGTAGATTGGCAATAATATTATCAATATAATATTTTGCACTTTGTATGACTATTGGTTGATTTAATCTACGTGATTTTTCATTAGGCTTAAATCTTAGAGGTCTTTCACTCTTAATATACATTTCAGTTTTTTTATTCATAGGATTCTCACTCCTATAAGATATACACCTACATTTAAAATACTAGATGTTATATCTAATTGAACATTTGTTATAATATTGTTCATCATAAAACATTTAAAACATTTAAAAAATAAAAAAAAATAAAAAAACGCTTTGGCTAGGTTTACGTGCTTGGGGTATTTAAGCCTTTCGGGACTTATATTCTATAATATAATATAATATAATATAATATAATATAATATAAATTTATAAATTAAAAA
>Ga0194128_10007936_pt1 | contig 13639 bp, 11 predicted proteins | sample TA2KigCa65mmetaG_FD_148650 | JGI IMG/M metagenome (GOLD analysis project Ga0194128, IMG submission 148650) | Freshwater microbial communities from Lake Tanganyika, Tanzania - TA2015037 Kigoma Deep Cast 65m | ecosystem: Environmental > Aquatic > Freshwater > Lake | place: Tanzania: Lake...
GCACTGACCACCACGCTTTCGCCAAAGCCTGTAAAGCCAACGGCATCGGCCAGAAGTTCACCAAGGTCAACCGCCCGCAAACCAATGGCAAGGCCGAACGGGTCATCCGCACCTTGATGGAGATGTGGCATGTGAAAACCGAATTCAAGGATAACTTCGACCGACAATTGCAATTGAACCGTTTCATCAACTTCTATGACACCGTCAAACCACACAAGGCTTTGAATAATTCAACTCCTTATGAAATACTCTACCAATATTTTAATCAACCACTCTGTAAACAACCCTGAGATTTCTTACACCTTAAGGCATCTAAGGAAAGGCCTAAGAAAAATAAACGTTCATATATTGTCCATATAAATATCGACAATAATGGGCTAAGTTGTTACAGTTAAACTGCACTGTTAAGGATGGAAAAGATTAATTGATCAGTTCCTTTTACAGGTTGCCAGTGATAGCTTGGTTGTCTAAATGATTATAAGGTTGTTTTTTAGGAGTTTTTCCGAGACATCTTTATTCCCGAATGTGATTTATTGTTTAAGTTACGGAAAAATTTTAAAACTAATTTTCTGTTTGTTTGTCTTATTTGTGTAAAAGTAACATAACAAACCCGCCATCAGCGCTGAGATGCAATCGATTGATGCTACTTTGACGGGGGTGATAAGGATTAAGGTAATGAGATTATTAACAGAATACATGCCGGTTCCGGAAGTTAGCGACACAGTGCTTAAAGACAAGGCTGCTATGGGTGCGGGTGATGATGCTGTCTATGCGTCCGCAGAGCCGGAAGCCGGGGAGAATCGTAATTTACAACTGGCGCGGCAGATTGATCTATTTAAAACTGCATTAATAAGCAAGTTGTCTGGATTTCCCCATGCTGCGCGTTGGCTTCTGGGTAAATACAGTGATCGCACTACTGTAGATGAGCAGAACGAAGAACTGAATGTGCCATCTGACGCGGATGTTTTGTTGTCCGAAAACAGTAAACAATATCAATTACTTAGATCATTAACCTACAGTTCTGGCGGCATTGGTTCCGAATGCGCTGAAGCAACTGTCATGTTAAGCGACAGCCTAATAAAATTTCCTTATGCGTTTGAGGACTTGGTTAGTCTGGTCGATATCATTCTTTATGCTTTCCGCGAACAAGTCTCTTTTGATGATGCTTATGAGTTTAATCCTAAACACGCGGATATTATTAATAAACGCGTAGAAGCGGCGGTGAACCGAAGTAAATCCGGTCGAACAGGACAATCCGGCATCATATTTGATGAGCGCCAGCAAGAATGCCGGTTGTTATGCTTTTCAGATCGCGAACTCAATGAATTAATACGGGAAATTGTTTTAATGGAACATAAATGGCTGCACTACCGGAAAGAACTAGCAGCCGTTAACGCCAAACTGGTGCTTTTTATCGCCAATCAGTACAAAGGCAGTTTCCTGGACTTTGACGATTTAGTGCAGGAAGGGAACACAGGTTTATTAAAAGCGGTCGACCGCTTCAAATACCGTCTGGGGTTCCAGTTTTCCACCTATGCCGGATATTGGATTCGGCAGGCTATTTCCAGAGCATTATCCCGGTCGGAACGGGTAGTCAGAATTCCGTGCGGACAAGTTGCCGCCATTAATAAATTATATCGTAGCAAAGATGAGTTAATGTTGAAAACCGGTGCAGAACCCGGCATAAAAGAATTGGCCGATTATTGCCGGTTATCGACCGATGAAGTAAACCAGTTACTGTCTATCTCGCAAACGTCTGTCGCTTTGCAATCGTCTGATGAGGGCGAAGAGGAACCGTCCTTCGCGCCGATTGATTTTCTTGAACAACAAGTGTTTAACCCGTCGTTTAAGATGATTGCCGACGCTCAGCTGGAAAGGCTATTGAGGAATGCGGTCGATGGCCTGAGTCCGCGCGAGGCGAAAATAATTTGCGCCCATTTCGGCGTTGATACCGGTCAGCAAAAAACTTTGCAGGACATAGGCAACGAGCTGAACTTAACCAGAGAAAGGGTCAGGCAGATTCAGGCTATGGCATTGAACAAAATCAAACTGCGCTACGGCGAACAATTGGTTAGTTTTATCGGATAAGCCACGTTGAACCGTGGGGTAAGTGATTAATTATCCAAATAAAAATAATCGGTTAGTTAAATAACGTATCGAAATAGTACTGATCCGGTATAAAATAAAAAGCTTTCCGTCTTTTTTAGTAAATCGGCGTAAAACCGCGAAATTAGACGCAAAATGTCGGAAAACTTATACAACAATTGGACAACACAGGCTTGCACTAAAAATTAATGGTTCATTGCGATGAAACCGGGAGATAAGAGGTCATGAAACGAATAATAGTGAACACTTTGCTGTGGACAGTGGTGTTAACCGGGGCGTTATTAATATACAACCGGATTAATGCTACGCCGCCACTGCAGGACTCTTTGGCTTACTCGGAGTTCATTGCCAAAATCAAAGCCAAACAAATCGACCGTGTTGAGATTCTCGGTTCGATGGAGACCGGCGCATTAATCAAAGCGCGAACTTCCGATGGCCAACAATTGCAGACCTACAGCCCCGGCGACCAAAAATTGCTGGACGATTTGCTGAACGCAGGCGTACAAATCAGGACGATCCCGCCGCAACAGCAGTCCACCATGATGCAAATATTTATTGCATGGTTCCCGATGTTGTTATTAATCGTCGTATGGATCATCTACATGCGTAGAACGCAGGGAGGCATGGGCGGCGCTGGGCAGTTCGGCAAAAGCAAAGCCAAGATGCTGGAAGAAAATAAATTGACCGTCAAATTTGCTGATGTAGCCGGTTGCGAAGAAGCCAAGGAAGAAGTTGTCGAACTGGTTGATTTCCTGAAAGACCCGCAAAAATTCCAAAAGCTCGGCGGCATGATTCCTAAGGGCATATTAATGGTAGGACCTCCGGGTACCGGTAAAACCTTGCTGGCACGGGCAATTGCCGGGGAAGCAGGCGTTAAATTCTTCACCATTTCCGGTTCCGATTTTGTGGAAATGTTCGTCGGTGTCGGCGCGTCCAGGGTTAGGGATATGTTTGCGCAAGCCAAGGAACATGCACCTTGCATTATCTTTATCGACGAAATCGACGCCGTAGGCCGTCAGCGCGGCGGCGCCGGGATTGGCGGAGGCAACGACGAGCGCGAACAAACGCTCAACCAATTGTTAGTTGAGATGGATGGTTTTACAGGTAATGAAGGCGTCATTGTCATCGCCGCAACCAACCGCGCCGATGTATTGGATAAAGCTTTGTTGCGGCCAGGCCGTTTCGACCGCCAGGTGACTGTCGGCTTGCCGGATGTGAAGGGCAGGGAGCAGATTTTGAATGTGCACATTAAAAAAGTGCCGGTTGCGGATGATGTAGAATTGAAAAACATTGCTCGCGGCACACCCGGCTTTTCGGGCGCCGATCTCGCCAATATCATTAATGAAGCGGCATTGTTGGCGGCGCGTTCCAATAAACAAAAAGTCGGCATGAACGAGCTGGAAAAGGCCAAAGACAAAATATTAATGGGTGCCGAAAAGCACACGATGGTAATGAGCGAGGACGACAAACGGTTAACCGCCTACCACGAAGCGGGGCATTGTATCGTCGGCGAACTCTCGCCCGATCACGACCCCGTTTACAAAGTCAGTATCATGCCAAGAGGCAGGGCTTTAGGTATTACCATGTTCTTGCCGGAACGCGACCAGTACAGCGCCAGCAAACGCAAGCTGGAAAGCCAGATCGCCAGTTTATTCGGCGGACGGATTGCCGAATTAATGATTTACGGCGGCGACCGGGTGACGACCGGCGCATCCAATGACATTGAACGCGCGACCGAATTGGCGCGCAATATGGTGACCAAATGGGGTTTTTCCGATGTCATGGGTCCTTTGGTCTATGGCGAAGAAAGCGGACATCCATTCATGGGTTACTCATCGCCGGGCGCTAAAGTGTCCAATTCGGCGCAGGACAAAATCGATCAGGAGATCCGCGCGGTTATCGATAAAAATTACAAACGGGCGGAAACCTTATTGCAGGAAAACATCAGCATCTTACATAAAATGGCTGAGGCGCTGATGAAATGGGAAACCATCGATAAACCGCAGATCGACGATTTAATGGCGGGCAAAGATCCAAAACCGCCCACGGACAATAATTCGTCCAATGATTCATCCAATTCGGCGGATACGCCAAAACAGGATACTCCAGTAGCGCCGAATTTTAAAAAACCTGCAGGACAAGTTTGAGGTGCGCTCATTAGGGGGCTGATTCGCCCCCTTTTTTTTCTGACATTATCTTTAATCGAAGAAAACTGCTTATTAATGAAAAAAGGAAACGCTTCATGATAATCGGTTTACCCAAGGAAATTAAAGATAATGAATACCGGGTTGCTTTGACCCCAGGCGCGGTTAAAGCATTAACCGCCGGTGGACGACACTGCGTATTAGTGGAAGCCGGGGCCGGTTTAGGCAGTGCAATTGCCGATGACGAATACGTTAATAACGGCGCAAAGATTGTTGCCAATGCTGAGGAAGCATGGGCGGCGGATCTGGTGGTTAAAGTTAAAGAACCCGTCGCCAATGAATACTCCTATCTAAGGCAGGATTTAATTCTTTTTACCTACCTCCATCTTGCTGCCAACAAAACGCTGACTCAGATCTTGCTCGAGCGAAAAGTAACCGCCGTAGCCTATGAAACCGTACAGTTGCAAAACCGCCAATTGCCGTTATTAAAACCGATGAGCGAAGTGGCCGGGCGCATGGCAACCCAGGTCGGTGCTTACATATTGCAAAAAAACGAGGGCGGACGGGGCGTATTAATGGGTGGTGTGCCGGGTGTTGCTCCGGCCAACGTGGTTGTATTAGGCGGCGGAACGGTAGGCGCAAACGCTGCACGGATTGCAGTTGGCATGGGCGCGCAGGTTACGCTTTTGGATATTAATCATGATCGCTTAACGTATTTCGACGATTTATACAATGGCCGAATTCACACGCGCAAAAGCAATCTTCATGCGATAGCGGAAGCGATAACTACAGCCGATCTTGTCATCGGCGCGGTCTTATTGCCAGGTGAGAAAACCCCTTGGTTAATCACAAAACCGATGTTGAAGCAGATGAAAGCCGGATCGGTGATTGTTGATGTGGCGGTTGATCAAGGCGGTTGCGTGGAGACATCAAAACCGACTACACACAGTCACCCAACCTTCGAAATAGACGGCGTAGTGCACTACTGCGTCGCCAACATGCCTGGCGCAGTGCCGCGCACCAGTACGTTTGTTTTGGTTAACGAAACGCTGGAGTATGCATTAATGCTGGCCGATCAAGGTTTGACTGCGCTCAGACTAAATTCAGCGTTACAGTCGGGATTGAATACCTTCGGCGGGCACCTGACTCATCAGGGTGTGGCGTCCGCTTTCGGTATGGAATGTGTGCCGCCGACTGCTGTTTTAACAAGCTAAAATTAATCGAAAAAAACCGGTTATCGCCCCAATACCTTCGTCAGAAAGTCATTCTCGGCAATTATTTGCCCGATTTTGGCGTGGTTGTGTTCGTGTGCCTTAGGAACACTATGTAATATGGCCCATTAATTTCAAATACTTGCGTAACATTGTTCAGCAAATGCTGTTTCCACAGATTCACTTGATAAGGGTGAATGGCGTACTGAAGCGCAATATCGATATGCGATTTATCGTTTCTTAACGCTTCAAGCGCCACTTGCGCCTTAAATTCAGATGAGTAAGAACGCCGGTCTTCTGCAAAGTTAAAATCGGCTGCAAAAACGCGTCTCTCAATGGTCATGGTATTTAGAGCCCCGTACATATATGTCCTTAAGTTAAATTATTATTCCTGTTTTGCTTACTGAAAAGTCAGCCGTTGTTTCCACTGCGTATTATTATCTGCGCGGAAAAATCGAAATGCTATTAGCAAAAATACCTATATGGCGAAAAAGTTAGACGTGGTTATCTGTTAATGAAGAACAAAAACGGCAGGCAGTTCGTCAAAGCCCGGCAAACCTGCTTTTTTTAAGCACAAACCCCCAAAAATAACGATAATATGTCAACATAATTAATACCTTGGAGTCGTAAGTGGCGAAAGCAAGCGAATTGAAAAAAGGCATGGTGGTCGATATTAATGGCGTCCCGCATGTGGTCAAACAGATTGAAGTCAGGAATCCTTCCTCGCGTGGCGCGTCAACGCTGTACAAAGTCCGCTTCAACAACCTGAAAACCGGGCAAAAGCTGGACGAATCGTTAAAAGGCGACGATATTTTTAAAGAATCCGATTACATCCGGGTTAAAGCGCAGTTTTCCTATGTGGACGGCGGCAATTTTGTGTTTATGAATAGTGAAGATTACAGCCAATATACGTTGCCAGCCGATGACCTGGAAGGGCAGATGGGTTATTTGATCGACGGCCTGGAAGGGATCGTCGCCTTATTGGTCGATAGCGAAGCGATTGGTATTGAATTGCCGAGTTCCGTGGTGATGGAAATCATCGAAACCTCCCCCGCCATTAAGGGCGCAACCGCCAGCGCGCGGACGAAAACCGCAAAACTGACGACAGGCATTGAGATACAGGTGCCGGAATACCTGGAAACCGGCGAGATGGTGAAGATCAACACGGAAACTGGGAAATTTATGTCGAGGGCGTAGGGCGGATTAGGCGCACAAGGCATTAGATTTTAAGGAAAATAAAGACTTCATGTGCGCTGTAATCCGCGAAGGAGTACATGGAAGCGAGCGAAGCCGAGCGATGTACGACGACCCCTGCGTAGCCGTAGAGGCCGGGCGTTTTGACGGAGTTGGAGCGCAAGCGTAGTGCGTAGTCAAAATGCAAGGCCATATGACACGGCGTCAAGTCATTCGCGCAAGGTCAAAATACGAAGCAAGGCGGAAGCCGATGTTTTGTGTTTTGGGCTGTAGCGGGACGAACGCAGGCCGCCGAAGGTAAACTCGCCACGTCATTTTTCGCTGCTGAAATCGGATTGGACCCCATTTCAGCTTTCGCGAAAAATAGTGGCGCGCTGGCATTTTAATGGTAACCGCATTCGGCGAATTAAGCCGCGCACAACCTTTTGCATGACGGGGTTTGTAACCCCGTCACTTACGTTTTGCCGACGTTGCCGTTTTTGAACCACGTCGAAATGTTACGAACGGGGCAACATGCCCCGTCCGGCATGAGCCGGAATACCTGGAAACCGGTGAGATGGTGAAGGTGAATACGGAGACAGGTAAGTTTATGTCGAGGGCGTAGGGCGGATTAGGCGCACAAATAGGTAATGGCTTGGATAAGCGAGGAGTTTCCGTGCGCCGTAATCCGCCTTATGGTAAAGGTACATCACACATTCGGCGGATTACGCCGCGCACAACCGGAAGTGGAGAGCATAAATCAGGGGAATTTGCGCGTCTAATCCGCCCTACAGATCTAATTGTCCCTTACGCGATTAACTTGATTAAATAAATTCATGAATGGGTTAAACATAAAATGGGCTGTTGAGATAAAGAAAACAAGTTTGGAACATAGAAACATTGCTGATCTTTTAAGTGGTCTTGGGTTCTCACTTATCAATGGAGTTAAGTTTCCAGAATTTACTTCCCCTTCAATTGATGAGTGCAGTAATGCTGAACAAGCGTTTGATTTAGCAAAACATTTGAGATCAGCATTTTATTGTGGCACTCCACAGACTGACCCGGAATTTACACTTGGTGCTGTCATTGATTACTCCGTCAATCCTCCGAGACCGAATTATTTTATCGAATTACAATCAGCAGTTTACACTATGTCTTTGGGAAATGTCATTGTAAGTACTTTACCTCCAAGTGGGTTATCAGACAAAGAACTAGAAAAATGGCAAGCTGAAAAAGCCGAAAGAGAATATCAGCTTAAATTGGAATACCAGCGATCAAGGCTTGTACCAGCTTTTTGGAGTAACAGAGCTATAAAGGTTTTAGAATTGCTCGCTATCGAGCAACCATCTGGAGAAATTCTCTGGAAAATTTATGAACTAGCTCAAGGTGGTGCAGGTAATCGAGAAAAGTTTCAAAATAAATTTTACATATCAAAAGATCAATTTGATCGTTTTAAAGATGCCGTACATAGCCCACAAGTATCAGGCGATTTAGCACGACATGCTTATGGTCATAGGCCAAATACAACCAACCCTATGTCAATTTCTGAAGCCAAACTATTCATACATTATATTGCTTACCAATGGTTAAAAAGTGTGCAAACCAATAAATCGGATTCGTAAAACGCACCCTACTTTGCTCCATCATCCATGTGGTTGTGACATTGCAATGTAATCTACCGTATTAATTCGTGTGATTTCAGAAAACCAAAGCTTCGACAGCAAAGCGTTCCTTAAAACGCTAACCAAGCGTCCCGGTGTGTATAAAATGCTGGATGACAAGGGCGAGATTATTTACATCGGCAAGGCGAAAAACCTGAAAAACCGCGTCGCCACGTATTTTAATAAGCAGGTCGCTACGCCCAAGCAGCAGACGATGGTGGCGCGCATTGCCGCGATCGAGGTGACGGTAACCCATACCGAAGGCGAGGCGTTGTTGTTGGAATCCCAGCTCATTAAACGCCATAAGCCGCGCTACAATATCTCTTTGCGGGATGATAAGTCTTTCCCTTACATATACTTATCAAGCGAACAGGATTTTCCGCAATTGACTTTCCATCGTGGCGCTAAAAACAAACCGGGGCGCTATTTCGGTCCTTATCCCAGCGCCGGTGCGGTGCGGGAGAGTTTAAAACTCCTGCAAAAGTTGTTCCCAATCCGGCAATGCGATGACAGTTTTTACATTAATCGCAACCGGCCTTGCCTACAATTCCAGATAGAACGCTGTACCGCGCCCTGCGTCGGTCTGGTCGATAAGCAAAGCTATGCCGAAGACGTTGCTAGTACGGTAATGTTTCTGGAAGGTAACGGTAATTTATTAATCGAGCGCCTGATTAATAAAATGGAAGTGGCAGCGGCGGCATTGCATTTTGAACAGGCCGCTCATTACCGCGACCAGATCGGCAAGTTGAGAACAATCCTGCAGAAGAATTTCATCCACGGTGAGCGCGGCGATGCCGATATTATCGCCTGTGCGACCAAAGCCAATCTGGCTTGCGTACAGGTGTTTTTTATCCGCAACGGGCAGCATTTGGGCAACAAGGCGTATTTTCCCAAAATGCTCGACGAATTCGATCCGGGCGCGGTCATGCAAGCGTTCATCCAGCAATATTACCTGGAAAAACCGGTGCCGTATGAGTTAATCGTCAGCCACGAGCCGCAGGAATCCACGTTATTAATCGATGTATTAACGGGCTTAGCCAAGCATAACGTGGCAATTTCTTCGAATGTACGCGGTGAACGAGCCAAATGGCTGCAGATGGCATTAACCAACGCCGAAAATTCATTAATGAGTAAATTGGCCGATAGGCAAGGAGTTTATGCGCGTTTCCTCAGCCTTCAGGAAGAATTGGGCTGTGCAGACACGCCCAAACGCCTGGAATGCTTTGATATCAGCCATACGCAGGGCGGACAAACGGTGGCGTCTTGCGTTGTATTCGATCAGGAAGGGCCGGTAAAATCGGCTTATCGCCGCTTTAATATCGAAGGTATTACGCCCGGCGATGATTATGCCGCCATTAATCAGGCGGTTTCCAGACGTTACAAACGTTTGCAAAAAGGCGAACATGCTGCTCCCGACATCCTTTTTATTGACGGCGGCAAAGGCCAGGTTGGGGCAGCGCAAAAAGCATTAGCCGAATTGGCGATAAATGATGTTATGATAGTAGGAGTATCTAAAGGCCCTGACAGAAAGCCGGGTATGGAAAAATTAATCCTGGTAGAACAAGAACATCCGTTTGTCATGACTCCAGGCGCTAGCGGCTTGTTGTTAATTCAGCATATCCGCGATGAAGCCCATCGTTTTGCTATTACGGGGCACCGACAACGGCGCGGTAAAGCGGTTAATCAATCGGCGCTTGAAGGTATAACGGGGCTGGGTGCAAAACGCCGCCAGCTATTATTAAAGCAATTCGGCGGTCTGCAAGGCATCGAAAAAGCCGGCATCGATGCGCTGAGCAGTGTGGACGGCATCAGTAAACAATTGGCACAGCGAATTTACGACAACTTTCATCATCAAGATGACCATTGACTATAACTTACCGACCATATTAACGTTAATCAGGATCGCGTTTATTCCCTTGCTGGCGGTAGTATTCTATCTGCCGTGGGAACATGCGAACGTTGCCTGCACGTTTATATTCTTTTTGGCCGGTATTACCGATTGGCTGGACGGTTATCTCGCCCGCAAAATGCAACTGGAAACGACATTTGGCGCGTTTCTGGATCCGGTTGCCGATAAATTAATGGTCGCTTTTGTGTTGGTATTAATCGTACAACAGCAGGCATCTCCCTATCTGGCGGTGCCCGCCGCCATCATTATCGGCAGGGAAATCACTATCGCCTCATTGCGTGAATGGATGGCGGAACTGGGCCAGCGCGGTACCGTGAAAGTATCCCAAATAGGCAAGTGGAAGACGATGTCGCAAATGCTGGCGATCAGTTTGTTGTTGTACCGCAAAGACTTGTACGGCTTACCCATTAATCAGATCGGTTATGGATTGCTGTATATTGCCGCTGCCTTGACGTTATGGTCCATGGTGAACTATTTATCCGCCGCGTTAAAACCGATGATGGGTATAAATCGCCATAAGCTTGATTAATATCATTAATAAACAGGATCTTACTGCGTAGGTTGCTGTCATCTATCTTGTTTAGACTTGCTGCCCGGTTATACGTATTAACAACTATTCCGGTTATAGAGCAGCTAACTACCGGTTCCCCCATAAAAAATCCGAACCCAACCGCTAAAAAAATGTCTTAGTAGCAGGCGAATACCCGCCATTAATGGGAGAGTGGTCATGAAATGCCTTTACTACTTGACTTCCACATTGGACAGCACCCGAAAAATTACCGGCGATTTACATGAAGCAGGAATTAATGATTGGTTTATCCATGTATTAAGCAAGGATGTTGCCGGGCTTAAAAAATACAAAATTCATTCCAGCAATTATTTGGAAACACTGGATATTTTACGGTACGGCATTCTCGGCGGAATTCTAGGTCTTTTTATCGGCTTTATTGCCGTTTTACTATTCAGCGCGACCAAGCCTTTCGGCTCGGATATGCCAGAAATCGCTTACTTCTTGCTACTCGGATTTCTTACCTTATTCGGGACATGGGAAGGCGGATTGGCGGGAATCGCTGCGGAAAATAAAAAAACGGCCTTGTTTCATGAGGATTTATTGGCCGGCAACTATTTAATCTTGATTTATGCCCGTAAAGAAGCGGAAGGGAAGGTTAGGGAAGTCATGCGGTCCAAACATCCCGAAGCTAATTTGGCGGCGGTAGACCCTAGTTTTTACAATCCGTTAACAAAACTGGAGCGGATTTAAGGAAGTATCGTATTCGGGCTGAATTATTAAAGCCATCCAGCAACAAAAAACCGCTGCTGGATGCTTATTAATAGCTAAACTAGCGGGATTAGCAGCCGCTTAATTCCATTTGCTGGCGCTGAAAGCGCGCGCTAATACGTCTTTCGCTTCCAACATGGATTTAATCGTGTCCTTCGATGCGCCACTGGCGACAGTAACTGCCCGTTCGGCATTCTGCGCATGCTCCAGAATTAATGCCAGCGTTTCTTGCACTTGATTTCGCAATTGTTCCGCTTCATTCCGTGCTTGAATGGCCGCTTGGTTGGCCTCCTGGCTTTGTTGAAAGGCTTGCTGCGCTTCTGCCAGCAGATTTTCCACCTGACTTTTAATGTCTTGCATTTGGTTCATCGACGTATTGGCGTCGTTTAGCCGTTGTGCGATTTCATTGCAGCAATTGCTGGCTTGCTGGCTTAAATCGGCGCAATGATTGACGCAGTCTTGCGATTGTTGAGCAAAACTCTGTGCATTACTAAGCGCCGCTTGCGCTTGGTCTTGTGCATTTCTTGCAGAACCAGCGTAACTTTCCGCATCGGCGCATTGATTGCGAGCAGCTGCGCTGTAATTTTCCGCATCGGCGCATTGGCTACGGGCTGCTGACGCGTAATTTTCTGCATCGGCGCATTGGCTACGGGCTGCTGACGCGTAATTTTCTGCATCGGCGCACCGGCTACGGGCTGCTGCTGCGTAATTTTCCGTATCGGCGCATTGGCTACGGGCCGCTGCTGCGTAATTTTCTGCATCGGCGCATTGGTTGCGCGCCGCCTCGGCATAAGAACCGGCCGTTTGGACGCAGTTGTTGGCATTATCAACAAAAGCCGCAGCTTGATTGGCGTTGTCGGCGGCAATCTGGGCGTTATCCTGCGCTTGTCTGGCTGCAGAATTGGCGGCATCCGCATTGGCAATTGCTTGTTGACAGTTGGCTTCTGCCTGTTGCGCGAAACCTGCTGCTTGGTCGCAGCATTGGGCGGCAGTCTGTGCATTAACTTGCGTTTGATTTGCTGCAGCAGCAGTAGCTTCGGCATTGGCGGTTGCTTGTTGGCAGCAGGCTTCCGTTTGTTGGGCAAATGCGGTTGCTTGCTCGCAGCAACTAGCAGCATTTTCAGCATTAACTAGGGCTTGATTTGCGGCGGTAGCGGTGGCGTCGGCATTGGCGGTTGCTTGTTGACAGCAGGCTTCCGTTTGTTGGGCAAATGCCGTTGCTTGTTCGCAGCATTGGGCTGCATTTTGTTGAAATTGCTCTGCAGATTGGCAAAGCTCCTCGCACCGGTTTACTGCCAGTTGGGCGCGGTCGGCATCTGGATTAACAGTTTCGAGGTCTTCAGAAAAATCTTCGGTCATCAGCGTCTCCTCCTAAATCAGGCTTAAATTATTATGGTTATTAATCGTTATTTCTCTTTGCAATCATTATGACTGAATATTGTTTGGGATTCTATCAGTAAAAAGTAGGTCGGAACAGGCTCGTTAATAAAAAGCATGGCTGGTGTAGTCTGGATTATCTGTGGCAGCTTCTTAATATGTCGCTTAAATGATCGAAATATAATATTGTCGATGAAGGAAAAGTTTAATTAGTTATTTGATTATTAATGACTATTACTGTTAAGGATTATAATGTAGACCATTCCAGACCAAACTTTGCCAAATATTTACGTAGCCGGTCGGAATCGTTGATACTGCCTCGCTGGTTACGGGATATGGCAAATAAACGTCGCCCTGCCTGGGCAAGGTTGTCGCAATTGCGGCAAACAGTGATGACCGATTGCAGTTGCAGTTGGTCGAATAAATCCAGGTTGGCGATTTGTTCGGGGGTTAACACGCTAGATAAATCAATGGGTTCGGTCGTATATTGCTGTCCCCATAGTTTGCCGAGCCGGTCGATTTCCTGGGCGACCAAAACATCGGGGCACCTCGATTTACTTTGAAAATCAGCCGTTGCTTTGACCAACGACATATAGGAATCTTGATCCCCATGCATCAGGGCAAAAAATTGCCCACTTTTCAGTGGTTTTTATCCTGAAATGCCCTTTTTGGTGCATTTCAGGCGCAGCTTGGTCGTTAAAAGGCCAAAATTCCGCAGGTTTTCAGGCTGCAAAGTCGTCGCAGGTTATAGGTTGCTGCCTTGAGGTTGAGTTGTAAGG
>Ga0194128_10007944_pt1 | contig 13631 bp, 13 predicted proteins | sample TA2KigCa65mmetaG_FD_148650 | JGI IMG/M metagenome (GOLD analysis project Ga0194128, IMG submission 148650) | Freshwater microbial communities from Lake Tanganyika, Tanzania - TA2015037 Kigoma Deep Cast 65m | ecosystem: Environmental > Aquatic > Freshwater > Lake | place: Tanzania: Lake...
ACCTTCGTTGCCTACCCACCCGAAATCCGCAAGGTGATCTCCACCACCAACGCCATTGAATCCCTCAACCATTCGCTACGGAAGATCCTCAAAAGCCGCGGCGCCTTCCCCACTGATGACGCCGTCACCAAGCTGATCTTCCTGGCCACGAGGAATATTGCCAAGAAATGGACCCGACCCATCCGGGACTGGAAAGCAGCAACCAACCAATTTGCCCTGATGGTTCCTGATACCTGCACCCAAAACTGATCCTGCCATTTACACAGTCATTTTCATTTACTCCGCCCTGGCGCTGAGTTCGGTGGCTGACATAAGGGCGACCCCGGCAAGCATTGCTATCCATAATTGACGAACCTCCAAAGAGTATGCCCCCCACGCATCACCCAGGGAAAACCCTCTGCGCCTCAAGCGGAATACAATCAGCGCAAGTACAATGGGCCCTTACAAGAACAGCGCGAGAAGTCCAGGGATCTGCGCCATCCCCTCGTCAATACCCCCTACAAAGCAGATACTCACCGTTGTAACTATAGCGCCGATCAGTTACCCATAATGATCGATAGAAAGAATTCCACCGCGATCGACAACACTATCCTCCCCGCCGGCCACGCCGGAAATGCCCTTTCAATAGGCCGTTGGGACAAAGGGGTCTCCGGGGTTTCGCACATCGCGCACCTGCTGGGTGGGTGGTGAACTGCACGGCAGCCTTGGCCCCGGAAAGCTGAGCATGGAGGGAGGCGTATAAGCCCCCTTGCAGCACCAGCAACTCGTGGGGTCCCTGCTCGGCGATGTAGCCTTCTTCCAACACGGCGATCTCGCTGGCGCAGCGCATGGCGGCCAGGGAATGGGCGATGATCAGGGTGGTGCGGCTGCGCCGCGCCGCCAGCAGGGCGTCGAGGGGCAGGATGGCGATGCTGAGCAGCGCCAGTTTCCAGTGGAGGCAGAAGAGCAGGAGGGGAAAGACCAGCAGCTGCAAGCCGCCGAGTAGCGCCGAGGTGAGGGCGCCGATGTCCCCGAAGCGCAAGAGCACCTCGCTGGTCTCGCGCTGGTCGCAGAAAGCGAAATCGAGCCCCTGCAGGTGGGGGTACAGGCGGCCCTGGAAATCGAAGTGCATGGCGGTGTTGACCTGCTGGGCGAAGTAGCCGTGCAGGCTACCGGTGAGGCCCAGAAAGGTGGAGAGCCCGGCTCCCAGGGCCAGGACAAAGTAGCGCAGGCCGAAGTCGGCGTGGGGCTGGACCTGGTCGAGGAGGATCTTGGTCAGGTACGGGCCGGGCACGCGAGAAGGGTGACCATCCCCTCCACCAGAAGGAACCAGGCCACGAAACCCCAGGAGGGGCGCAGGATCAGGGTTCGGTCGTTCATGCCGCAGGCCAGGGAATAGTCCTGTGGCTGGAGCGTCACCTTCACCTGATAGCGGCCAGCCTGCGGCCAGGGCAGCGCGGCGACACTGTGGAACTGGCCGGGAAAGACGCGGTGCTCCAGGTGAGGTAAGGCGCGCAGGTAGAGGCGGGACTGCTGGCCGGGGTGCACCTTAGGCAGGTCCTCCTCCCTTACCAGGACCCGGGCCTGCCAACCCTGGTCCTGGGCCAGTTCGAGCAGGGCTTCGCCGGCCTGGAGGTAGTCGTCGGAGCGCCGCTCCAGCCCCCCCGCCCGTTGAGCACGGTGCCGGCCAGTGGGGTGCGCATCGGGGCCTGGTCGAGGCGGCCAGCCAGCAGGGCGCGGTCCTGGGCGAGTTTTTCGCGGGTCTGGACCAGGGTCTCCAGCTCGGGCCGGCCCGCGTTCAGGCCCTTCAGGCGCTGCCGGGCCAGGGATACCTCCTACTGCCGCTGGGCCAGCTCGGCGCGGGCGTAGCGCACGGACCAGCGCTCGGCGGCGGGGGGCGCAGGGCGGCCCCGGTTAGCAGGGCCAGCAGGAAGCGGCGGGCAAAGCGCAGGTGCTCCGGCTCCAAGGCCGGCGGGTGTCCGTTGGGCAGCATGGCGCTCCTTCTATACGGCAGGCAGGGGAGGAAGGGCTGTGCCAGGAGCGGGGGGCGGGGCCGGGGCGGATGGCGCGGTCTGGCCAGAGGGCTGTTTCCGAATGGCCACGGTTGACTTGCCGGGCCCGGGTGCCTTGATTTCTGGGGTCTTGTCCAAGGGGACCAGGAGTGGCTATGTCCTACAAATCAGTGGCAGAGGAGCGGCCCGACCGCTACAAGGTGGTGGTGGCCCAATATGTGCAATACCAGACTCAGGGCTTTCTGGTGGTGCCCGGCCTGGTGTCGGCCGGTGAGGTAGAATCCCTGATCACCCACGGCATGGACCTGCTCCACGGCAAGGTGCCGGTGCCCGGAATGGAGCCTCCCCCGCTCGATGCCACCGAGGAGCAACTCATCAACCGTTTCACCCGCGTGCATCAACTCCACCGCCACGACCTTCCCAGCGAGCGCTTCCTGCTGCACCCCCGCGTCCTCGACGTGCTCGAAGCCCTCATAGGCCCGGACGTGTTGAGCCTGCAGACCATGCTTTTCTACAATGCCCCCGGCATGGGCGGCCAGGGCTGGCACCAGGACGCCTACTACATCACCACCTATCCCGAGACCCTGATCGGCACCTGGCTGGCCCTGGACCGGGTCGATGAGGAGAACGGCTGCCTGTGGGTGGTGCCCGGCTCCAACCACGAGCCCATCTACCCCGACGCCGGGCGCGGCAGCCTCATCCACACCGAGGGGGCCTTTGCCGACCTGGGCATCGTCGAGGAGACCAGCAACATGGACGACCAGGTCAACACGCTCGCCCGGATCGTGGGCAAGTACCCGCCCCCGATGCCGGTGCCGGTGGAACCGGGCGACGTAGTCTTCTTCCACTCGCACCTCCTGCACCGCTCCCACCCCAACCGCAGCGGCAGCCGCTGGCGGCGGGCCTTTGTCAGCCACTACTGCAACGCCCGCTCCTGGGTGCCCTGGAACCACGGGGCCCCGTACGAGGGGGAGGCGGCCAACTACCAGCACATCCTGGCCCGCGGGGCCACCCATCTGCCCTTTGCCCAGCCCCGCTTCGGCACCCCCTGCGCGGCGCTGGCGTGCGCGGATGAGCCCAGGCCCACCGACCCGCCAGCAACCGCCCAAGTCCACGTGGCCTGAGGGGCGATGAAGTTCAACCACTACCAACAGAACACCCTCACCACCCTGGGGATCTGGGCGGCGATCAGCGCCGCCTGCTTCGGCCTCGATCATTTGAACCCCGGGCTTCTCCCTCTGTCCTCGGGCATGAGCGTGCCGGCCCTGCTGGGGGTGATGGCCGCACTCCTGGGCCTGGCTGAGGTATGTACCCTCTTCTCCCACTTCTACCTGGGGGCCAAGAAACGCCCGCCCGTCGAGGGGGCGATGGTGGGCCGGGTGTACCGGCTGCTGGCGGTGCTAAGCGTGGGACTGGCGGTGACGTACGGCTTTGGCAAGCTGGCGGCCTTCGGCACCTTCTTTTCCCTTTTCGGGGGCATGCTCTTAGGCTGGTCCCTCCAGGCCCCGGTCAGTGGTTTCGCCGCCTGGATCCTCATCTCGATCAAGCGGCCCTTCCGCCCCGGCGACCGGGTGCAGTTCCCCAACTTAGGACTCACTGGCGACGTGGCCGACACCACCCCGATGTACACTTACCTCAACCAGGTGGGCGGCACCATCGGCAGCGAGGAGGCAGTGGGGCGCTACATCCTGGTGCCGAACGCCATGCTCTTCAGCCAGGTGGTGATCAACTACACGGTGGTGCAGGAAAGCCCGTACATGCTCGACGAGGTGCTGGTGCGCATCACCTTCGACTCCAACTGGGAAGCGGCGGAGAAGGTGCTGCTCCACGCGGCGCACCAGGTCACCGGTGACATCATCCAGGCCACCGGAGTGCAGCCCTACATCCGCTCCGACATGTACGACTACGGGGTGTACCTTCGCCTGCGCTACCAGACTCGGGTCAAGGACCGGGCCGAGATCTCCTACCGCATCACCAAGGAGATCTTCGAGGGGGTGCAGAACCTGACCACCGTGGACCTGGCCATCCCCTTCGTGTACTCCTACCGGCGCGGCTCGGCCGAGCGCAAGGAGCCCGAGCCTTCGGTAGCGCCCCTGCCCCAGGAGGTGCGCGAGATTGAGATGGACCGCATCAAGTCCCTGCTCCAGTTCGACGCCATGGAGGAGATCGAGGCGGCGGCCAAGAGCATGTCGCCCCAGTGGATGAAACAGCCCATCGTCGTGGCCCCGGACCCGGAGCCGGGCCGCTACCACATCGTCGCCGGCCATCTGCAATTCGAGGTCTGCAAACACCTGGGGTGGAAAACCATGACGGCGGTGGTAGTGGACGCGGGCAAGACTTCGGGCCAAGCAAAGAAAGCCGAGAAGCGCTGAGAGGAAAGGATGGCAGCCAAAAAGGTACTGATCACCGGGGCGGCGGGCAGCATCGGCACCCAGATGCGCACCCTCCTCAAGGACCGCTACGACCTGCGCCTGTTGGACCGCCGGCCCGTGCCCGAACCCGAGGGCGAAGCGATGATCTGCGATCTGGCGGACCTGCAGGGGCTCGAAAGGGCCTGCGCCGGGATAGACGCGGCGGTGCACCTGGCCGGCGACCCCAGCGGCGGGGCAGGGTGGGAGGCTCTTCTGGAAGACAACGTCAAAGGTACCTACAACCTCTTCGAGGCAGCGCGGCGGCAAGGGGTGAAGCGCATCGTCTTTGCCAGCACCAACCACGTCACCGGGTTTTACGAGATGGAAAAGACCTATACCACCCCCGAGATGCTGGCCCGGCCCGACAGCCTGTACGGGGTGAGCAAAGCCTTTGGCGAGGATTTGGGCCGCTTCTTCGTGGACGAGTACGGCATGGCGGTGATCTGTCTGCGCATCGGCTCCTTCCAGCCCGAGGAGGCGGTGAAGAACCGGGGGGGAGACCGCATCCTCTCCACCTGGCTAAGCCCGCGTGACTGCGCCCAACTGGTGTGGCGGGGTATCGAGGCCGAGGCAGTGAAATACGGTATCTTCTACGGCATCTCGGGGAACGAGCGAGCCTACTGGGACACCCAGAACGCCCGCCAGTTGCTGGGCTACGCCCCCGAGGACGACGCCGAACGTTTCGCCTGAGGGAGAAGAGATGAACTCAAAAGCCTATCGGGTCCGTGCGGCCCACTGTGACCACCGCGCTGCCAGCGAGGAGGTGTACCAGACCCTGCGGCGGATCACCGACCCGCTGGAACGCTCGTGGGCCCGCCTGGAGAAGGCCCGCAAGATCGTCCTCAAGTTTAACATGATGTTCCAGCCGGAGGTGGCCTATTTCGCGGGCCGGCGCCGCGAGTTGGTGGACGACGCGGTGTGCCAGGCGGTGCTGCGTCTCCTGCGCGACCGCACCAGCGCCCAACTGGTGGCCACTGACACCTTTGCCTACGACGCGGACGGGAAGCCCACGGGGCAGTTCCGCTATTACCAGCCCCATCTCGACGAATTCGGGGTGGAGTTCGTGGACTCGAACCAGCCGCCCTTCGCCAGCTACGAGGTGCCAGGGGGTGGGCGGATGTTCGGGCGGTACACCCTCAGTTCCTGCTTTGCCGACGCCGACGAGGTGGTATCCATCGCCAAGATGAAGAACCACCATTTCATGGGCGTCACCCTGTGCATGAAGAACCTCTTCGGCCTCACCCCGGCGATCCCGCCTTTAGGCCGGGTGCGCACCTACTTCCACCACGCCATCCGCCTCTCCTACGTGCTGCCCGACCTGGCGATGATCACCAACCCCTGCCTCAACATCATCGACGCGCTGGTGGGGCAGTGGGGCATGGAATGGGGAGGAGAGGGCCGCATCGGGGACTGCCTGATCGCCGGGGACCAGATCACTGCCACCGACTCCTGCGCCGCTCATCTGATGGGTCACGACCCGGCCTCGGACTGGCCCACCCCGCCCTTCCGCCGCGACCGCAATCATCTGTTGATGGCGGCCCAGGGCGGTTTTGGCACCGTGGACCTGAAGGAGATCGATTTTGAGAGCGAGAAGAAGGGGCCGCTGGCCGATTTCGATTCCGTGGAGTACGATCCGCCCGCGGTGATGGCCACCTGCCGGCAGACCGCCTGCGAGCAGGGGCTTTTCTACCGTGACCAGCAGCGGGTGATGGTCGACCAGTACCGGGGCAATTTCATCTACATGCAGGATGGGGAGGTGGTCTGGAATGGGCCCGATCCCTCCCACATCCAGAGCCACCGCCAGTTCGCCGGCAAGAAGCCGGGCAGCGCCCTGTGGCTCAAGTACGTCGATCCCGAGGAGCGGGAGCAGGAGCGCTTCGCCGCGTACGAGGAATGCCTGGCCCTTATGCGGGCTTGAGAGGGGAAAGGACGATGGCAGGATTCAAAGTCACCAAGGCCCAGCAGGCGCAGTTCAACAGGGATGGCTTTCTGATGGTCCGTCAACTCTACGACGCCGAGGAGATGGATCTCCTGCTCAAGATCGGCAAGGCCGACCAGGAGAAGGCCCAGATCATCCGCGCCGCCATCGACGCGGACGGCCGGGAGAGCAAGATCTGGCTCACCTCCGAGATCGAACGCCAGGATATCTACAACGGCTTCTGCCACGGCCGGCGCATCGTCGATGCCATGGAGAAGCTCATGGACGACGAGGTCTACCTCTACCACTACAAGATGATGGTCAAGGAGCCGCGGGTGGGTGGGGCCTGGGAGTGGCACCAGGATTACGGGTACTGGTACAACAACAACTGCCTGTACCCGGACATGGCCAGTTGCTACATCGCCGTGGACCGGGCGCACCAGGACAACGGCTGTCTGCAGGTGCTAAAGGGCTCGCACAAGCTGGGCCGCATCGAGCACGGAAAATTCGGCACCCAGGTGGGGGCCAATCCCGAGCGGGTGGCCCGAGCCGCAAAACACCTGGACCTGGTCTATTGCGAGATGAATCCGGGGGACGCCCTCTTCTTCCACGCCAATCTGCTCCACCGCTCCGACCCCAACGAGAGCGAGGACCCGCGCTGGAGCCTGATCTGCTGCTACAACACCCGCCACAACCCCTGCGAGGACAAGGCGGGGCATCCCTCGTACCGGCCCCTGGATAAATGGCCCGACAGCCGGATCAAGAAGCTGGGCCGCCGGCAGTGGGCCGCCATCGCCGCCGGCTGAGCTAGATCATGGGCATCGAGGTCGGGGTCTGCGGCGCCGGGGCCTTTGCCGAGAGCTTCATCCCCCTCTTTAAGGCCCACCCCCTGGTGGAACAGGTGGTGCTCTGCGACTTGGACGCGGAGAAGCTCCGGGTTAAGGCCGAGAAGTTCGGCATCAGCGACACCTGCCCCTCCCTCGACCAGTTGTGCCAATCTCCGGTCGACGCCATCGCCATCATCACCCAGCACCACCTGCACGGCCCCCAGGCGGTGCAGGTCCTCCAGAGCGGCAAACACGTGTACTCGGCGGTGCCCTCGGCCATCTCCATCGCGGAGATGACGGCCCTGGTCCGCGCCGTGGAAGAGAGCGGCCGGGTGTACATGCTGGGGGAGACCAGCTACTACTACCCTTGCGCCATCTACTGCCGCGAGCGGTTCCGCCAGGGGGACTTTGGCCACGTGGTCTACGCCGAGGCCCAGTACTACCACGATTACGTGCACGGCATGTACGCGGTGGCCCAGTGGCGGCACGGGGCCGAGTGGGAGCGGTACTTCGGCATGCCGCCTTTCTTCTATCCCACCCATTCGACCAGCATGGTGGTGTCCGTGACCGGGGCCCGGGCCACTCAGGTGTGCGGCATGGGTTTTGTGGACCGCCATCCCGACAACCTTTATGCCCGGCCCGACAATGTCTGGCAGAACCCCTTCAGCAACGAGGTCATGCTCTGCCGGATGTCGGACGGCAGCCTGGCCCGGATCAGTGAATTCCGCCGGGTCGGACATCCGGGCACGGTGGGGATGCGGCTGTACGGCACGGAGGCCAGCTACGAGGAGCAGGTGGGCTCGCAGACCTGGGTGACCAAGGACCGGGCCACCTGCCTGGACCTGCGCGAGGAGCTGGCCTGCGCCGGCCAGAGGGCCACGGAGGGACAGATGGCCCAGGTCACCGGCAGCGACGGCACCCACCGGGGGGTCTCGCGGGTGCATCCGGTGGAGAGGCTGCCGGTGGAGTTTATCGGCCTGTCCAACGGGCACAGCGGGGCACACCAGTTTTTGGTCGATGACTTCGTCCGGGCCTGTGCCAGCGGAGAGACCCCACCCAACAACGTGTGGCAGGCGGCCCGCTATCTCTTGCCAGGCCTGGTGGCCCACCAGTCGGCGCTCCAGGGTGGGGTGCTCATGGAAGTCCCCGATTTCGGCGATGCGCCAGGAGGTACCGCATGATCCAGTGGGAACAAGTAGTGACCGAGGCGCCCTGGTGCCGGCGCGACTCCATGGGCGAGGTGGTCCACGATGGCAAGATGTGGATCTTCGGTGGGTACACGCCCACCCGCATCAACGATGTCTGGTGCTCGGCCGACGGGGTGAATTGGGCGCAGGTCACACCGCAGGCGCCCTGGGGCGGCCGCAACCTGCCCTGCGCCCTGGTCCACGGCGGGAGGATGTGGCTGTTGGGCGGGTTTGCGCCCAAGGACAAGGCCACCAATCGCTTCCCGGCGTACAACGATGTGTGGAGTTCAGCAAACGGGGCGGATTGGACCCTGGTGGCACAGGCTCCGTGGAGTGCGCGCGGGGCGGCCGGGGCCGTAGTCTTCGACAACAAGATGTGGGTGTTGGGCGGCTTCGACGGGACGGATTTCAGCCACAGTGACGAGGTGTGGAGTTCGGCGGACGGGGTTGCGTGGAAGCTGGAGGACCATGCCCCCTGGGGCCCGCGGGCGATGATGGCCTGCCTGGTTTTTGGCAAGTGGATGTGGGTGCTGGGCGGGGGGATCTATGACGACCGCCATCCCCTCAACACCGTGGCAGATTACAGCGACGTCTGGCGCTCGGAGGACGGGGCGAGTTGGGAACAGGTCACCGCCGATGCCGGATGGGCGCCGCGCCGCTTCCACTGCGGGGTGGTGTACGCCGGCGGCGGGTATCACCGGATGTGGATCCTGGGCGGGTATCACCAGGGCAATCGCAACGACGTGTGGTCCTCGCGCGACGGCAGGCACTGGACCGAAGAACAGACGCCCTGGCCCATACGCCACGAGCCGGGGTGCCTGGAGTTCAAGGAGCAGTTGTGGCTTTTGGGCGGCTTTGGGGACACCCTGTACAACGATGTGTGGAGAGGGAGCGGGTCGTGATCCACTACAGCTTCATGGTCATCGAGGCGCTCAATAGCCTGGGGAACGAGGCCCAGGTGCGCGAGCTGCTGGCCTTTATCCGCCAGCGCGGTTACGAGGGGATCGAGCTGAACCTCGACCTGCCGCCCGCCGTGCCTTTCGGCCAGCTGGAGCGCTGGGTGGGGGAGGCGGGACTGGCGATCCCCTCCTTCCTGACCGGTGGGGCTTACAATCGCGGGCTGTGCCTCAGCTCGCCGGACCCGGCGGTGCGCCAGCGCACCGCCGAACACCTGATCCGCTGCTTGGACGTGGCCAAGCGCTTCAACAGCATCCTGGTGGTGGGGCTCCTGCAGGGCTTCCGCCGGGACGAGCCGGACCCGGAAAGGGCCAACGAGCGCATCGCCGGCTGCCTGCGCCAGGTGATGGACCAGGCCGAACGTCTGGGGGTGGACCTGGTCATCGAGCCGATCAACCATCTGCAGGTGGGCTTCAATAACTCGGTGGGCGAGGTGCGGCAGATGGCGGCCCGGGTCGGATCGCCGAATCTGCGGCCGATGGTGGACACGGTCCACATGAACATCGAGGAGACCTCCCTCACCCAGCCCATCCTCGACTGCGGCTCTTCGCTTCGCCACGTGCACCTGTGCGAGAGCAATGGCAGCCTGCTGGGCAGCGGCCACCTCGACTTCGGCGCGGTGTTGCAAGCCCTGAATCAGATCGACTACGATGGCTTCGCCTCGGTGAAGGTCTACCGCAATGCCGCGCTGCATGAGGCGGCAAAATCGAGTATGGAGTATCTGCGGCGACTCGTTTAGGCGCCGAGGAGCAGCCCTTGCGCTCATTCTCGCCGCTCAGATCACAAGCAGTGATCACCACAAACAATCATGAGGTCCGTCATGGCAAAGGCAGCGAAGAGCAGGAAAAAATACCGCGTCGGCGTCATCGCCAGTGGGCGCATCGCCCGCGAGCACGGCCGGGGCTGGAGCGAGTGCGAGCACACCCAAATCGTCGCCCTCGGCGACGCCCACCCCGAATCCCTGCGCAGCTATGGCGAGGACTTCAAGGTGCCCGCCAACAAACGCTACCTCGACTACCGCGAGATGCTCGACAAGGAAAACCTCGACATCGTCAGCGTCTGCTCCTGGGACCCCCAGCACGCCGAGATGTCCATCGCTGCCTGCGCCCGCAAGCCTCTGGCTGTCTTGAGCGAGAAGCCCATGGCCGCCTCCCTCGGCGAGGCCGAGCAGATGATCATCGCCGCCCAGCGCAACAACGTCAAACTGGCTATCGGCCACCAGCGCCGCTTCTACTCGGCCTGGCAGGAGGCCCGCCGGCTCCTGCTCGACGGGGCCATCGGCGAACCGCGCCGGCTCTGGTCGGCACTGACCGGCGGCATGATGAACACTGGCACCCACTGCGTCGATTTCCAGCTCTTCGTCCAGGGGGATATCAAGGCCGAGTGGGTGATGGGTCAGGTGGAGCGCAAGACGGATCACTATATCTTCGGCCACCGGGTCGAGGACCGCTGCGCCGGCATCATCGGCTACGCCAATGGCGCCGAGGGGGTGATCGAGAACGAGATGAACCGGCTCTACCAACTGGGGGCCACCATCTACGGCACCGAGGGCATGATGGAGACCCAGGACAACAGCCTCAAGTACATGACAAACAAGAAGGCCGGCTGGCAGGTGTTCAAGCCCACCGAGAAAAACGTGGGCGGGTACGGCGACGCCTTCGTGCGCCAGGCCTACGCCATTTGCGAGTGGATCGAGGGCAAGATCGACGCGTACCCGGGCGAGGCCCAGCGCGGCAAGGCGGCCCTGGAGGTCATGATGGGGGTGTACGAGTCGGCGCGGATGCGCGAGCGGGTCGGCCTGCCCCTGCAGACGAGGGCCAATCCCCTCGACGTGGCCGTGGAGTCGGGGCAGTGGCCGGTGGAGCGGCCCGGCCAGTGGGACGAGCGCGCCTTCCTGGTGCGCGGCGAGGACTTCACCTGGATCAAATGAGGCATGGCTGAGGATACCCCGGAGCTTTCCTTCTCCATCCCCACCGAAGGATTCCGCGGGGTGCGCTGGGGGACCCGGCAGCGGGAGATCCCCTGGCAGTGGTCGGACCAGGGCTTCCCCGCCCCCTGCTGGTTGCGCCGCGACGAGGAGTGGGAGGTCTTTGGGGTGCGGGCCAGCCACCTCACCTACACCTTCCGCAATTCGCTGCTCTACGGGGTGCGCATCGACTTTGTGGGGCGGGAACAGGGGCAGCGGGCGCTGGCGGCGCTCCGGCAAGCGTATCCGCAAGTAGAGAAACTGCCCGCCCCGCGTGGGGTGCGGGCCTGGCGCACCCGCCAGACCGCAGTGTGGGTGCAGGCCCCGGCTGCTGTTGAGGGAGCGGGTACCATCTGCCTGTGGGGAAGGCACCGTAGCTTTGGCGGCGACGCGCCGGCCCCCACCTACCTGGCCCGGCCCCCGGCCCTCAATTCTCGCCCAGGGCCGTACGCGCCCCGGCAGTACGTGTGCTACCGTGCCTCGGGGCCTATCACCATCGACGGACACCTCAACGAAAAAGCCTGGCAGGACGCCGAGTGGTCCCAGCCCTTTCAGGATCACCAGGCCCCGTACGCCCCGGAGCCCTGGAAGACCACCCGCTTCAAGATGCTCTACGACGATGCGCATCTCTATTTTGCCGCCCAGTTGCAGGAGGAGAACGTCTGGGGCACGCTCCACAAACGCGATAGCGTCATTTACTACGACAACGATTTCGAGATCTTCCTCGACGCCACGGCAGACGGGGTGGGGTACTACGAGTTTGAGATCAATCCGCTCAACACGGCCTGGGACATGTCCCACGAGACCGACTACCACCGCGCCTCAGCCCTGCACAGCGACTACGATGTGGAGGGCCTGCGCCACGCGGTGCAGGTGCAGGGTACCCTCAATTACCACCGGGACGAGGACGAGGGCTGGACCGTGGAGGTGCAGTGGCCGCTTGCCGCGCTGTGTGAGCGAAACAGCCGGGTCTCGCTACCGGTGAAGCGGGGCGACTGCTGGCGGCTGAATTTCAGCCGGGTGCAGTACCTCCATATCTACGACCACCCCTTTCCGGCCATGGTGCCCAAGAGCCCCTGCGAGGACTGGGTATGGCAGTCCACCGACACGGGGGACCTGCACAACCCCGAAATGTGGGGCAAGGTGGTTTTCTCGGATCAGGTGGCCGGCCCGGTCAAGGACGAGGGGTTGGAGCGGGGAATCCCGGTCCGGCGGGCGCCCCGGCCGCCCAAGTCGCGACCGCGCGAGATGGTCTGGCTGCAGCCCTGCACCTTCACCATGGGTCCGGACCCCACCGACCCCCTGCGCAGCCCGGCCCACCAGGTGGAGGTGGAGGGATTCTGGATGGACCCCTGCCCGGTGACGGTGGGGGAGTTCGCCGCCTTCCTCAACGAGGGCGACCACCACCCGCACTACGATACCAGGATGCGTATTCCCGAGCGCTGCGGCATCGTGCGCGAGAGGGATGAGTACAGAGTGATCCCTGGCCGCGAGGAGTACCCGGTGGTCCATGTCAGCTACGAGGCGGCCCTGGCGTACGCGGCCTTTTATGGCAAGGCCCTGCCCAGCGAGGCGCAGTGGGAGCGGGCGGCGCGCGGTTCCGAGGGACGCACCTATCCCTGGGGAAACCAACCCCTTAGCCCGCGGCGGGCCAACTTCGATTTCCACTACGGTGGCGCCACCCCGGTGGGCAGCTTCCCCAGGGGCGCCACCCCGGATGGGATTCTGGACCTGTGCGGCAATGTCAAGGAGTACACCACCTCCCTCTTTGAGCCGTACCCGGGCGGGGAGCCGATGATCTACCTGGGGATGCGCAAGCCCTTCATCCATCCCCACACCGTGTTCCGGGTGGTGCGCGGCGGGGCCTGGACCAAGCAGGCAGGGTGCATGGAGGCCGCGTACCGCGACGCCCACGGCAGCCTGAATCTGGGTTTCCGCGGTATCAGGGTGCCCTAAACTTGGAGGTATTCGCTATGCCGGCGCTGCATCCAGAGGTGCTCAGCCAGGCCGAACTGGCCCAGTTCCACGAACAAGGCTTTGTCCGCCTGGGCCAGGTGACGCGCCCCGAACAGATCGCGGCCCTGGGGCAGCGAATCGACGAGATCATGCTGGGCCAGGCCCCCATCGACTACGAGCGGATCATGATGCAGTTGGACCGGGTGGCCGGCGACGACTCGGGGCCCGGTCCCCAGAGCAAGGGACACAAGGGGGTCACCCTGGCGTACCGCAAGATCCAGGATTTGGAGTTGGACCCACTCTTCCTGGCCTACCTGCAGCACCCCCTGTGCGCCGACATCTGCGCCAGGGTGTACGGGGAGGAGACTCCTATCGCCTGTTTCCGGGCGATGTTCATGAACAAGCCGGCCGGCAAAGG
>Ga0194128_10007957_pt1 | contig 13617 bp, 10 predicted proteins | sample TA2KigCa65mmetaG_FD_148650 | JGI IMG/M metagenome (GOLD analysis project Ga0194128, IMG submission 148650) | Freshwater microbial communities from Lake Tanganyika, Tanzania - TA2015037 Kigoma Deep Cast 65m | ecosystem: Environmental > Aquatic > Freshwater > Lake | place: Tanzania: Lake...
GCGCCGGGCAGGCGGGCCCCGAGGCGTTCCTGGGCGGCCGCGGCGGCGCGCCGATGCGCGTGCGCGTCACGACGACGGCCGGGGCGCACCGGGTGGGTGCCACGTTCCTGGCGACGCACTACGCGCCGCTGCTCGACCTCGATCGGCACTTCCGGCGCTCGACGATTCAAACCGGCCCGACGCCCGGCTACTCCTTCTTCCCGCACGTCGGCCAGATTCGCATCGAAGGCCCGTACCACGCCACGCCGCCGATCGACTCGCCGAGCCGCGGGCGGATCTTCGTGTGCCGGCCGGCGCGGGCGGCCGAGGAAGCCGCGTGCGCGCGCCGTATCCTGGGGGGGCTGGCGACCCGCGCCTTCCGCCGACCGGCGACGCCGGGCGACATCGACCTGCTCATGCGCTTCTACGAGGCGGGGCGCCGCGAGAAGGACTTCGAAGTCGGGATCGAGATGGCGCTCGCGCGCATGCTCGCGTCGCCCCAGTTCATCTACCGCATCGAGGAGGAGCCGGCCGATCTCGCGCCCGGCCGGGCGTACCGCATCAGCGACCTCAATCTCGCGTCGCGCCTCTCGTTCTTCCTCTGGAGCCGGCCGCCGGACGAGGCGCTGCTGGCCGCCGCCCGTCAGGGACGGCTGCGCGACCCGGCCGTGCTGGAGCAGCAGGTCCGGCGGATGCTGAAGGACCCGAAGGCGGCCGGGCTCTCGGTCAACTTCGCCGGCCAGTGGCTCAACCTGCGCGGCCTCGACAGCGTCGTGCCGGTCGCGATGCTGTATCCCGACTTCGACGATCCGCTGCGGCAGGCGATGCGCACCGAGGTCGAGCTGCTCTTCGACCGCCTCGTCCGCGAGGATCGCAGCGTCACCGAGCTCCTCACGGCCGACTACACGTTCGTCAACGAGCGTCTCGCGCGGCACTACGGGATTCCGCACGTCTACGGCAGCCAGTTCCGGCGCATCACGCTGGGGCCCGGGCTGGAGATGCGCCGCGGACTGCTCGGCAAGGGCGCCTTCCTGACGACCACCTCGAAGCCGGAGCGGACTTCGCCGGTCACGCGCGGCAAGTGGATCATGGCCAGCATCCTCGGCGTGAGCCCGCCCGATCCGCCGGCCGACGTGCCGCCGCTGCCGGCGCGTGCGACGGATCTCCGGGGCAACGCGCGGGAGCCGACGATGCGCGAGAAGATGATCGAGCACCGCGTCCGCCCCGACTGCGTGCAGTGCCACCGGTTGATGGACCCGATCGGGTTCGCCCTCGAGAACTTCGACGCGATCGGGCTCTGGCGCAGCCACGACGAGGGCACGCCGATCGACGCCTCGGGCGAGCTGTTCGACGGCGCGACGGTCGACGGTCCGGCCGCGCTGCAGCAGTGGCTCGCGGGGTACTCGTCGCAGTTCGTCCGCGTCACCGTCGAGAAGCTGCTGACCTACGCCCTCGGGCGCGGCCTCGAGCACCGCGACATGCCGCTCGTGCGCGCGATTGCCCGCGCGGTCGCGCAACAGGACAACCGCTTCTCGGCTCTCGTGCTCGGCATCGTCAAGAGTCCGCCGTTCCAGATGAACACGAAGTCGCGGCCCGACGGCGGCGTCGTGAGCGACGTCTCCGTCCGGTCGGGTTCGCAAGAGAGGTAGCCAGACATGTCGTTTCTCACCACGCGGCACATGCCCCGCCGGACGTTCCTGCGCACCTCCGGCGTGACGCTCGCGCTGCCGCTGCTCGACGCGATGAAACCGGCGCGCCCGGTGCTGGCGCAGACCGCCGCCCGGCCGCCGCAGCGCTTCGTCGGCATCTTCATGCCGCACGGTATGGCGCCCGGCTTCTGGGAGCCCGCCGCGACGGGTCCGCTGCCGGACAAGCTGCCGTTCATCCTCGAGTCGCTCGAGGCGGTCAAGGATCGGACGGTCGTGCTCACAGGCCTCTGGTCGAAGTCGGCGGAGCCGCCGGAGGGGACCACCGGCTCCGATCACTGGGTGGCGGCTGCGTATCTCACGGGGATCAAGCCGCGGAAGACCGCCGGGGCCGACGCGACCGTGGGGAGTCCGACCATCGATCAGCTCATTGCGAAGCAGATTGGGGCCGACACGTTGCTCCCGTCGCTGCAGCTCGCGGTCGAGGACCCGAACGCCAGCTCGAGCAACTGCGGCGAGGGCTACAGCTGCGCCTACACCAATTCGATTTCGTGGACCAGTCTGCCGACGCCGGCCGACGAGCCGATGATGCGGACCGCGCCGATCCCGATGGAGCTCAACCCGCAGGTGGTGTTCGAGCGGCTGTTCGGCGCCGTGGGCTCACCTGAGGTGCGGGAGGCGCGCCTGGTGCAGCGCCGGAGCATCCTGGACTCCCTCGTGGGCGAGCTGGAGCGTCTCAAGCGCGACCTCGGGCCGGGCGACCGGCGGACGATCAACCAGTACACCGACGAGATCCGGGAGATCGAGCGGCGCCTCGCGCTGGCGGCGAAGATGTCGGACGAGGTACCGAACGTCGACCTGCCGCCCGGCATCCCGGAGGACTTCGACGAGCACATCCGCCTCCACTACGACCTGCTCGCGCTCGCGTTCAAGGCCGACATCACCCGCGTGGCGACCGTGCTGTGCGCGCGCGATCTGACCAGCCGCGTCTACCGCTACCCGAAGGGAGCGCTCTTCCCGGAGGGCGGCACGAGCGTCAGCTTCCATGGCGGGTCGCATCACCAGGACGACCCGGCGCAGATGCGGCGGTACGCCCTGTTGAACCGCTATCACGTATCGACGCTCGCGTACCTCGCGGACACGCTGCGCGCGATCCCCGAAGGCGACGGCAACCTGCTCGACAACTCGCTGCTCCTGTACGGCACGAACATGGGCAACTCGAACCAGCACCAGCACTACGACGTGCCGCACATCCTCGTCGGCGGCGCCGGCGGCCAGCTCCGGGGCAACCGGCACCTCCACTACGAGACCAAGACGGTCCCGACCGGCAACCTCCTGCTCCGGCTGCTCGACGTGTACGGCATCCACCGGGACGAGCAGGGCGACAGCACGGGACGGCTGGAGGAGCTCTGAGAAAGTGGAAAAGTGGAAAAGTGGAAGAAGTGAGGTCGAAGTGCAACGCGCTGGTACCGCGTATGGCTGCGATTTGGACCAGGCGGACTGCGGCTCGTAGCTCCGCCGCTTCGGTGCGCGGACAGATGGCGAGCCCAGCGGGTCGTATTTGTCACTTACTTTTCCGCTTGTCCACTTTCCACTTTTCCACTTGGCATCTCGCGCTCCTGGCGTTCGTCGTGTTCGGCACCGTGACAGAGGTGCGCGCGAGCGAGCTGGCGGACGCCGTCAGGCGCGGCGACGTCGCGGCGCTGCGCGCGCTCGTCCAGAAGAAGGCTGACGTGAACGCGCGCGAGGCCGACGGTTCGACGGCGCTCCACTGGGCCGTCTACCGCGACGACCTCGCGGCAACAGACCTGCTGATCAAGGCCGGCGCGGACGTCCGCGCGTCAACGCGCGAGGAGGTGACGCCGCTCGCGATGGCCTGCCTCCACGGCAGCCTGCCCTTGGTGGAGCGGCTGCTCGAGGCCGGGGCCGACCCGCGCGAGCGCGGCCCCAACGGCGAGACGACGGTGATGTTCGCCGCACGCAGCGGCCGCGTCGATCTCATCAGGCGGCTCGTGGCCGCCGGCGTCGACGTGAACGCGCGCGAGGACATTCGCGGCACGACCGCGCTGATGTGGGCGGTGGCCGAGCGGCACGCCGACGCGGTCCGCGCGCTGCTCGCGGCGGGAGCGGATCCCGCCATCGCGTCGGGCCCCGCCGGTCTGCCGCAGAACTACCTTGCGCCGCGCCTCAACGTGCGGAACGTGGAGGAGGCCCGCGAGCGTCGCAGACGCGCCGCCGCCGCCGGACGCACCTACGCCGATCAGCTCGAGTTCGACCGCAAGCAGGGGGCTGCGCCCACGGGGCCGCAGCCGCGCCTCCAGGACGACAACGACGACGACGTGCCGGTCGTCGCGGGCCTGGTCGGCACGGGCGGGGGCGGGCTCACGGCGCTCGTGTTTGCCGCCCGCGAAGGGGACATCGACTCGGCGCGGGCGCTCGTCGACGCGGGGGCCGACGTCAACCAGACGACCCAATACGGCTGGACGCCGCTCCTCACGGCGATCAACAACCGCAACTACGCGCTCGCGCGGCTGCTGGTCGAGCGCGGCGCCGACGTCAACCGCGCGAACAAGGGCGCGTGGACGCCGCTGTATCTCGCCACCGACAACCGGAACATCGAGGGCGGCGACTATCCGGTGCCCAAGCCCGATCTCGATCATCTCGAGATCATCAGGCTGCTGCTCGAGCGGGGCGCCAACCCCAACGCGCCGATTCGGGAGAACACGCTGACCCGCACGATCTTCACCATGCAGTGGTTCTTCGAGGACGGCGCCACGCCCTTCATCCGCGCCGCCCAGTCGAGCGACACGGCGCTGATGACGCTGCTGCTCGAGTACGGAGCGGATCCGAACCGGACCACCGCCAACGGCGATTCGGCCCTCACCGCCGCCGCCGGCATCGGCTGGGTCGAGGGCGTGACCTACGAGCGGTCGCCGGAAGCGAACGTCGAGGCCGTGCGCATGCTGCTGGATCTGGGTCTCGACCCGAACCATGCCAACCGCGAGGGCCGCACGCCGCTGATGGGCGCCGCCCTCAAGGGGCGCAATCCCGTCGTGCAACTGCTCGTGGACCGCGGGGCGCGGCTCGACATCCGCGACCGCGGCAGCCGCGACACCGAGCGCATCGGGTCGGTCGCCGCTGGCTATACGTGGCAGGCGCTCGACTATGCCGAGGGGCTCGTCCGCGTCGGCGTGCAGTCCGCGGTGGCCTATCCCGAGACGGCGGCGCTCATCCGGACGCTGATGATGGAGCGCGGCCTGCCCGTCCCGCCCGAGAACCGCAACATCCTGTCGATCTGCGTGGTCACGCTCTGCCAGTAGAGCCGTCGAACCTCGCGCCTTGCCGTTGTGCCCAGGGATTGGTGGGCGAGCCTTTCAGGCGCGCCTCGCGAACCCGACGGGTTCGCGCCACAGGCCACTGCACCACGAGAACGCGCCGTCAGCGCGGCCGGACCACGAGGCGGCCCTGCATCGTGGCGTGCGCGCTGTCGCTGGTCAGATTGCTGTAGAAGCGGAACGTCCCCGCCCGATCGGCGCGGAACTCGAACGTCGTCTGGCCCCCTGCGGGCACCCGCCGGACGATGCGGTACTCGTCGATGGCGAAACTGTAGGTGATGTCCTCGCTGCGAATCGTCAGCCGGACGAGGTCGTCCTGCGCCACCTCGATCCGGTCGGGGGCGTAGCGGAACTCCTTGGCGACGAGCGTGAACTCGGGGCGGTTGGGCGCCTGTTCCTGGCCGTGAAGGACGGCCGCCCAGGTCGCGAGGCACGCAGCGCACGCCACAAGGCCGCGCCGCATGCGCCTTGTGACGTGAGACGCGTGTCCCGCCCCGCCCAGGGTCTACTCCTTGGCCGCGGTCGCCGCGCCGGCCTTGGCGGCTTCTTCCTGCAGGAGCGCCTTGCGGCTCAGGCGGATCTTCCCGGTCGGATCGATGTTGATCACCTTCACCAGGATCTGCTGCCCTTCCTTCAGCTCGTCGCGCACGTCCTTGACGCGGTGGTTCGCGATCTCGGAGACGTGCAGCAGGCCGTCGGTGCCCGGCATGATCTCGACGAACGCGCCGAAGTCGGTGATCCGCTGGACCTTGCCCATGTAGGTCTTGTTCAGCTCGGGGGTGGCGGTCAGCTCCTGGATGATGCCGATCGCCTTCTGCGCCGACTCGCCGTCGGCCGACGCCACGTTCACGCGGCCGTCGTCTTCGACGTCGATCTTGACGCCGGTGCGCTCGATGATGCTGCGGATCATCTTGCCGCCCGGTCCGATGACGTCGCGGATCTTGTCCACGGGGATCCGGATCGTCACGATCCGCGGCGCGAAGGCGGACATCGCCGTGCGAGGCTCGGCGAGCGTCTTCGCCATCTCGGCGAGGATGTGCAGGCGGCCGGTGCGCGCCTGCTCCAGCGCCTTGGCCATGATCTCCGACGTGATGCCGGTGACCTTGATGTCCATCTGGAGCGCGGTGATCCCCTGCGCCGTCCCGGCGACCTTGAAGTCCATGTCGCCGTAGTGGTCCTCGGCGCCCGCGATGTCCGAGAGCACGGCCCACTTGCCGCTCTTCTCGTCCATGATGAGGCCCATCGCGATGCCGGCCACCGGCGCCTTGATCGGGACGCCCGCGTCCATCATCGCCATCGCCCCGCCGCAGACCGACGCCATCGAGGACGAGCCGTTCGACTCGAGGATGTCCGAGACGAGCCGGATCGTGTAGGCGAACTTCTCCTCGCTGGGGACGACCGACGCGAGCGCGCGCTCCGCGAGCGCGCCGTGGCCCACCTCGCGGCGGCCCGGCCCGCGCAGGAACTGCACCTCGCCCACCGAGAACGGCGGGAAGTTGTAGTGCAGCATGAACCGCTTGTAGAATTCGCCGCCGACGTGCTCGATCTTCTGCTCGTCCTCGGCGGTGCCGAGCGTGCAGGTGACGAGCGCCTGCGTCTCGCCCCGGGTGAAGACGACCGAGCCGTGCGTGCGCGGCAGCACGCCGGCCTCGCACCAGATGGGGCGGATCTCGTCGAACCGGCGGCCGTCGAGCCGGACGTTCCGCTCGAGCACCTCGTCGCGGAGCACCTTCTCCTTCAGCTCGTGGAAGATGTGCTTGGCGTCGACCTTCCGCTGGACCTCGCCCTCGGGGAGCGACGCGACGAACTCCTCGAGCACCTGGTCCACGCGGTCGTAGTTCTCGAGCTTGCCGCGGATGCGCATCGCCTCGCTCAGCGGGACGAGCACCTTCTCTTCGACCTCGCGGTAGAAGTCGTGGCCGATCGGCTTCTTCTGGACGGCCAGCTTCGGCTTGCCGGCCGCGCCCTTCAGCTCCTCGATCCCCGCCACGATCTGCTTGATCGCGGCGTGCGCGGCTTCGAGCGCGCCCACGACCTCCGGCTCGGTGACCTCCTTCGCGCCCGCCTCCACCATGACGATGCCGTCGCGCGTGCCGGCGACGACCAGGTCGAGCGTGCTCCGCTTCCGCTCCTCGAAGGACGGATTGATGATGTAGCCGCCCTCGATCAGGCCGACCCGGACGCCGGCAATCGTCTTCTCGAGCGGAATCTCCGACAGCGCCAGCGCGGCGCCGGCGCCGGTGATGGCCAGCACGTCCGAGTCGTTCTCGGTGTCGGCCGACAGCAGGAGCGCGATGACCTGCGTCTCGTAGCGCCAGCCGGAGGAGAAGAGCGGCCGGATCGGGCGGTCGATCAGGCGGCTCGTGAGCACTTCCTTCTCGGACGGCTTGCCTTCGCGCTTGAAGAACCCGCCGGGAATGCGGCCCGACGCGTACGTGTACTCGCGATAGTCGACCGTGAGGGGCAGGAAGTCGATGCCTTCCCGCGCGTTGGCCGCGCGGCACGCCGTGACGAGCACGACCGTGTCGCCCGACCGGACGAGCACGGCTCCGTCGGCCTGCTTGGCCAGCTTGCCGGTTTCCAGGGAAATTGTGCGCGGGCCGATCTGGACCTCGCGCCGCTGCAGATTGACGCTGTGCATATCAGGTGAGTCTCAAACGGGTGAATCGCCGGCGGGCTCCGGAAATCCGGGATCGGGGATCCGGGAGCCGGAGGTGCGCCGAACCGTGTGCCTCGGTTGCCGGATCCCGCGTCCCGGATCCCGAATCCGCGCTCATTTGCGGATGCCGAGACGGCGGATGAGCTCCGCGTAGCGCTCCGAGTCCTTGCTCTTGAGATAGTCGAGCAGCCGGCGCCGCTGGCCGACCAGCTTCAGCAGACCGCGGCGCGAGTGATGGTCCTTCGCGTGAATCTTGAAATGCTCGGTGAGATAGTTGATCCGTTCGCTGAGCAGGGCGACTTGAACTTCCGGAGATCCGGTGTCGGTATCGTGCGTGCGGTAGGTGCCGATAATGCCGCTCTTCCGGTCCTTGGTAAACGCCACCACAGCTTCCTCCACGAACGGCCCAGGAAGGCGCAGCGCCCACCAGACCGCCGTATTTGCCTTCGACGCCGCACGCGGCGCGGAGGCCCCAGATGACTCGCTAAATGCGGGTCCCTAAAAGACTTACCATTCTAGATCAGCACGACGGCCGGATGCAACGAACCCGGCCGGGCCCCGGGCGTCGCCATGGCCACGAGCACGCCGCTCCCGTCGAGCAGCCGCACCCAGATCTCGTCCTCCGGCGCCGGTGCACGATGGTCCGGCCGGGCATCGGGCGGTTGAGGCGCCGCCACCGGCCCGAAGTCTCCGGACGCCAGCTCGCGGCCGTGCATCGCGCGGTCGCGCCCCTGATCCGTCAGCGTTACCGCCGGCCAGGTGCCCAGAAGCGCCTGGATCGGGACCAGCCGCTCGGCAGCCCGGCGCGGGTCGGGCAGCTCCTCCAGCCCGATAGCCGTGGCCAGGGTGAACTCGCCGGCCCGCGTGCGCCGAAGCGCGTCCAGGCACGCGCCGGTCCCGACGCGCCGGCCGAGGTCGTGGGCGAACGAGCGGACGTAGAAGCCGGCGGAGCAGGTCAGCGCGACTCGCGCGCGGCCGTCGCGGAAGTCGAGGAGATCGGCGCGATCGACGCGCACGAGCGCTTCCGGCAGCGCCACGTCCTGGTTGCGGCGGGCGAGCGCGTACGCGCGGCGGCCGCCGACTTTCTTGGCGGAAAAGGCCGGCGGCGCCTGCCGGTACTCGCCGGTCAGCGATGCCAGCGCCCCCAGCACGTCGTCGCGCAACGGGACGGCATCGGTCCGGCTCGTCTCGACGCCGGTGACGTCATACGAGTCGGTCGTGAGGCCGAAGCGGATCGTCGCGTCGTACGCCTTGTCCGAGCCGACCATGAACCGGACGAGGCGCGTCGCACGCCCAATCGCGAGCGGCAGGACGCCGGTGGCGAGCGGGTCGAGCGTGCCGGTATGGCCGATGCGCCGCTCGCCGAGCAGCCGCCGCGCGGCGGCGACGACGTCGTGCGACGTGAGCCCGTGCGGCTTGTCGATGACGAGCACTCCGTCCATCAGCGGGGGGACGCGGAACGCGCGCCCAAGGATACCGTCGGGCGGGACCGGCGGGGAACCGGCGGGCGGCGGCCGGCACCCGCCCGTCCCGCCAACGAACGCAGGAGGGCCTAGCGGACCCGCGCGATGATGTCGTCGCCGGAGGCGACGGCATTCGAGTTGAGCGCGGTCGAGGCGGACGTGTTGACCACGCCGTCCGGCCCGGCCGACAGCGCAATCACCCACTTCTGCGAGGCTTCGGCCACCGTCGGGTCGGCGTTCGCGACGTTCACGAGGTAGCTGCGGCCCCAGGGATCGACGCTCGGGATCTCGTTGATGTAGGGCCCTTTCCACGCGCGGTTTCCGGTGGTCGAGTAGGAGGCCGCGTTGGTCACCAGGTGTCGGCCCAGCCAGTCGCCCCTCTTCGAGTAGTCCCAGCCGGTGCCCGTCGTCGGCTCGCTCGCGTCACAGCTCGCCAGGTCGGTGTCCCCCGGATCGCAGTCGCCGCCGCTCGTGAGGATCGAGGGGTCCGCCAGGCTGTCGAACGCGGCGTTGCTCGTGCCCGTCGCCTTGATCGGCCAGCGGCCCGTATCCTTGTACAGCTTGTTGATGGCGCTCGCGAACGATCCGACGTCGGCCTGGGCGCGCGTCCGGTTCGCGTCGTCGATGTATCGGAAGACCACGGGCGACAGCATGGCAACCAGGCCGCCGATGACCGCCAGCACCACGGTGACTTCGAGCAGCGTGAAGCCGCGTTGCCCCCTCAGATTCATAGATCTCCCCCTCCCAGTACGTCCATTATGTCTCATATCGTCTGTATGAAAGCGCTAACGCGTCAAACTAGTGCAATAGCGGTGCCCACCGTGGAACTCCCAAAAGCCCCCGAAAACAGGGCGGGGAGCCCCTGGAGCCTCCAGAATCAGAGGGGACTGCACGAGAACGTGCAGCGACATCCACGGAGCCCCGGCCGGAGGCCGGTGACGTGTCGTCTCCCCACCCCCGATCCGTCCGCGGCAGACGGGCCCGCGCGCGTCAGCTCTGGGTCGCCAGTCGAATCTGCTCCAGCAGCTTCACGCGAAACGCCGCCTTCAGCTCGCTCAGCGAGCCGGTCGCGCTGCACCCCGACGCGTTCTTGTGCCCGCCGCCGCCGAACTGCCGCGCGACGGCATGGGTATCGACGTTCGTTTTCGAGCGCATGCTGACACGCCAGTCGTCGGGTCCGATTTCCTTGAAGAACACGACCGCCTGGATGTCCTTGACCGTGAGCGGCAGGTTGATGAGCCCCTCCGTGTCGTCGTACGTGCCGTCGCAGTCGGCCACGAGCTGCCGATCGACCGTCAGCGTCGCGACGCGACCGCTGGGATCGAGCTCCATGCGGTTCAGGACGGCGCCGAACAGCCGGAGCCTGCCGAGGCTGTTGCTGTCGTAGACGCTGCGTGCCACGTCGGAGGGTACGACCCCCGCCTCGACGCAGCAGCGGGAGATCTCGAACGTCCGCGGCGAGATGTTGGAGTAATGGAACGACCCGGTATCGGTGAGGATCGCGACGTAGACGTGGAGCGCAATTTCGTAGGTCAGCGGCACGCCCAGCTCGCCCACCAGGTCGAACACCATCTCGCCGCAGGCGGCGGCGGACAGGTCGAACCAGTTCATCGCGCCGTACATCGTGTTGCCGACGTGATGGTCGATGTTGACGATGAATCCGCGCTCGAGGCCGGCGATGCCGGTCCGCGTGAGGTCGCCCGCCTCCATGACGAGGACCGCGTCGCCGGGGTCCTCGACGCGGCTGGTAATCTCGATCCCGGCGACGCCGGGAAAGGCGAGCAGGGGAGGCGGCGCCGCGTCGCGGCTCACCACGCGGACGTCCTTGCCGAGCGATCGGAGCGCGTACGCCATGGCGAGTTGCGAGCCCACGGCGTCGCCGTCGGGACGCACGTGCGACGCGATGACGAACCGCCGCCGGGTCCGGAGCGCCTCGGCGATCTCGGCCGCCGTGTGCGTCTCACTCGTCTGCATCGTCCTGGGCCCCGGGGGCCCCGGCCTGCGGACCGTGCTCGGTGGGGTGGGATCCGCGCTGCCGCGCCTCCTCGTGGAGGTCGCGGAGGATCTGCTCGATCCGGTCCTGGTGCTCGACGGTGCGGTCGAACCGGAACTCGAGCTCCGGGACCCGCCGGAGGCGCACGCGCGCGCCGAGCTGGCGGCGGAAGAACGGCGTGGCGCGCTCCAGCGCGAGCGAGGTCTCGCGCCGCGCCTGCTCGTCGCCCATCGAGGTGTAGAAGACGCGCGCATGCTGGAGGTCGGGCGACACCTGCACGCGCGTCACCGTGATGAAGCCGATACCAGGGTCGTGGACCGCGCCCCGGGTCAGCAGCTCGCTGAGCTCCTGGCGGATCTGGTCGCCCACGCGGTCGGGACGATATCCCTGGGCCATTCCTCGGTCTCTAGGTGAGAAACTCGATCGCCGTCCGGGTGATCAGGCCGGGCTCCACGCGCTCGATCTCATCGGCCGCCGCCGCCAGCTCGCGCTCGACGTGCGCGGTCGTCGTGGAGATCGCCACGACGCCGAGGCCGGCCCGCTGCCACACGTCCTGATGCTCGACTTCGGAGACCGCCACGTTGAACTTCTGCAGCCGGTCCTTGACCCGCCGCAGCACCATCCGCTTGTCCTTGAGCGACTGCGCGTAGGGGATGTGAAGCTCGACGGACAGTAACCCAATCACCATCGTTCGGGTCGTGTGCGATCGGATCGCTCGTGTGTGCCTCGTTCGCGTCCGGGTCGTTCGCACCGGAACGATCCGATCCTCCGAACGGCCCGAACGACCCGAACGCGTCAGGCCGTGACCGGCACCCGCTCCATCGAGAAGACCTCGATCACGTCGCCGACCTTGATGTCGTTGAAGCGGTCGAGGCCGATCCCGCACTCCAGGCCGGCCTTCACCTCCGACACGTCGTCCTTGAAGCGCCGCAGCGAGCCGATCCGGCCCTCGTGAACCACGACGTTGTCGCGCAGCAGCCGGACCTGCGTGTCGCCGGCGCGCGTGATGCGGCCGTCGGTGACCATGCAGCCGGCGATCGCCCCGACCTTCGGCACGCGGAAGACCTCGCGGATCTCGGCGCTCCCGATCCGGACCTCCTTGAACGTCGGCTCGAGGAGCCCCGCCATGCCCTTCTTGATCTCGTCGGTCACGTTGTAGATCACCGAGTGCATGCGGATGTCGACCTGCTCGCGCTCGGCCACGTCGGCCGCGTTGCGATCGGGGCGCACGTTGAACCCGACGATGATCGCGTTCGACGCGGAGGCGAGCAGCACGTCGGACTCGTTGATGGCGCCGACGCCCGAGCGGATGATGTTGATCTTCACCTTCTCGTCGGACAGCTTCGTCAGCGTCTCGGCGAGCACCTCGGCCGAGCCCTGCACGTCCGCCTTCACGATGATCGGCAGCTCCTTGACGCCGCCCTCGGCGATCTGCTCCCGCAGCGACTCGAGCGTGAGGCGGCCGCCCTTGGCGCCGAGGGCCGCCTCCTTCGCGCGCGTCTGGCGGAAGGTGGCGATTTGGCGCGCCTTGGCGGCGTCGGCCACGGTCTGGAACGGGTCGCCGGGCTGGGGCAGGCTCGTCAGCCCGAGCACTTCCACGGGCGTGGACGGAGCCGCCGACTTCACCGGGCGGCCGCGGTCGTCGATGAGGGCGCGCACCCGCCCGACCACCGGACCGGCGATGAAGTTGTCGCCCACGGCGAGCGTGCCGTCCTGCACCAGCACGGTGGCGACCGGTCCGCGGCCCCGATCGAGCTTCGCCTCGAGCACCGTGCCCGACGCGCTCCGCTTCGGGTTCGCTTTGAGCTCCAGGATGTCGGTCGAGAGCAGGATCATCTCGAGCAGCAGCTCGAGATTCTGCCGCTTCTTGGCCGACACCGGCACCATGACGGTGTCGCCGCCCCAATCCTCGGGAACGAGCCCCAGCTCCGCCAGCTCGCGCTTGACGTTGTCGGGATTGGCCTCCGCCTTGTCGACCTTGTTGATCGCGACGACGATCGGCACCTTGGCGGCGCGCGCGTGATCGACCGCCTCCCGCGTCTGCGGCATCACGCCGTCGTCGGCGGCGACGACGAGCACGACGACGTCGGTGACCTTGGCGCCGCGGGCGCGCATCAGCGTGAACGCCTCGTGGCCCGGCGTGTCGAGGAAGACGACGCTGCGGCCGTCGGAGACATCGACGTGATACGCGCCGATGTGCTGCGTGATGCCGCCGGCCTCGCGCTCCGCGACGCGCGTCTCGCGGATCGCGTCGAGCAGCGACGTCTTGCCGTGGTCGACGTGGCCCATCACGGTCACGACGGGCGCGCGCGCGGCCATGTCCTCCGGCCGAGACTCCTCCGTCGCGGCCGAGACGAGCTCCTCCTCGAAGCTGCGCAGGGCGACCTCGGCGCCGAACTCCCGCGCGATGTCGCGCGCGGTCTCGATGTCGACCGTGCTGTTGATGGTCATCATCATCCGCTTCATCAACAGCTTGGCGAGCACGTCCTTCACGCGCACGTCGAGCTTGTCGGCGAGGTCCTTCACGGTCATGCCCTCGGCG
>Ga0194128_10007960_pt1 | contig 13614 bp, 25 predicted proteins | sample TA2KigCa65mmetaG_FD_148650 | JGI IMG/M metagenome (GOLD analysis project Ga0194128, IMG submission 148650) | Freshwater microbial communities from Lake Tanganyika, Tanzania - TA2015037 Kigoma Deep Cast 65m | ecosystem: Environmental > Aquatic > Freshwater > Lake | place: Tanzania: Lake...
ATTTGTGTCTCTTCATTCCACCACCAACCACCTTCTACTGGCATCGGAGTTGGCGGTTGCCATTCAAAGTTTTCATCCAAAGCCCACGAGCCGTATGGTTGTGGCGCAATAAACACATCAGCGTCTGGCAAATATACAAACCCTGGACTAGCAAAACGCTTTCTTATTCTTCCATTATAACTTGTTTGAATCCATTGACCACCAAGTAAATTATGACAAAAATCAGAACCGTTTTCTTCTTCATTGTCATGAACGGAAATAACCCTTAGGACAATGTTGTCGCTATTTAATTCTGCAAAGTGTGCCATTAGAAAGTGATGCTCCCTGACCCTGTAAATGTGTAAATGCGATAGCCGCCTGTGGTCGTGTAGGTAGGTGAACCAGTGGTTTCTGCTGGTAAATCAAAAGAATCTGCATAACGTAAAATAACTACACCGCTACCAGCGGTGTCGCTAGGACCAGCGCCTCCGCCACGATTCGGAGTAGAACCAGAACCAGAGCCAGGAGTTCCAGGACTTCCCTGGTTGTGTGAGCCACCGCCCCCACCTGAATAAATTACACTTGTCCCAGAAATAGTACTTGTCTGCCCACTACCGCCAGACCCAGCCGTGCCATGACCACAACCGCCACCATATGAGTTAGTGCCAGCGCTGTTCGCACCACCTCCGCCACCGCCTGATGTGTACTGCACAACACCATCTTGACCATAACCACCATCATGGCCTTGACCAGCAGTGCCCAAGCCTCTTGTCCCACCAATGCCTCCACCGCCACATCCACCATTGACAGCATATGCGCCACCGCCTCCGCCAAGTGATGTAATCGTGGTTATGTTTGAGCCAGCAAAACTAGAATTATTACCATTTGCCGCACCAACAGTTACCGTATATAGCACACCTTTAACAATAGTTATAGCAGATTCCGCCGCTGAGTTTCGCCCTGAAGTTCCAGCAGATGTCCTAAAACCACCACCACCTCCACCAGGCATAGTTGGCCCACCACCGCCTGCCACAATAAGGAAATCAACAGTTGCTGGCGGGTTGGGCGGCAACTCATCACCTGTCGGCATCCAAGCACTCGTATAAGTGCTGACCCGTGTGCGTGGACTGAACGGTCTAACCATTGGCGACCCACTCAAGTATTGCTTCATCCCAACGATAGTTGCCTTCAGGTTTCGGTGTCGGCGGTTGCCAATCGTGGTTCTCGTCAAGCGACCAAGACGGGTACTGTTGCGGTGCGACAAACACATCGGCATCAGCGTCATAGGTGTAGCCGATGCCTGCGTATTGTTTGCGAAAACCATTTGTCGCATTGTACGAAGTTCGTTTGACATAGACACCGTTCTGATTTATGGCTTGCGTGTAAAACTGTTCCCACGCTTCCGTTGAGCCGCCGACCCCATTCTGGGTCGCCGTTTCATCCACGCCGACAGAAACCTGTATCACGATGTTGTCGGAGTTAATCCATGCGTAATGTGCCATTATGACCAACTCACAGTCCCAGCCGTAGCCGCAGTAATTGTCGCTCGTTTGTAGCCGCCCGATGCCGCTGATTCTGAACCCGTGACCCCTGTGCCGAAAGTAATCGTGAGGGTGTCGGCGTATCGCAAAATAATGACACCTGAACCACCATTACCACCGTTACCTTGCGTGCTACTAGTAAAAGCGGCGGCACCGCCACCGCCACCAAAATTTATGTCACCGTTTCCACCATTCGCTGAACTTGCCGAACCAGAGCCACCACCACCTGAACCACCAACACCGCCAGTAGTACCACGACCATCACCAGCGCCACCACCGCCACCTGCGTAAGTTACAGATGAACCCGTTATAGATACGGTAACCCCTGAACCACCCGAACCACCTGCACCGCTTGTCGGCACTGAACCCGTTGGGGCAAGACCGATTGAACCTGCGCCACCACCGCCACCATAATCATAAATGGATGCATCAAAACCTTGATTGGCTGTTCCTAATCCATTTTTAGCACCACCCGAACCACCATTACCACCATTACCTGTGTAAAGACCACCAAAACCGCCACCAGTTGAAGTAATCGTAGAAAAAACAGAATTAGAACCACTGACACCACTAGCGGTTTGACCTGAACTTGTTGCGCCCGTTGCACCAGCGCCACCAGCACCAACAGTCACCGTGTAGGTAGTTCCTGTTAAAATCGTTAAAGCGGTTTCTAAAGTGCCGCCGCCACCCGTAGCCGTCACGGTGCAACGCAAACCACCCGCACCACCACCGCCAGCACTATTTACTGCACCACCACCACCACCAGCGACGACAAGATAATCAACAGATGAAGTCTCGTCACCTGTCGGCATCCAAACCGAAGTGTATGTTGAAACCCTGCGGCGACTATCAAACCTAGTCATCGCCAAACCCCTTATGCGGTAATTCGGTTTACATATCCTGCGATGTTGATGACATTCGCCGTAGCCGCAAACGCACGAACAACCAGCGCAGTCGCATTACCTTTGATAACCAACCCAGGAACTACGAGAACCAAACCTGATTCCGCCGTAATCGTCAATTCAATCAAGTCATCGGGCGCCGATGTGCCACCCCACTCGATAGTTAGTTTGCGGTTAGTCGTGTCCGAGTTCACCGCATACAACCACACTTCATCAAAAGTCGTGCTTGTGGTAGAGCCTGTGTGTAGGGTTGTGCCTGCGGTTGCGGTCTGGGCGACCTTAATCATTTTGCCGTCTGTAGAACCGCTGAGTGCTATTTTGCTGAATGTTGCCATTAGTTATCTCCTAGTCGTTAAGTATATCAGTTAAAAATTGCATTAGACAAAATGTTTTGGTCGCTGTCGGTAGCCTGTGCTGCTGTACCGCTAGAAGCCGATGTTAAACGCCCTTGGGCATCAACGGTAATATTGGCTGTGGTATAAGAACCTGCTGTTACCGCTGTATTTGCCAACATTGTTGCTGTGACCGTTCCAGTATCTCCGCTAGTAATAACCGTACCAGTCACATTAGGCAAAGTAATGGTTCTGTCAGCCGTAGGGTCAACTACAGTTAACGTAGTTTCATAAGCATCTGCCGTAGCACCCTCAAAAATAATGGTTGTATCAAATTCATTACTACCGCCAGCGTACCCTAAAGCCGTCCATGTTGATGACCCATTGCCAATTTTAAACTTTCCCGTATCGCTTTCAAAAGCAGGTTCTCCAGACGCCAACACTGGATTTGATGCCGTCCATTGAGCGGCTGTTCCTCGTCGTAGTTGAATTGTAGCAGCCATTATACTGTTCCTCCAGTAACTGTTGCTTCTATTGTACCAAGGTTTATCTCGGCTTCTAACACTCGTGTGTTTTCCGTTCCTCCATCAATAGAAGTTTCAGAAGCAATATTAGTAACAGTTACTTGGTCATCACCAATGTACAAATCGGCAACAACTAATGTATCATCTGTTTTTAAAACATTAGCAGAATTACGATACAAATTAACATCGCCAGAAATAGAGCCAGTTCCCCAAATTAATTTTCCACCAGCATCAATAGCCAAACGTGATTGACTATCACCATCAACGCCAATGTCAACAGCAGTAGACGCAGCCGTAGAAAATTTACGTGCTTTAATTCGTTCTAAAAATGTTGGCATTGGGCCTCAACCTTCTGCGTTTATTTTTGTAAATCCCGCAAGATTTACAATATTATCCAATAACTATAGCACGATATTGATTGCTGGTTGGTGCAGTGGCAAACGTTACCGTAACTGTATTTACCGTAGTTAAATCCACATCGGCCAACACGACAGTGTAAGGAGAACTTTTTTGCGCAACTTGAACAGTGACATCTCGTGTGTTTAAACTGTGGGTCAACACAAACGCAGTTGCCGAGCCGTCACCAACGTCAAATGCCACCTTTTGTGGAAGGGTCGCACTTCCACTAGATGCACTCGCGCCCAAGTTAACACGAGCAGCAGCGGCAGTAGTAGCACCAGTACCGCCATTGGCAACTGCAATTGCCGTACCGTTCCACGTGCCCGTAGTAATCGTACCAAGAGTAGTAATGGTGTTTTGACCAGCGTAGGTGCTGGAAATTGCAACTTCAGCCGACGAACTTTCGCCAGGAGTGTGAGTGACGGTAATTCCTGTGCCTGCCGTAACATCACCGACATAGTTACCAGTCGTATCTGTTCCAAGAGCAACGCTGTTCGCCGCAATGGTGGCGGTAATAGAAGCATTTGCGCCTCCGTTGAACGAAGCAGAACCAGTAACATCGCCCGTCAATTCAATTGTTCGTGAAGTAGCGAGTGTCGTAGCGGTAGTAGCGTTTCCTGTGACGTTGCCCGTCAATGGTGCGGTAACACTTGCGAAAGTTACGTTGGCATTGGTAGCGACGGACTGACCAATAGCGATGGTTGGCGTAGCCGTTTCTCCAGAGTTGTTGGTAAGCGTTACACCCGTTCCAGCGACGAGACTCGCTACATAATCGCCCGTTGTGTCAACACCAAGGTCAATTGTGTCATTAACCCATTCCGTGCCATTCCATTTTAAGAATTGACCAGACGCTGCCGACGTGATGGTAACATCACCAATGGCGTCAAGAGTGTTGATGCTAACAGCGTTAATATCTTCTGACGTGGCGATGTCAAAATAGGCAGTTCCATTTTCTGTAATTTGCCAAGTGTCGGTAGTTTCATTCCAACGAATAAGAACATTTGTAGACGTACCACGCTTGACTTCAAGGCCAGCGTTGGTAGAAGGGGCACCAGTAACATTGCTGTTAAGTAGAACAATATTGTCTTCAACTGCAAGCGTTGAAGTGTTAAGAGTAGTGGTGTCACCTTGAACCGTCAGGTTTCCGCTGACCGTCATGTTGTTGAACGTAACGTCGTCGGTAGTTCCTACTGATTGGGCACCAATGGCAAGGGTTATCCACGCTGTGCCGTTGTATAGTTTAAGAAGATTAGACGAAGTGTTGTAATAAATTTGACCTGCTACTGGACTGGATGGGTCAGTAGCGGCGTTTTGAACACGGGCATTATTAAGTTGATTTTTATTAAGGTCAATGTTATTAAGAAAAAGAGGCATTTTTAATCCCTACTAAGACAAGTACGCTTTTCCACTAAAACCAGCACTAAAGTTTATCACAAGTTGATTGACGTTAGCATGGGTTATATCACCATATACTTTCGTTCCAGCGCTGTCTACTACAGACACACCACCTGGAAAATACCCTAAATTATGTACAACTGTCCACGTTGTTGAGGGTGTTGATTGCGTATGAACGTAACTTCCTCCACTTGCACCAGCAGCACCAGCAGGACCAGCAGGACCAATAGTTGCAACTTTTACAACGGTTTTTTTCTTAGCACCTGAAACTACTACGGTTCTAGTTGTACTCATGCTGGTGGTGATGAAATAGCGGGTTCTACAACAATGGTTCCCTGAACCAAACATTCCCAATCATCATTAGAATTTTGAACAAATAAATCAAAACTATACGAACCATTAGCAATAGTATGGTAATTAGAAATATGCATCTCTAAAGATGCCCCAGTGCTTGGAGCAAGATAACCACGACGAGTTTCTGGAAGTGCTTGAATGGTAGTCTCGTTTGGTACAGTTGTATACCAACGCAAATCTAAAACAACTGAGCCTGCTGAATTTTTTGCCTGCAAATAAGCATCTTTTACAGTGAGTACACTTCCGTTTTCGTCTTCCCAAGTAAATATACGACGATAGTCTGTGCGCTGTTTGTAGCGAATTTCCATGTCGTTTGTATCCTCCAAGGGGGTAACAGTAGCATAAGAACTAACAGTAATAGCGCCTTTTGCAACTGGTTTGTGTACGGTTTCGTTCAAACCAATTGTAACATCAGCCCACACATCATAATTAAGACGGCCTACTGGAAGGTCATTGGTTTCGTTTTCGTCTAAAGATAGTTTAATAATTCCTTCTGGAGTCACCTCTGCCAGTATTTGTTTTTTGCCAGTACTACCAGTAGCAACATAGGCTTTTGGACTTGCAATATTAACTCTGTAATGAGTTAAGTTACTTTTTACGCAAATATAACGACACCAAGGAAGTCCACGTGTAAGCGTGTATTGGACAGTAGATATCATTTTTTAATTTTACCTGATTCTTCTCGTTTAAGTACAGTGCCTAACATTTCATCTACAACAACCCTTCCCACATCAACGACCACAACCAATGAGACGCCAACGACAACAACTCAGTCAAGCACATCCACAACCACGACACACCTAAAATGAACAAAGACCACGACAGTTCCATCAACCTCCACAACAACTGAAGTCCCCTATAGAAAGGTTCAAACATCTACAACCACAACTTTACGTCGTTTCATATAGACCAATAACGGGCGACCCGCAGGCCACCCGTTTGGTGAGAAAACTCAAGTTAAAGTATAACATAACTTAAGTTAATAGTTTTCAAAGTACGTTTGACCGTTATTGTTTATCCATTTTTCTAACTTCTTATGTAGTTTTTTAGGTGTCATTTTCTGATATTGCCCTTTTTCGTAATCATAAATATTAATCATATCTAGGAAACTATCTGGGTCTCTGGCGTGAGCAACGTCAATTTGACCTCCGCTGTATTGAGCAATCCAATCACCAATGCGATAATGTACTTTTGCTTGTCCGTGTTGGTTTATATGTATGGTATGTGGTGCAAAACCAAGAGACGTTAAATGGTCTATGACTTCAGTTCTTCTGCGTATTTGTTCTTGTTCATCAGGGTCTTCAAATTGTGGACCTAGCAACCTGTTCATTTATGCAATTCCAAACTCAGGGGTTTATTCACTTGGAGTTTCTGGTGGGGTTTCTGGTGGGGTTTCGTTGCTTTGTTGTTTTAGCATTCTTCGTTGAAATTGTTTAAGGCTTTCTCGTTTTCTAGGAAAGTCTTGTCCAACACTTCTGTGGGCGCGACGTAGTTCTGCTTCAATGTTTTCTGTCCCACGACCACTACCAGTAAGGCCAACAGTAACCATGCCATTATTTTCTACATAAATTTTAAGGTGGTTAGAACCCCTTACTCCAATCATTCTGGCACCGTTTAAAGCACGAATCACAACATCTTGTTTGTCTTTGTCACCAGGAATCAACGAACGGACATGTCCTTCTTTCATAGCATGTTGGTCCCAATTAAGATGCCCAATTCCCATTAATATACCCCTTCACAACAAGAATCCCGTTCTCCACAATTATAACAACGATAATGGGCGTGTTCTGGGGTCATATCATGACCACATCTAATACATTGAGTAGAAGTATCAGGCAGCACGATAGTATTACATAATTCTGGTCTTTCAATTTTTATAGTTGTCATGCACCCAACCTCAATGTTACTTCCCATGCTCCGTTTCCTACTTTATTAACTTTAACTAGATAGACCGTTTTATACCCTTGGGCAGCCGCTTGCGCTTTTGCCATAGAAATGGCATCCGCTATAGATTGGGTATAAATAGGAAACTTAACGACCATTATACTTAAGTTTACACTATGAGCACCACATTAGACGACCTTACCATTGCACCACCTGCGCCAAGCAAAGCCGATTGGAATGAAGACGGGTTTGTTATCATGCAGCAGTTAATCTCTGAACCATTGATGGATGAATACGAAAAATGTTGGCTACGTAATAACGTAGATAGACCACGTGGTTGGGATTACTGCACCCCATACAGGGACCACAAAGAAGTGTTGGACATTCTTTCTCACAAGGGTCTTCACAAGACCTTAGAAGCACTGATTGGTGAACCTGCGGGAGTCCATCTCAATTTGACGGGTTGGGTAACTACAACACGTGACTGGCATCAAGACACATATTTGAATCCTCCCCACGTTGGAGATTATTACGCAGCAGTGTGGATTGCCCTAGACACCATTCATCCAGACTCTGGACCGTTTCAAATGATTCCTGGTTCTCATCGCTGGCCTGTTGTCACACGGGAAAAGATTATCAACGCTTTACAACCACATGAACGTAACCATCATTGGCCCACTTACAGCGAACGAATTTTGACGCCTTTGTTTACGGAAGAGATTAAAAAAAGAAACGCCGAAGTAAAAACGTACTTACCCAAGCGTGGAGACGTGCTTTTTTGGCACGGAAGACTTCTTCACCGTGGTTCTCTTGCCAACGTTCCTGGTATGCGTCGTAAAGCGTTGATTGCACATTATTCTGGTATCAACCACCGTCAGGACATGCCACCAGCACAGAAATATGAGAATGGTTGGTATTTTCCCGTTGATGACAATAATAGAAACTAGATGTAATGAAATTGCTGAACGCAGGGTGCGGTACGCACTATGCACAGGGTTGGGTAAACACTGACGTTTGGGTATCTGATACCACTACTCCTGACGTACAAGTAGTTACTGGGCAACCATATCCTTTTGAAGACAGCACGTTTGATGCTGTATTTATGGGTCACGTAATTGAACATATCTCATGGAACAACGTACTTGAATTTTTAAAAGATATGTCACGAGTTGCAAAACCAAACGCTCCAATGCTTATCGTTGGTCCAGATGTGCTTAAAACCATCATACGATGGAGGGATGGTCAAGAACCTTGGCACATGGTGCTTTCAGTGCTGGAACACTTAGATATGAATTATCAACCAGGCCGTGAAACAGAGTGGTGGGACGGAGCACACCACCATTGGAACAGTCATGAAGAACGTGTAGAAGCCTTAATTCGTAATGTTGGTTTTGTAGACATTGAAAACGTGTTTAAGTTAATTCCAAACGACGCCAACGGGAAATCATGGCACGATGAAAAAACAAACATCACGTGGCCCGTAGTTGGTAAATATTATTGGCAACTTGCGTTTCGTTTTTACAACGTTACAAAATAACTTTTTAATATTCAGTTGAGCGCCTACGTTTTGACAATTCAATTAAACCTCTAACATAATCCTGTGGAGGCCGACCAGTGCTGGCTACGCCTTTTCCGCCTTCTTCTTTGTATTCCTTTAAAAATTGCAAAAGATTTTCTTTTGCGGTCATGTCAAATTGGGCAGACAAATGTTCTGGAATACCAACTAAATTCATTCCTTCTCTTTTTAACTTTACGTCGTCTGGATGGTCGCTAAACCTACCCGTGTTCCAATCAAATGCCGCCATTAAAGCAAACAACCCGCGACGGAAGTTTACTGTATTGTCGTCTAATCGGCTACGCTCATCTACAATTCCACCACTGTCAATTCCGCGCATTGTTCCAGTATTAGCCTCGTTTTGCAGTTCAAATTCGGAGGCGTCTTCGTTCGCTGGCATATTCTTTGGCATATAGTTAAGTATACATTAAGCAGTAGTGTCGTCTATTGTCAAGTCAAACTGCGGTTTTTGGTCAAAATCCTCTGGATACCAATATTGAGTGTTGACTTTATACTTTGGTCTGTTGCCCCATTCAGGAAGGTCAACAGTAAACGAAGGGTCGTGTACGAGTAAACGATTACCAGGGAGTGACGCCAAATGTCCGCACTCTAACCAAACAAAATTAAAATGTTTGTGTTGGTCGGGCGTGCGCGAGTACACATCGTCGTAGGGTGCAGCAGTAAACCAATAGTGTCCTTTTTCCCACGAACCTTTCAAGTAAGCGCGAACAGATAATTCTGACAATGCACCATATTCTTCAACGCCAAAATCTTGTCCGTAACACGACCAAACTTGCAATTCTCCAAGTTGGTGGTTGTGGTCACTTTTACCGTCTTTAAGAAAAGCATGAACAGGCAAATGTTGAACAAGTGCGCCATTTGATAATAATGCTGATATACCCCATGCCCTATTTGGCAACGCGGATATACCGTATAACAATGCTGGGGTTACTTCCCCATATCCTTCTTGCATGTCGTATAAAAATTCATTTTTAACATACGCATACATTGGACGGGGAATACTTGCAATATGGTGAGGCACTATTTTTCATCTTCTGGTGGGTCGTTTTCATCTTCTGGTGGGTCGTTTATTTCGCCAATGATGTTATCAAGGAGGTAATCATGTTTGTCGTGGACATTAACCCACGGTTCATTGACGTCGTGTCCTTTGGTAACTAGATTTCGTTTTGTTGGAGTGTAATCGTTTACAGAAATGTGGGCGTACCTTCCGTCATGGAGCAAAAACGAATGAGTAGTACCCCCTTGTGTTAATCCTTTGTATTGTGCTGTTCCTAATTCATATTCACTAATTAGCCCATTTTCCTCATCGCCTAATCCCGCCGAAGCAGGATACTCAATGTACGCAGGTATGTTCTTTTTATGAGCAGGCAGGTCTGCTGGTTCACCGTACCTATTAAATTGCGGGCCATTTGGACGAGACATTACTTTGGTCGGTAAATATCCCTAGGGTCTTCCGCGTCTGGGTCAATGGTAAATGCTCCTTCAGCAAAAAGGTCTGCTTGCAGCCCTGCATCGTGCATACGTTTTGCACCGCGTTGTAAGCGGTCCATTGCTGCCTGTTTAAACTGGTCGTGGGCTAACTGTTCTTCAACCCGTCGCTTTTCCTGCTCGGCTGGTGTTCGGTGAGACATGGGAAGTTTTCCCATAGTTCTTGCAACACGTGGAGAATAAACATTAATAATATGTTTATCATCTTCTTTTGTTATTTCTACGTGCGTTCCGTGTCGTCTACCAGCCTCGGTTGCAAAATGGTACAATCTATTTTCAAATTCGTCTAGCCAACCTCGTGGGTTTTTAGCAACCAACTCTTGCTGTACATTATTTAAATGAGACATATATTTGTTAAATATATGTTTAGTGTCACCTTCAAAGTGTTCGTCTAGTGGGTCTTCTTCTACGTAACTTTTAATATATAAATCCATTAATCGTCCCAGGTATCAAACACGTATCCAATATAAGCCTCTTTGTGGTCTACTTTTGGAATAAACGCATTAACCGTCATCAAAGCGTTTTCTTTGGCCTCTGCCGCTGCAGTTGGACTTTCTACAAGAAACTGTTCTGCGTTTAAATCTGGCATTAGTTGTAACCAAGTTTATTAAACAAGTTTTTTTCGTGTTTACCGAGTGCTAAATCATCACCCGATATTGGTAGACCTTCGTCTGACTCATCACCAATTAAATAATTTTCATGACCCGTGCCGAGTAATTCACCCATACCTATGGTCAGCGGTCTGACCATTGCTTCCTTCACATCTTCAACGTTTAAATCCATCCCATCTTTTTTCAATTCACCCGAACCTATCTTATATGAGGTTTCACGATTGACTAATTCCAATAGGTCCTCGCTGTTATCTAAAAGTGGTTTGGTATTGTCTAGAAAATCTTCCATGTGTTCTGGTAAAGGCCTACCGTGGGTTTCCTCTATTGCTTTTACAAATCTCCGAGACGCATTGATTGCGTCATCTGTTATGCGTTTAGAGCGTTCTATTTCTGCTATTTTTTGTTTATCCTGTAATTGTGCTCTTTTAAACAACTCAAATTGATTATCACCTTTACGATATATAGGCATTAGTAAGAACTCTTATCTTGGTCGTAACGTTCGTCAAACTCGTCGCGAGGAGGTTTAGGACGTTTTCGTAGTGCTTCATCTGCGTACATCAGTTGTTCAGCCGTGTTCATACTTTCTGGTAATCCATAAAAACGTCGCATTTCTTTCTCCTCTTTTCTAAGTGGAGAATCTAATGGAACACTTGACTTTGGTTTTTGTGGTCTCCGTTTAGGATTATTTTCTTCAGGTTTTCCTCTAGCCATATTTATAAGTATACATCTTTCAATTTACACGTATTTTTGAGTTACTGGGTCATATACACGTGTAGCGCCTTCCGTTTTTTCCCAATCAGATACCTCTACTGCACGTAATTGACCCTGACGATGCCATTCCTGATATAAACCATGCCATAATATGTCATTGGGTCTGTCACTATGAGCCTTTGCCAAATGCGGATACACTCCTCTTTCAAACTCTGACAAATCATAAGTATCAAAATTTCTGAATTCGTGTTCGTCTGCGGGACCATATAAATTCAGCCCGTAATAGTCCTGAGGTCCCATGTTAGTAATTGACATGTGGTGAAGGTTCCCCTCCTCACCTGGAACATACGCATGCATAAAGTAATTGTCTGTTCCGTCCGTTTTGCGAGACATTAATTCAGTACGAACCGTTGGAACAACGACATTCCCTATTATGGCATGTGTTCCGTACAACTCAACACCAAGGTCTCTTTTAAATTTGTTTATGTGGTGCTCAAACTGTTCTTGATTTAAATGGCGCATTAGTCAATTCCTTCTCCTACGGGGACGGGGGTCATCGTTTTTTTATCAGTTGTTCTGTGTTTAAGTCATAATCCCAATTAGAAAAAAAATAATCTGCTGTGCCAATATCGTTATATTGTGTAACTTCTATCATGTTTGGTTTAAACAGTTTATTAGTTTCCTTATCAGTACTAATACGCAAACTATGTTCTTTATATTCATCTGGATTCATTTCATGCACTTCTCTGTCTACAATTTTTGCTCCAATAGATTCCATTTTTGAAAATTTCGCAATGTGTTTGTGCAAAGAGTCCCAATCTGTATCATTGTTTATTTGTGGAACTTTAATAATATGTTCTCCATTTGCAGGGTCCCCCATGTACATAGAATGAAAGTGCCTTTCGTGTTCGGTACCATAACTATATAAACCTAGTTCGGCAGACCAACTGCGATATCCGTACGCCCAATCGTCTGGCAACGTATAAGATGTTCGGAACATCAATGGGCTTTTTAAATGTAAACTTACTGAAGTTTTGTTACCATCTAAAAAAGTGTGTTGTATATGAACCGCATTTGCAGTTTCAAGCGGAATCTGTGCTTCCAAACTACTATGAATGTTTGTATTATGAATTTTTGGAAAAAAACCTTTTTCTGATGGAATTTGTAGTTCTTTAAAATTTGCTGGGAATAATTTACCACCAAGCACTATTCCACGATTATTAGATATATCAAAACCAGAATTAGCAAATTTTCTAAGTGTTTTATTAATATTTTCAATATTAGACGACATAATTATTTTTCTGTCAATCGTTCAGTTTTCACGTCGTACAGCCACAGTTTACTACTTTCTGCGGGAAAAGTTTTATGCACTTTAACAAAATGTGGAATTAGTGCTTTCTCATGAACGGCTTGTCGTGGGTCTTCTTTTATTCGTTTTTGTTTAGCGGCTTCTCCAATTTTATAATGTTCTTGTAACTCATCATCTGGAACGTTTTCTATGGTTTGACCGCGATTGAATACACGTATTCCCCTACTTTTTTCTAACGAATACTCTTTTAATCTGTCATGAATAGTTCTTTCATATGGTGCAATATGGTTGACAACTCCCCATTTACGTATGTCATCCAAGTACCATTCTCCAGTTTGAGTAGGGTAGTAAACATTAGTCCTAATATACGGTTTTTTCACAGCGTTAAAAGTATGTGTAACTTGCACTCTGTGATGGTTTTCTAAAGGTATTGAAAAAGAGGCACCTTCATATTCCCAGTTATTGCCAAAAACAATGGCTTTGTTAACCGATGGGTACACTCTGCCCGCAAGAGATGTTCCATGTGGAACAGTCAAGTCAATTCCGTGGTCCTTCAGCGCACGCAAACCGTTTTGAATTTTGTCAAAAGTATCAGACACTACTCAACTC
>Ga0194128_10007968_pt1 | contig 13604 bp, 9 predicted proteins | sample TA2KigCa65mmetaG_FD_148650 | JGI IMG/M metagenome (GOLD analysis project Ga0194128, IMG submission 148650) | Freshwater microbial communities from Lake Tanganyika, Tanzania - TA2015037 Kigoma Deep Cast 65m | ecosystem: Environmental > Aquatic > Freshwater > Lake | place: Tanzania: Lake...
CAAAGACATGCAGGAATCGGCGGAACAATGTGCAAAGCGAATTTGCGAGTTGGTCGCAGAGGGACAGTTCTGGCCGCCGTCTCCTTCATCAGAAGTCGAATTCGACGACTACAAGGACTGGTTCATGCAGGAGGACCCCCAAAAACTGATCGATGAGGAGTCGGCCCACATGCTCAACGGCACCCTGAATAAGACTCATGCCTGACGACAACGCCTACCGCCAGAACCTGATGATTGTCGCCAATGCGGGCAGCGGCAAAACGCATGCCTTGGTGACGCGATGCATCCAATTGCTGCAACGCGATGCCAAACCCGAAGAAATCCTCGCCCTGACTTTCACGCGGGCCGCCGCCGCCGAATTCCTGCAGAAGCTCTTCGATCGTTTGTCCAAAGCAGCCACCGACCCGAAAGAGCTGGAAAATTTATGTCAGGATTTGGGAACAGACTGCAAGTCGATCGACGCCGAGGGATGCACTAAGTTGCTTCGCTCTCTGGTGCAGGCGCTGCCGCGACTCTCCATGGGGACGCTCGACCAATATTTTGGCCGCATCGTCCGCGCCTTCCCGTTCGAGTTGGGTTTGTCCAAAGAAGTCGAACTGCTCGACGATGTCGACAAGGAGGAGGTCCAGCGACGCACGCTGGAGCAGGTATTTGCCGCGGCGACCGAGAAAGAAGGACTGGATGAATTCATCGAGACACTGCGCCAGCAGAGCCGTGCCCGCGCTGACCAGTCGGCCCTCAAAATTATTTCCTCCGCCGCTTCCTCTCTGCAGGAAAAGTTCATCGAGACACCCGAGAACCGTCCATGGGGAGATACCAAGGTGATTTGGCCCAAGGGAGGCGCGCTGATCGACGCCGACGATGTGGCCACAGCCTCCGCGAAATTCGCCGCAGCCCTGCAGGAAACCAATCGGGGGTTGAGTCAGGAAGCCAAGACGACCATCGAGGGCTGGTTGCAATTGGCCAAAGAGCACCGTCCGCCCAAACGCATGAGCAAGCCGCTGGCGGATTTCTGCAGAAAGCTGACCGATGAAGGACGTGGCACCGGGAAGTCCGATGTGCCCTACATCGCCATTAACCGCGAAAAACTGCTGCTGTATCCGACCATGCTCACGGCACGAGACAGTCTGTTCCGCTCGATCACCAAACTGGAACTGCTCGGCAAGCTCGCTTCATCGAAGGCACTCCACGAACTGCTCACAGATTACGAGGCCATCTACAAACGCTCGGTGCGCTTGGCCGGCCAGCTGACTTTCACCGATCTCGCCACGCTGTTGGCGTTGCACCAGAAGAAGATTGATCACACCCATATCGAGTATCGCCTGGACGGACGATATAACCACTGGCTCCTCGATGAGTTCCAAGACACCAGCCGATTGCAGTGGCGCATTATGCAGCCTTTGGCCGATAACGTGGTGTGCGAGAACGATGGGAGAAGCTTCTTCTACGTGGGCGACACTAAGCAGGCCATCTACGGTTGGCGCGGCGGAGACTTCGAGCTGTTCGATCAAGTCCACGAGCATTTCAAAACCGCACGCGGAGTCGAAATCGCCCGCAAAGATCTGCCCCTGTCATGGCGGTCGGATGAAAACATCATCAAAGTCATCAATGAAGTCTTCGCACCCGCGCGACTTGAAAACGCTCCCGACTTCGAACTTCCGGAGCAGATGGTTGCCAATTGGCGCAAGGCGTGGGTCGAACACAAGGTGCGCGACGCGGTCAAAGGCAAAGGATTTGCCCAACTCAGGACCCTCGCATTCGACAAGGAAGACGGGGCGGAGGGCGCCCAAGCGGCAATCGATCAAGCCGTGCTCGACATCATCCGCGAGGTCGATCCCGTGGGACGAGGGATCAATTGCGCCATCATTGTTCGCACGCGCGCTGCGCTGAACCACTATGTGGCGCTGCTGCGTGGACAGAAAAATGCCATACCCGTGGCGGCCGAGGGCCGCGTCAATCCGTGTCTCAAATCACCCGAGGGCTTGGCCCTCTTTGCTCTGGTCAAATTTCTCGCTTCGCCGATCGACCGGATCGCTGAGGAGCAATTTCTTGCCTCTCCGTTCGGCTTTCTCGCGGCCGGCAATACAGCCGGTTTCCACACCAAGGCCCTCGGGTTGATCTCCGAGTCGGGCTTCGCCGCCACGCTGTCGGGTTGGGTCCGCGAAGCCGTGGGCAAGTCATTGGTCGATGCCACTAAGGTCGAAGCGTTTATCGAGGCAGCGGCCGATTACGATGCGCAGAGAAAACCCGGGGAAGATCTCCGCGCATTTGTCGAATTCGTCGACCATCGTGTAGAGCAGGAGAGTGAGACGCCGGGAGTCATCCGCATCATGACTACACACTTTTCCAAGGGTCTCGGTATGGACATGGTCATACTCCCCGAACTCGGCGGCAAAGGACTTTCCCAACTGCGCGATACTTCGGAAATCTCGGTGCATCGCGATGCTGAGGGCAACGTCCAGTGGGGTATGGCCCTGCCTTCGAAAGACATCTGCGCAGCGGACGAGACATTGGGCGCAGCCCGTGAACATCTGCGGGCGCGTCAGGCTTACGAAAATCTTTGCGTTCTGTATGTGGCCATGACCCGCGCGAAGCATGCGCTTTATTGCCTGAGGGCGCCGACCAGGGACGACAAAAATGCCGGTCGTTGGCTCAACAACTTTTTCCCCAAAGGCGATGGCGAAGATCTGACGAACCGGATCTTGGGTAACCCGAAATGGCACGAGGCCTACCAACGCAAAGATCTCAAACCAACCCAGATCGAAGGAACAAAATTCAAGCAGGCAGAGCGCAGAGCCCAGGACAGTTCGCCGTCTTCGCACGAAGGCGAAGATGTCCCGGCTGGCTTAATTCTTGGTGGTGGGGCGGCCCGTCACCTCGGCACCGAGGTGCATGAGTTGCTGGCCCAGGTCGAATGGTTGGGCGAAGAACCTGACTACACAGGCGCGACTTTCGAGGGAGCAAAGCTCGTGCGCGAATTTCTGAAAAGTGACCGCGCCAAGGTTTTGCAGAAGCCCGGTGAGAACTTCATTGTCTGGCGTGAAAGAGCCTTCGATGTTGAGATCGAGGGACGAGCCGTCAGCGGCATCCTCGACCGTGTTCATGTCGAATTTGGCAAAGACGGCAAGCCGATCTCGGCGCGAATTTATGATTTCAAAACCGACAAAGGAAACCTCGACCTGCACGGGCGATACGAACCCCAACTGAACGCCTACATACAAGCAACTGCTATCCTGTTGGGAATCTCACCGGACCAGGTCAAAGCGGAGCCGGTGGCCATCCGACCAAAGGCGGAATGACCCTACGCAATCCGATGGCAAGGTTAAGCGCGAAGCGCCCAGAAAGCAGTTTCTTATTAGTTGTTTACGGTCGGGCCTGCATCGGTCAATTGGGCAAGGCCGACACCATCGAAGTGTCCAGAGCAGCTTTCTGACTGAGCGGGGTCGTTAGGGGTTGCCGCCAAGTCACCGTCGGCAGTTTGAGTTTCTCCTTTGGTAGCACCCCACCAATGGTCCTCTGCGGTTAGTTCGCTTCAATTTGGGTCTTTAATGTGGTTCTGGCGATCAGTCTGGAGTTTCCCTGCTTGGTTCTCGAGCTAAAGAGCACTAACAGGTCCCGTTAAAACGTGCGGCAAGCCTTGAGTTGCTTTGGCGGGCAAGCCCTCATAATCCTACTCCTAATCTTAATCGAATTCCGGCCCCGATGCGCATTCTCCTCTTCGGCTCCAGCGGGCAAATTGGCACGAACCTCGCGTTACGTTTGCTCAGGGACGGGCACGAGGTCTTCGGTGTAGACAAGCGCGTGAACACTTGGACGGATCGTTTCCCCACGTTGCTCCAAGACTTGGGCGGCCAACTGCCCGCGTCCGCCGCCGGTATCGGCGGCGCGAAATATCCCAAGGCCGATGTGGTCGTGCATCTTGCGGCGAACGCCAAGGTCCACCAGCTCGTGAAGGAGCCGCACCGCGCGCTGGAGAACATCACCGTTACTTTCAACGTGCTGGAATACTGCCGGCTGACGGGCACGCCATTAGTCTTTTCCAGCAGCCGCGAGGTTTATGGAGATATCCACCGGTTCGAGACGGCCGAGGCGAGCGCGGACTTCGCCTACACGGAGAGCACATACTCCGCGAGCAAGATTGCCGGCGAGGCGCTCATTTACTCCTATGCGCGTTGCTACGGTCTGCCGTATCTGGTCTTTCGCTTCAGCAATGTTTATGGCCGCTTCGACAACGACATCGAGCGCATGGAACGCGTCATCCCGCTCTTCATCCGGCGCATCGCGGCGGACCAGCCCATCACGATTTTCGGCGCGGACAAGGTGCTCGACTTCACCTACGTGGACGACTGCGTGGAGGGCATCGCGCGCGGCGTGGCGGCGCTGGCGGCGGGCCAGGTGAAGAACGAGACCATCAACCTCGCGTTCGGCCAGGGCCACACTTTGCTCCACATGGCGAAGCTCGTCGGGGAAGCGCTGGGCAAGTCACCGCAGATCAACCTCGCGCCGTCCCAGTTGGGCGAAGTCACCCGCTACGTGGCGGACATATCCAAAGCCCGGACCTTGCTCGGTTACGCCCCACAAGTGCCATTGGACCGGGGCATCCTGCGCGCCGTGGCTTGGTCACAGGAGTGGGCTCGTTGCGTTAGGCCCTAGCGCAAGAATTTCCCACTTTGCGGTTGTGCCTTGTCCCGCGTATGTTCACGCCGTCAACCACATGAAATCCTTGCCTTCACCTCTCGCCGGCCCTCGGAAAGGCTTCACTCTCATCGAACTGCTCGTCGTCATCGCCATCATCGCGATTCTAGCCGGGATGCTGCTGCCTGCGCTGAGCAAGGCCAAGGCGAAGGGCAAGATGATCAACTGCCTGAACAACAACCGGCAGCTCGGCATGGCCGTGCTGCTTTACAAAGACGATTTCGACGACCGCTTCCCGTATGGCATCCGCGTCAATCTGGTGACGGAGTATCTCGATCCGGCGGGCTGGATCATGCAGCTCGTGCCCTACTTGAAAGTGGCCACCAATGCCCAGCCCAGGCCGTTCCTCTGCACGGCCGATCCCACGCCGGCCCCGCCCGCAGGCGCGCCGTTCACGGTGCATTACCGGGCCAACGGTCACGTGTTCCGCGACGACCAACTCGGCACACCCCCCGTCGGCGTGTTGCGCGGCCAGCAAATCCAGTCGCCGTCGTCCATCAGCCTGCACACGGAGAAGGACTCGGGCAACGGCCTGTCCCGGAGGTCGGCGAATTTCAACACGATGCGCACGGAATGGAACATTCCCGGCGCCGACGGGCAGTCCACGAAGCTGGGGATGATGTGGCACTCGGGCGGCATGACCTCCTCAGCGGCGGACGGGCACGCCGAGTGGCTGCGCTCGCCACCCTACTCGCCGAACGCGCCCGCGCCCGCTGATCTCGGTGAACTTGGCGACCAGCGTGGCGCCACGACGGTCGGCACCGGCCAAGCCAACCGCTGGCTGTCCCCGCGCGCGAAGCTCTTCGTCCGCGAACAGGGCACCACCGGAGGTTTCTGACCTCCCTCCGGCTGGTCCTGAAGCACGGGAACGAAAACCAGTTCACTTGCTGGCGTAGTCTCGGTTTCTAAAAGGTTGTTTCAGCGCCGATTCGGACCGGGGCTGAGCAACAGCCGCTGTTCTCCCTCAACCCGTCCCTCTCCCGCTGGGAGAGAACCAACGGCCTGCGAAGCGCCGCGTCGTCACAGGAGAGGGCTCGCGCCCAGTTGGCGGCCTAGTCGAGTTAGCAGCCCGGTGAAAACTGTAGCGGTGCTCTGTGAGCGCCGACGAAAGACCAGCAGCGACCCAAACTCGGCGATTTTTGACGGTCGAGTTTGGCCGGATTGAATCTTTGCTGACGCGTCCGGGGGCATTCCTTAGTCTCACGAACATCATGTTCATCCTCGACGCCCACCTTGATCTCGCCATGAACGCGCTGGAGTGGAACCGCGATCTTACGTGGCCACTCGAACGCATTCGCCGGCGCGAACTCAACCAGACTGATAAGAAGGACCGCGCCAACAACACGCTTTGCTTCCCGGAGTTGCGCCGCGCCGAAGTTGGCATCTGCGTCGCCACGCAGATCGCCCGCTACTCGCCCTACTTCCACCGGTTGCCTGGCTGGGCCTCGCCGCATCAGGCGTGGGCGCAAACGCAAGGTCAGCTCGCGTGGTATCGCGCGATGGAGGAGGAAGGCGAGCTGGTTCAGATCCGCACCCGCGCGCAGCTCGAATCACACTTCAAATTCTGGCAGAAGCTCCCGCCCCCGGATGAGAAAGCCTATGTCGTCGAATCCCGCCGACAGCCGGCCAAGCCGCCCATCGGCTACATCCTCAGCCTCGAAGGCGCGGACTCACTCATCACCTTGAAACATCTGGAGCGCAGTTACGCCGACGGCCTCCGCGCTCTCGGCCCCGCGCACTACGGCCCTGGCGTTTATGCCCATGGCACCGATGCGCTCGACCCGCTCCCCGCGCGCGGCAAGGAGCTGCTCAAGGAGATGGACCGCCTCGGCATGATCCTCGACAGCACGCATCTCAACGACGCGTGTTTCTGGGAGGCGCTGGACATCTTCCAAGGCCCCGTCTGGGCCAGCCATCAAAACTGCCGCGTGCTCGCGCCGTGGAACCGCCAGTTTGCCGACGACATGATTCAAGCCGTCGTCGAGCGCGGTGGCGTGCTGGGCATGGCTTTCGACGCGATCATGATGGTGCCTGACTGGATCCACAACCGGAGCAAACCCTCCGACTTCAACCTCCAGATCGAGCGCATCTGCGAGCACATCGACCACATCTGCCAGCTCGCCGGCAGCGCGAAGCACGTGGGCATCGGCACCGACCTGGACGGCGGTTACGGCAACGAGCAGACGCCGATGGACCTAAACTCGATCTACGACCTGCAGACCATTCCCGGACTGCTGAAAAAGCGCGGCTATAAGAAAACCGACATTGAAGGCATCATGTCCGGCAACTTCCTGAACTTCCTGCGCAAACATTTGCCAGCGTAGCGAAAGCACTAGTTGGCTAGCCAACGGAATTGATCAATCCACCGTGTCCATCTGCGCACCCGGGCAGAACTCGGGGTTGGCCATGCGGCGGCGGCTGCCGGTCATGCGGGCCTCGTGCGGCGCGTTGGGCCGGAGCATGCGCTTTTGGCGCTCGCGGTCGCCGGCCCCTTTCACCACAGGAATGGGTTGGCCGGTGTTGATATCTAGGCCGGTCACATACATCGCCGCCGAGCCAGTCATGGGCAGGGGGATGAAGTCTTGGACCTGCTGAAGGTTCCACTTTTCCTCTTTGAGAAACTTTTCGACGGCGCCCATTTCCTCCTCGGTGCAGCCGGGAAAGCTGGAGATGAAGTAAGGCACGAGGTATTGCTCTTTGCCCACGGCCTCGCTGAGGTCGAAGAACTTCTCCATGAACGCCGGGAAGTCGCCGGCGGGCTTGCGCATGCGGCGGAGCGTGGCGGGATCCATGTGCTCGGGGGCGACCTTCATGTGGCCGGAGACGTGGTTCTGCACCAGCTCGCGCATGTATTCGGGCGTGCGCAAGGCCACATCCATGCGGATGCCGCTCTGCACGAAGACGTGCTTTACGCCGGGCTGCGAGCGCGCACCGCGCAAAAGGTCAAGGCCGGCCTTTTCATCAATCCCGAAGACGGGGCAGATAGTTGGCCAGAGGCAACTCGGGCGGTGGCACTTTTTGCACTCAGGTGCGTGGCCATTCTTCGCCCCGTAGAGATTGGCCGTCGGGCCGCCGAGGTCGGAAACGGTGCCACGGAAGGTGTCGGATTCTGTAAGTTTACGGATTTCCTTCATTACCGACTCGTTGCTGCGGCTGGAGAGGAACTTGCCTTGATGAAAGCCCAACCCGCAGAAAGTGCAGCCACCGGCGCAACCGCGCGAGACGATGATGGAGTCCTTGATGGTCGCGAAGCCTGGCACCGGCTCGCGGTAGCTCGGATGTGAGGCGCGCATGAACGGCAGTTCATACAGCGCGTCGAGGTCAGAGCCGTCTACGGGATAGGCGGGGGCTTCCTGCAGCACGGCGCGATTGCCGTGCATTTGCACCAGGCGCTTGCCGCTATAAGGCGTTTGCTGCGCCTCGACGATTTTGGTCAGGCGCATGAGGTGGGTCTTGTCGGCCAGCAATTCCTCCCACGCCGGCAAGATGATGCAATCACTGAAGTCCATGGCGGCCGTGGCTTTGCCCCCAAGGAAGAGTGCGGTGCCGCGGAGTCCGGAGAAATCCCGGCGTCCGGCGCGTAGACGTTTGACAATCTCGCGCACGGCGACCTCACCCATGCCATACACGAGCACGTCAGCCTTGGCGTCAGCCAAGATGGAGGGCTTGAGCTTGTCTTCCCAGTAGTCGTAGTGCGCGACGCGCCGCATGGAAGCCTCCATGCCGCCAAGGACGACTGGCACGCCGGGAAACGCGCGCCGCGCCATCTGCGAATACACAACGGCGGCGTGGTTGGGCCGTCGACCCGGCACGCCGCCTGCGCTGTAAACGTCCTCTTTCCGCTTATGGCGCGCGGCGGTGTAGTTGGAGAGCATCGAGTCAAGGTTGCCCGCCGTGACGCCGACGAATAGCTTCGGCGTGCCTAGGCCGGTGATGGATTCGATTTTCGTCCAGTCTGGTTGTGCGATGATGCCCACGCGGCAGCCCTCGGCCTCAAGCACCCGCCCGATCATGGCTGCACCAAAGGACGGGTGATCCACATAGGCATCGCCAGTGATGAGCAGCACGTCGAGTTCGGCCCAGCCGCGCAATTCCATCTCAGCGCGCGTCATGGGCAGGAACCCGCGCGCGTCGGTCTCAGCAAACTTGGGCAAGACAGCCATTGCAGTTGAAAGGATGCGCTAAATCAGGCGTTTGCGCAAACTTGCCGTGATATAACTGGCCGAGGACAGAGCCGTAACATCCAAGGTTTCGGCATCAATTGGACCAAGTTTATCAACTCGTTCAGGCATGCCCGTGAGCAAGGAGCAGGTAGCGCTTTTGAAATTGGGTTGGCCGCGATGGTGGGTGGTGAAAACTTTCCCCGAAAACCCTTGCTCCACTATTAGTAGGGTGTTACCAACCTTCAGCCTCAAGCGGCAGTGGTGAGGCGTAATTATGCGTTGCCCCAAGTGCGGCTGCCTCGACGACAAAGTTATTGATTCCCGCGGCTCGCGGGAAGGCTCCACCATCCGCCGCCGCCGCGAGTGTCTCAAGTGTGCCCACCGCTTCACAACCTATGAAGAGATTGAGCACGCTGGTCTTAGCGTTGTGAAGCGCGACGGCCGCCGCGAGGAGTTCAATAAAGAGAAACTGCTCGGCAGCCTCAAGGCTGCCTGCGCCAAGCGCCCCGTACCCGCTGCCGAGATCGAAGCCCTCGCCGAGACCATCACTGACCGCGTCACCGACGAGTTCGACTCTGAGGTGCCAAGTAAGGCGTTGGGCGAGATGGTCATGACCCGTCTGCGCGAACTCGACAAGGTCGCCTATGTTCGATACGCGAGCATCTACCGGCGTTTCGAGGAGGCGGAAGATTTCCTCGACGCGCTGAAACAAGTGGAGGCCAAAAGTGATACAGCTACATTCCCATTGCCTGGTATTTGAAACTGCCAACGGCGAGCACATTCCCTGCGCTGTTGAAGACGTCAGCGTCGAAGTTATCGGCGAGGCAGTCGAACAGCTTGACCACGAGATCGTCAAGCAGGCCGCCGCCGCCGTGCTTCATTATTTTAAGGTCGAGCGCAAGCAGACCATTGTGACCATTGCCGAGTTCACCGCCGCGCTCGAGGAAGTTTTGCGTAGCCTCGGGTTGATCATCGCCAACACTGAGCCCAAGCCAGCCCCCGCGCTCGTCGGCTCCGTGGCCGAAACGAGCCTAGATGACCTCGCGGCGGAAACCAGCGCTGGAGGTGAACTGCTCTTTTTCCCGCGCTTGCGTGATGAGATGCGTCAATTACTCAGCCAGTCTCCGCGCCTTGTGCGCTTCAACGACCTGCACGATTGCGTGAAGCGTCTCGTGGGCGCGCGCCGTTGGTGCGACCGCTGCCGCATGATGAGCGATCAAATCGTGGGCTACCTCCGCCAGTGCCTCGACGAGAACCACCGAGCTGATTGCGCGCTGGTGGTGAGCTGACTTCACGCGTTCAGAGTGAGTTAGCCCACTTCGATATGTTCAACCTAACCGGATGGACATCGTGGTGCCTCTTGGTTGGAGTGTTCGGCCAAGTTGGTTTCTTGGCTGATTTCCTGAAGCCCAGAGTTCCCGATTGGCTCGCTATCACCAGCTTATTGGTTCCGGTCGTGTTGGTCATCTTTGTGCGGCCAAATGAAGTTTCCGACACGGTAGCCAGGCGCGGTCACTTCATTGCAGCGGCTTGGTATATTTCGATAACCATCATGACTGAAGTGCTGGCGCTGGTCGGTTACCTTCCTGCGGGCGCTCTACTGTATCGCCTACTGATGCACTTAGGCTGGCTTCACTGCTGGAAAATACTACGCTCTCAGAACCACACGAAGCCAAACCGTGACGATTCGTAAGTGCGGCACAAAGCCTTCTCCATATTCTCAAAAATCATGAGCAAAACCCTCTTCGAACGCATCGCCGCGAAGGAGATTCCGGCAAACCTGATTTACGAAGACGAGCACGTCATCGCCTTCCGCGACATCCACCCGCAGGCGCCCGCGCACATCCTCATCGTGCCGCGCAAGCCCATCCCCCGCATTGCCGAGGCCGCGCCTGCCGACCACGCGGTGCTCGGCCACCTGTTGCTGAAGGCGGCGGAAGTCGCCAAGCTGGCCGGCCTCACCAACGGCTACCGTCTCGTCATCAACAACGGGCCCGACGGCGGCGAATCCGTCCCGCACCTGCACTGCCACATCCTCGGCGGCAGGGCGATGAGTTGGCCACCAGGATGAAAACTGATCGCCGGGAGAGGGAGCGGTGTGCTGGGTGTCAACACGGGCGCAGCCGCAGATTACGCTCGCGCGTCCGTGCGCCCGCCCAGCAGGCGAGGGTGCGTTGGTAGATGCGAATTCAGTGGCGCATTGAACTCGGCGGGGGTGCAGTCGGTGCAGAGGATTTGTCGGCCAATCAGTTCTACGCCGCGCAGGGAGAAAAACCGCCGACAGCCGTCACATCGTTCCATCTTTTCCATCGCTACGCTGGCATTCAGCACACGCGACAGGGCCGAGCGGAGAGAATGCTGGGGCCATGGGGAGCGCATGTGTCGCGGTTCGGTAACAAACGGCGTACCGGCTGTCAACGCCCGCGTGCGTCACGGGTTAGGCGGTCCGGTGCGCTTCGGCTCGCGCCACAGGAGAATAAGTGCCGCGTAGCCGAGTAAGGGGGCAAGGCCAGCCAGCGCGATGCCCTCATTGAATGACTTAGTCTCGTCTGCCAGCCATCCAAAGAGCTTTTGGCAAGGTGACGAAGTAGCCCACGCGACGGTGCCCAGGATGCCCGTGACTTTGCCCTGATGCTTGGTGCTGAGTTCCTGGCTGAATGAGTAATAGCATGGGAATAAACCCAGTGAAGCCGCCGCCACCACCAGCAGTACACCGAGCAGCGCCCACCCGCGCGGCAACGTGGACGCCAGCGCGGTGAGCGTCGTGAGCAACGCGCACACGCCGAAAACCGTCGTGCGCGAGCGGTGGACTTCCCAGCCGCGCTTCACCAGCCACAACGTCGTCGCGCCCGCTGCGAGGCAGCCGATGTCCGTGGCGATGTAGTACAGCGAGTTGAACCAGAGTGCTTCGGCTTCCGGGTAGCCCTTGCCTTGGATCAGGAACTTGGTCAGCCACGCGCGAACGATTTGCCAGCAAACGTTGATGGTCGCCACCACGATGACCAGTGCCCAGAAACGCCGGTCGGCAAAGACGGCGAAGAAGTTTGCGTCGGCTGCCAAAATTCTTGGTGTGCCCGCCGCCGGTTCTCCCCTATCTCCATTGGGGGAAAGAGTTTGGGGCAGGGGGCTTTCCGAAAAATCCTTTTCTTTCAACAGAAGAAACCACGCCAGTACCCAGAAAACTCCGATAACGCCGATGATCAAAAACGGCTTTCGCCACGCGCCTGGTTCCGTGCGGCCGGCTACCATGAAAGTCATGACCAGCGGCGTGATAATGGCCCCAAGGCTTGCGCCACTTTGCAGCACGCTGTTGCCCAGCGTGCGCTCGTCGCGCGCAAGTAGCCGTTGCGTGGTCTTCAGCGCGCAAGGCCAGTGGCCGGCCTCGAAGAAACCCAGCAGCGTTCGGCATAAAAGCAGTTGCTCGTAGTCCTGCACCAACCCGGTGAGGAAGCCCATCGCCGACCACGCGAGCACCAGTGCGGGATAAAGCCACCGCACGCTCCAGCGATCCGCCACGCAGCCCCACAGGAACGCACCTACTGCGAACGCGTAGCCGAACCACATCTCCACGTTGCCGTATTGCACCTCCTTGAGTTGGAACTCGGTCGTCACGCGTGTCGCCACGTTAGGCAACGTCTGCCGGTCCATGTAGAGCAACATCGAAGCGAAGAGCAGCAAGCCACAGACGAGCCATTTCCAAAGTGTCGGGCGTGCAGGGCTAGGGTAAGTCACGGAGAACGGACGGCGTTGTTCTGGCTAGCTTCAATTGAACCGCCTTGCCTTCCGTCCAACGCCCGACATCATCTGCCCCACATTATGAAATGCCTCTTGCTTGCCGCCACGTTGGTTCTGTCTCCGTTCTTTCTTCTCGCCGAAAATTGGTCCAACTGGCGCGGCCCGCTCCACAACAACTCCAGCCCAGAAAAGGGTATTCCCGAAAAGTTCAGCAAGACCGAGAACGTGAAATGGACTACCGAGCTGCCCGGCGCATCCGCCGCCACGCCCGTGATTTGGGGGGACAAAGTCTTTGTCACCGCTGCTGAAAAAACCGCCGGCAAACAGTTCGCCCTCTGCCTCGACCGACAATCTGGCAAGGAACTCTGGCGCGCCCAAATCAGCGACTTTGTTTCCGATGGCCAGGGCAGCAACTCCTGCTCGCCCTCGCCCGTGACTGACGGAAAGCTTGTGGTGTTCTTCTTTGGTACGGGCGATCTTGTGGCCTTCGACTTCGCGGGCAAGAAACTTTGGGACCGGAACATTGGTCCATTCGCTTTTCTTTGGACTTTTTCTACCAGCCCGTTGCTACATGACGGTCGCTTGGTCATGCAGGTATTGCAGCGCGATACCGCCGTGAGCGGGCGCGGCAAGCCTACGGGCAACGAGTCTTTTCTAATGTCCCTTGACCCAGTGTCTGGCAAGGATCAATGGCGGCAGGTTCGCTCGTCCAACGCCAAGTCCGAGTCACTCGAAGCCTTCAGCACGCCAGTGCCGTTCACGCACAATGGTCGGAAAGAGTTCGTCATCGTGGGCGGCGATTGCATCACTGGTCATGAGCCGGCCACGGGTAGGGAACTGTGGCGGTGGGGCACTTGGAACCCGACGCAGATTGGCCATTGGCGGCTCGTCCCCTCGCCGACCATCGGGGCGGGTGTCATCCTCGCGTGCGGTCCGAAGGGCGCGCCCGTATATGCTGTGAAGGCCGGCGGCACTGGCAACCTGAACAACCAGTCCCTCGCCTGGCAGAGC
>Ga0194128_10007969_pt1 | contig 13604 bp, 10 predicted proteins | sample TA2KigCa65mmetaG_FD_148650 | JGI IMG/M metagenome (GOLD analysis project Ga0194128, IMG submission 148650) | Freshwater microbial communities from Lake Tanganyika, Tanzania - TA2015037 Kigoma Deep Cast 65m | ecosystem: Environmental > Aquatic > Freshwater > Lake | place: Tanzania: Lake...
AATGCGGATGCGTGGTCGATGGCGGCTTCGACGAGTTGCTGGGATTCTTGCCGAGCTTGGCTTCGAGTTCCGCCACGCGCGCGGTCAGCACGCGAATCTGCTCCGCCTGCCACTTGATCAAAGCAAGGACTTCAGGCGGCAGCGATGCCAACACTTCTGCCGATACTGTCGGTGGAGCATCCATGCCAACCGCAACAGTACCCGAAACCACGATTCCGAGCTATATCGACCCGTGACCGGTTACATGTGAAACAGATTCGGGCCGGCAAGGAGGTCGTGGACCCCAATGCATTGAACGGCTACGATTTCTCCTTGAAACGCTCCACAAGCTGGGGCCGGCGTGGCGAACTCTCGGTGGGAATCTCGGGGCCGGTTCGAATCGATGCCTCGACGCAGCCGATGCGCATCGATATGGTTGGTGAGCCCACACTCGACAAGAACAACAAGCCCATTGTCCGCGTCAGGGCGTGCATCTTCAAATTCGAGGACGGCCAACTCATCATCGCCGGCAAGGACCTTTGGCCGATCGACCAGAAATACGAAAAAGGGATGGATTTCCCCGAACGGCCGCGCGATTTCACTTCGACCAAGGAAAACAAGGTCATCGTTCAATTCATGAAGCCGTGCGGGTATTTCGATCAAGACTGATGACGACATGAATTAACTGCTTCTCGCGTTCTTAGCCTATCTCGCATGGAATTCACGGAGTCGAGGTCGCCCGCGCGAAGTTCAATGGTCCCGTTTCGGCCCGGAGGCTCGGGCCGTACAACGAAATGTCTCGCGCGGCGTGTTTTATGTTTCCGAAGACCGTTCGCCCCGCTGTAGTCCACTTGTTTTTCACAATTCCAACACGACTCCCATAAGAAAGATTGTGCTATTCGTATCATCGAGGCTTGTGGATCGGCCAGGGCCGAGCACAAAGCTTCCGTTAGCTTCTGCAATGGCAGAATGCCCGCAGCCAAGCAGGAGGTCGTGAAGTGTCGAGCTCAATACGCCTCACCGGAGTCATCGCCGTATTTGGTTGGGGAAACCACGCGTGCGCCGAGGGAAAGACGAGAGCCGCCCGCACTTCGCTGACATACCGCGATAGTGGCCTTTACTGCAACCTGAGTTTCACGCACGGCCCGGACACGAAGGATGAGGGGACAACTAACATGCTCAGCGCCGGTCGCGCAGCCAGCCAGGACGTCAAGACGCTCGAGCGGCGACCGGCATCTCGCACCTGGAGATCACAGCGACCACTGCGCCGCGCCTCGGGGAGTAGCGCGCAACCTCATGACATGAGCCTGGAGGCGTCCGCGTCAGGTCATTCGGTCGCCTTGCCTATTCGCCTCAGTTCGTCGGCACGGGTTCCTTGACGGCCAGGCTATACTGTCGAATCTTGCGGTAGACAGTAGCCCGGCCAAGACCGAGCAAGCGGGCCGCTTGACCGACGTGACCTTGACTCTGCCTCAGGGCGTCGGCGATGGCTTGGCGTTCCAGGTCATCGATGCGCGCCGCACCTTTTTCGCGAGTGCTTGCGGACGGGCCGGTCGCGAGCGTGCCCGCGATCTCGGCGGGAATGTCCGAGGCCTGGATCTCCTCGCTTCTGGTCAAGATTACCAGACGTTCGATCAGATGCTCCAGCTGGCGAACGTTTCCGGGCCAATCGTGCCTCGTCAGCAACGACATGGCGTCGGCACTGAAACCTGTCACCTTCTTGTGTTGTCGCAAAGCGGCACGCTGCAGAAAGCGCGTGGCCAGCAGCGGTACATCGTCGCGCCGCTCGCGCAGCGGCGGCACGATGATGGGGACGACATTCAGCCGATAGAACAGATCCTCGCGGAATTGCCCCTGGAGCATGGCTTGTCGCAGATCGCGATTGGTTGCGGCCACGAGACGCACATCCACCTTGCACGTCTTGTTGCTACCGACACGCTGAAAGCTGCGCTCTTGCAAAAAACGCAATAGCTTTGCCTGGCAGCGCGGGTCCATCTCGCCGATTTCATCCAGGAATAGCGTACCACCATTGGCCAACTCACAGCAACCCTCACGAGCATGATCGGCGCCGGTGAAGGCTCCTTTCTCGTGCCCGAAGAGCGTGCTCTCCGCCAGTTCGTGCGGCAGCGCGGTTGTGTTGACGGGGACGAATACCCCCTCGCGCCGTGTGCTGAGTTCGTGCAGCGCCCGGGCAACCAGTTCCTTGCCGGTGCCGCTCTCTCCCAGAATCAGCACCGTGGCATCGCTTGGCGCGATGCAGGCAATCTCGTGACGTACCCGCTCGATGGCAGCGCTATCACCCCAGATGTCGTGGGCCGGGCCCTGGACACCGGCCAGCTTTTCGAGGGAGCGCAACCTGTCGTCCAGTGCCTCCTTGCGGGCGACGTGTTCGAGGATGACCCGTAGACGCTGCAAGTTGAGCGGCTTGGTGAGAAAATCGTAAACGCCGCGCCTGATCGCGTTCACGGCTGTGTCGATTGATCCCCGCCCAGTCAGCATCACGATGACCAGATCCGGATGCTTTACTCGCAACTCATCGAGCAGCTTGACGCCGCTGACCGTGCCAAAGCAAAGATCGAGCAAGAGCAAGCAAGGGCGTTCGATATCCAGCAGTTCAAGTAGCCGCGACTTGTCCTGCGCCCAGGCCGTTCGGTAGCCCCACTCGGCCAGACAGACGCACAGGAAATCGTAAATGCATGGCTCATCGTCGGCGACGACTATCAGTGGTAGTGGTGGACCGGTCACGGCAGTCTCCCTCGACGAACGAATCCGCCAACATTCTGCGGGAGCGACGGCACCCGCCAGAACTATAGGTCGCGCCGTGTTGATTGCAAATGGAACCGTCTCATTTTGAGAAGAATCTCACCATCTCGTCTCACTCTGAGAAATCATGCTCCGCCGCCGTTCGCGACAAGCAACTGGCCGGCGCCTTCACTGATTCGATGGCGGCACGCAAAGCCAGCATCTGTCGACACTTCCAATTCCAGTACGGAATGTGCAGACAGGACATTCATGCAGCATCGCGGGATTGGCACAACGAGTGCAAATACGCAGACGCTCCATGAGGAAAGGCAGATGAGTCAGGCTAGTTCGCGACGGCAGCACGGCAGACGAATTCAGCTCGAAGTTGAGCGACTGGAGTCGCGCGAGGTCCCGGCTGGCGGTCTGCAGCACCATTTTGCAGCGAACATGGTCGATCCCACCGGCCACGCCGACGGCGTGCAGCGCGTGAGCTGGTCGGAGCCGGGCATGCCGACGACCGTCAATGTCTTCTTGAATTCGCGGACCGGCGGCAACAGACTGACACTGGCACAAAAAGCAGCCATCCGGTCGGCCATGGCCCAGATCAACCGCACCTGGGACGGTGTCAACGGCCTGCGCCTCGTCGAGGTGCCTAGCGCGGCTGACGCCCACATTCGCGTGCAGAACAGCGGCACGAGCCGCATCGGCGGCGTGGCCGAGGGCGTTCTCGGTCTCGCGGATTATCACACCTTTGACACCGGCCTGAAAGGAACAGACGGCAAGGTGTTTCATCGCTTTGTCGGCGCGCAGTTCGGAGCGGCCTATCAGGTCAAGGTGACCATGATCACCGGCTGGAACTGGTATACCGGCGCCCGTCCGGCGGGCATTGGCCGCACGCAATATGACTATCAGACCATCGTGACCCACGAGTTGGCTCATGCCGTCGGCCTGGAGCACGACACCCGGAGCTATGCCGGTATCAACGGCGACGGTAAATCAGTCATGCTGCCGTGGGGAATTGCCGGCCGACCGCATCGCCGCCTGAGTCCGCACGATCTGGCGTCGCTGCGCTACCTATATGCATCAGCACCAGCGCCGTCAGAAGGCGGCTTCCGTGCTACCGGAAACGCTGCGACGACCTGGCCAGCGCAAACTCAGCAAACAGCAGCCGGGCTCACGGCCTTCGTTTTCGCCAGGACTTCTTGCTTTAACGACATTCAAGTCATGGCGGAATCGCGCGTCACGCAACCACTCGAAAGGCGCGGCTATCACGGATCGAATTCGCAAGAACCGAAAGCGACTAGCGACGATCATGGAACCGACAAGAATCTGCACCTTCCCTCAGGCGAGCAAATCTCGGACGACGCGTGCGCCGGTGACGGGCGCATCCGTGAGCGTTTCTTCGCGACCGTTGTGTCGATAGCCGAGCCGCTCGTGGTCCAGGCCCAGCTGATGCAATAGCGTTGCCAGCAGGCTCGGGCAACTGACACGGCGCTCGACGGCTTGATAGCCAAACTCGTCGGTGGCGCCGTGGATGTGTCCGGGCTTGAAGCCGCCGCCGGCCAGCAGCAGCGTGAAGGCGTGGCGGTTGTGGTCGCGGCCGGTGCCGCCCTGCGTGATGGGCAGGCGGCCGAATTCCCCGGTCCACAGGATGATGGTGCGGTCCAGCAGGCCGCGCGCTTTCAGATCCTTGACGAGCGCGGCCGAAGGGCGGTCCACTTGCGGGCAGACGCGGGCCAGGCCCTGGCGGATGTCGCTGTGATGGTCCCAGCCGCCGCCGCTGACGGGTACCATCACCTGAACGAAGCGCACACCGGACTCGACCAGCCGTCGCGCCATCAAGCAGCGCGTGCCGAAGTTGGCCGTCACCGGATTGTCAACGCCGTACAGGCGACGGATGCTCGCCGGCTCGCGCGAGAGGTCAAGGAGTTGCTCGGCGTTGAGTTGCATGCGTGCCGCCAGCTCGTAGTTGCGAAGTCTGGCATCCAGATCGGACTCGCTCGGGTAAAGCCGGCGGCGCTCCTCGTTGAGCCTGGCAAGCGCCTCCAGGTTGGCGCGCTGGACGCCGTCCGGCAAGGGAGAGTGAGGCCGCAGGTTGAGGATGGCGGCGCCGCGCGACTGGACTTCGGTGCCGCGAAACTGTGCAGGCAGCCAGCCATTCTCCCACTGCGTGGCGCCGCCACTGGAGTAGCCGTCCGGATCGCGCAGCACCACGAAAGCGGGCAGATTCTGCTTCTCGGTTCCCAGCGCGTAGCTGACCCAGGCGCCGAGCGTGGGCCGGCCGGCGAAGATCTTGCCGGTGTTGACGCAGCGCATCGCCTGCGGATGGTTGTTGTTGTCGCTGAACATCGAGCGAACCATGCACCACTCGTCGGCGATCTCGCCCATGTGCGGCAACAACTCGCTGAAGTCCATGCCGGACTGGCCATGCCGTCGAAAACGATGGGCACAGGCCATCAAGCGATTGTCGTGGCTGCCCGGCTGAAAGCTCTCGACCTCACCCGGATGGCGCTGACCGTCGCGACGTTGCAACTCGGGCTTTGGATCGAACAGGTCCACCTGGCTGGGACCGCCCGATTGCATGAGAAAGATCACCGAGGTGGCCTGCGACGGAAAATGGCCGCCGCGCGGACGCATGTCCATGCCGCCCGGCGCGGCTCGGGCTGGGCCCAGCAGGCCATCGGCGTGCAGCAGATAAGCCGCGGCCAGCGTGCCGAAGCCCAGGTGGGACTGCAAGAACGCGCGACGAGAGAAGCCGGTCATCTCCGCACCTCATTCCACATACAGGAACTCGCTGGTATTCAGTAATACATGGCACAGCTGCGCGAGTGCCTTCTGCGTCGAGTCGGGTCGCGAATGCTTGCCCGCGGCGAACAGGCGCGTCTGGCGTTCGAGCAGTTCGGTGCCAATCGCCTCCTCGCTTGCAGTGGGGGTGCGTGCCAGGACCAATCGAAAAGCCATCGGCACTAACTTCGTGCCCGAGCCGTCGGCGAGCTGGACGACGCGCTGGGCCAGATAGTTCGCCTGTTCCGCGACAAACGCATCGTTCATCATCGTCAGCGATTGCAGTGCCACCGCGGAAGAATCCCGGCGCGCGCAGTTGACGGCCACGAGCGGCTGATCGAAGACACTGAGCAACGACAGGTTGTAGGCGCGGCGCAACACCAGGTAGACACTGCGGCGGTTGCCGGCAGCCGGCGCCGACAGGGTCTTGTCATCGATGACCACCATGCCATCGAGCTGCGACTTGATAGGCACGGCCGGCCCACCAATGGCCGTGTTCAATCGGCCGCTGACGGCCAGTATCCCGTCGCGAATAGCTTCCGCTTCCAGACGTCGCAAGCGCATCTTCCAGAGCAGCTTGTTGGCCGGGTCGATCCTGGCTGCCCTGGAGTCATGCGAGGTGTGCGAAGCCTGGCGGTAAGCGGTTGAGGTCATGAGCAGCTTGATCATGGGCTTGATGCGCCAGCCTCGCTGGGCGAAATTGCTTGCCAGCCATTCGAGTAGCTCGGGATGCGTGGGCGCCTCGCCGCTCAGCCCGAAGTTCTCGGGACTGGGAACAAGCCCTTCGCCGAAAAGATGCTGCCAAAGTCGATTGACCATGACACGCGCCATCAAGGCCGAAGCACGCCCGTTCGGCTGGGTGAGCCAATGCGCCAGGGCCAGGCGTCGTCCGCTGGTACCCGGCGGCGCACTGGCTGGAATCGTCACGGATCTATCGGGCTCCATGAGGACATTGATGAATCCCGGCTGCACTTCGCCGCGCGGCGTCTCGGGATTGCCACGCTTCAAGAAATGCGTTGTCGGCGGCGCCCCAACATCGTAGAGCGCCTGAATCTTGCCCCAGGTACGGCGCTGCCGTGGTAATCGTGCCAGCTCGTTTTCCAGTCGCTCGGCCGCTGCCCGATCTGCCGCTGACATGGCCGTGGCCATCTCTGCCGGCGTCACCTTCAATGCTGACTCGAACTTGCCGGCGAGATACTTCTGGACCTCGCTGCGCTGGGCCACCGGCGTCTCGATGGCAATCTTGGTATCCGCGCGAATCGCTTCAGGAAGGGTGGCGAATTTCGCTTCCCGCAGCCGCACTTCATGCGGCCGGCGCAGATCGGCCAGCATTTTCGCGGTCACGGCGATTTGCCGATCGATTCCCTGATTGTGCCGCTTGATCTCGGCTTGTTCCGCGGGCGACACATCCGGCAGGCCGCGATCCTTGATTTCCGGCTTCCAGGGATAGACAGGCCGCCAGTCCTTGGGATTGTAGGCAGGCGTGAGAAACGCCATCAACTGATAGTACTCCCTCTGGCTGATGGGATCGAACTTGTGGTCGTGACAGCGGGCGCATTGCAGCGTGAGTCCCAGAAGACTGTTACCGACGATGTCGAGCGTATTGTGCAGGACGCCGTAGAAGATGAGCGGAATGTTGCTTTCCGGCTCGTGGCTCTCGTCGCGGGCGTTGCGCAGATAACCCGTGGCGATGAGCTTGTCGCGGATCTCCGGCGTGAAGGTCCGGGCCCGTCGCCAGTCGACCATCTCGTCGCCGGCGATCTGCTCGCGGACGAACCGGTCGTAAGGCATGTCCTGGTTGAAGGCGGCAATGACGTAGTCGCGATAGCGCCACTTGCCCTCGCTCTGGATGATGAGCATGGCATCGATATCGAAGCCGACCGTATCCGCGTAGCCGACAACATCCAGCCAATGCCGTGCCCAGCGCTCGCCGAAGTGCGGCGAGGCCAGCAGCCGATCGACAACCCGTTCGAAGGCATCCGGTCGCTTGTCCGCCAGAAAAGCATCCACCGCCTCAGGCGTCGGCGGCAGACCCCACAGGTCAAGATGTGCTCGCCGCAGCAAGGTAACGCGGTCGGCCTCGGGCGAGAAGCTGAGTCCTTTCGCTTCGAGACGATTCAGGAAAAAGGCATCGACAGGACTGCTCAGGCGGTCGATGCCGCGCACTCTAGGAATGGCCGGCTGGCGCGCTGGTTGAAACGCCCAGTGTGCTGGCTTTTGGGCGCCGTACGACTCGTCGCAACGCCCGACGGGCGGCGACGCCAGCAACGTCAGGAAAACGCCGCTGAGTACTGGAATGATCTTTCCCTTGGTCATATGTAGCTGCTCCCGGGCGAACGTATCCGCCAGGGTAAGCGAAATCGCCACGCATTTCCAGAAAAAATGACATTCAAGTTGCGGCGCGGTTTAGGCTGTTCACCTCACCGGTGGGTCAATCGAAGCTCTCCAATCTTTCCCGAGTTTCTTCCCATCGTTCGGTTGCATCGCCCTGTTCCACGATTCTGGGGAAATGTTGGATTTGATTGAGCGTACGACGCCGTCGCCGGTGGCAACGAAGATCGCTTCCCTTAGGAAACTCTGGGCCATCAATGGCGTGCACAGGCAGTCCTTTTCATTGGGCATGAGCTGGAACGCAGCCTCCTTGTCGCGGACATGGGCTTTCTTCTTGGCAGCGTTCCGACCGAAGAAGGCCGCCGTCCTGGTATTGGGCCGCGATTCGTAGCGGCTGCCGCCTTCGCCGCAGTAGGCGTACTTGGTGGCAAAGACGATGGTGTTGGACGTGCCGTCGAGAAAGGTGCGCGCGATGCTTTCTGTTCCCGGCTCGGAGTTGCGCAGCGCCGGCATGTCCTTGTCGTATGCAGTCTTCACGCCAGCGTCGGCAAACACGCGCAAGTTGGCCGCGCAGTTCTGAATCCCCTCGGTCATCGCGTTCTTCAAGCTTGGGTCCATACTGGAAAGGAAAGGTGGCACGACGACCGGCGCGACTTTCATGCCGTTCATCGTCGCCTGCACGTATCTCATGTGAAGAGGGGTCTGCTCGATGTAAGGCAAAACATGTATATGCAAGCTAGCATGCACGGCGAATTTTCCGGGTCCCACGGTCTCGTAGGCCGGCGGTAGCTTCTTATATGCACCCTCGAAGCTATGAATCGACAGCGTGACCTGCTTCAGATTGTTCACCATTTGCTTGGCCGCATTGCGCTGTTGCACGGCATACACCGCCGGCAGAAGTAGACTGGCACCTACAGCGACGAGCGCCAGCGCTACCACGACATCGACGCGCGACAAACCGGCACGACGTTGCCCCGAAAACCTGCTCATGGCTGTCTCCATTAGATCGAGAAGAAGTGTTGGTGATGACGCTACCACGCCGTGGCGTTAGCCGCTCGCCAAGCGGTCCCATCCGCCAAGGTAAGCGCAATCGCCGCGCATTTCCAGAAGAAATTGACTTTTCACGAGGCGGCGCCGTCCTGGGCGCAATCCACTGTCGTTCGCGCGTGGCTCTCTGCGATTCAGCGAAGGGCGGGGTGGCGTGCCAGCACTTCCTCCCTACCATATCTGCGTTGTCCCTTCTGCTGCGGACATTTTCGAGAGCAGGCGCGACCCATGCCCCCCGCGATGGATCTTCAACAGCAGCTTGCCGGCCCGGAACGCATCGGTCCCGAGCGCGTGGGTCAGGTCGTGAATCTCGTCTTGGTGGAAGCGGTCAAGAAGTCGGCGAGCGACGTGCACTTCGAGCCGACGCACCGCGCCCTCGAAATCCGCTTTCGGCTGGACGGCGTGCTGCACACGGTTGCCACCCTCAATCGCGAGATCGCCGCCAATATCGTCGCCCGGCTCAAGGTGCTCGCCGAACTGCTGACTTATCGACTGGACGTGCCACAGGAAGGCCGGCTCGTAGATGCCATCAAGTCGTTTGGCGTCGAGATGCGTGTCAGCACGTTTCCGACGATTCACGGCGAGAAGGCGGCAGTGCGCATCTTCGATCCGGCGCCGCGGACGCTGGATCTCGATCAACTCGGCCTGGCGCCAGCGGTCCTTGCGCCACTGAAGGAAATGCTCAAGCAGCGCTCCGGCGCCATCCTGCTCACTGGCCCCAGCGGCAGCGGCAAGACAACGACTATTTATGCCTGCCTTCGTCACCTCATCGGCAAAGGCGGCCGGCACATCGTCACCATCGAGGACCCCGTCGAGCAGGTCATCGAAGGGGCGAGCCAGTCACACGCACGCAGCGGCACGGAGTTTGACTTCGCCCGCGGCTTGCGCAGCCTCTTGCGGCAGGACCCGGAGGTCATCATGATCGGGGAAGTGCGCGACCGCGAGACGGCCGGCATCGCCATCGAGGCAGCGCTGACCGGCCATCTGGTGTTCAGCACTCTGCACGCCGGCTCGGCCTGCGGCGTCATCGGCCGGCTACTGGCGATGGGCGTCGAGACGTATCTGCTCACCAGCGGACTGCGCGGCATCCTCAACCAGCGCCTGGTCCGCCGCTTGTGTCCCGCATGCCGGCAAGCGGGTTGCAGCCAGTGCGCAGGGACCGGCTATCAGGGCCGCATGCTGCTCGGCGAGTTGCTCACGCTGGAGCCGCCTTTGCGCGAGGCCATCCTGGCCCACTCTGATACGGCCACTCTTGAAGCGACGGCGAGCAAACTCGGCGAGCCGACTCTCCGGGACATGGCGGAACAGGCGGCACGCGACGGGCTGACGTCGCATGAGGAGATCGAGCGTGTCCTGGGACCGAAAGGATGATCGCGCATGCCCCACGCCGATGACCCCAAGAGCCCCGAGAAAGCAGCGCCGTTCGCCCGGCTATCTGCCGAGGAACTCATCACACTGAACGAGGAGATCGCCGGCATGGCGCGGGCCGGCTTGCCGCTCGACCAGGGTCTGGCGGCGCTGGCGCGGGACCTGGGCCGCGGCCGCTTGCAGCTGGTCACCGCCGGCATCGCCGACGGGCTCAGATCCGGGCTGACGCTGCCCGAGGCCATCGAGCGGCAAGGCGGCCGCGTGCCGCCGTACTATTCCGGACTGCTTCTGGCGGGCGTGCGCAGCGGCCGGCTGCAGGATGTGCTCGCCACGCTGACGCTGTACGCCCGCACGCTGGCGGATCTGCGATCGACCATGCTCGGCGCGCTTGTCTACCCCGCCATGGTCATGGTGCTGTCGCTGGCGCTTGTCGGATTCATCTTCTTTTTCATCATGCCGCAGTTCGAGCAGATTTTCGAGGACTTCAAGATTCGCCTGCCGGCCATGACGGAGGTTGTCTTCTGGATCGCCCGGCACCCCGTCGAACTCATCATCATCCCGGCCGGGGCGCTGGGCCTCGTGCTCGGGATCGTCATTGTCGTGGCGAAGAGCAGCCACAAGGGCCAGATGGCGCTGGCGCGATTCGTCTATTCCCTGCCGATCGTCGGCACGCTGCTGCGCTCGGCCCGGCTAGCGGCGTTCACCGATCTGCTCGGGATTCTGGTGGATCACCAGGTGCCATTGCCGGAGGCACTGCGGCTGGCGAGCCAGGCCGTCGGCGATCCGTTGCTGCGCGACGCGGCCGGCCAGGCAGTAGCCGATCTCGGCGGCGGCGTCACGCTTGGCCAGACCGCCCGTGCGCGCGCCCTGGTCCCGGACCTGGTGGCCTGGCTGATCGGCCTGGGCGAGCAACGCGGCAGCCTGGGAGCGTCGCTGCACCAGGCGGCCCAGATGTTTCGCCACCGCGTCGAGATGCGTGCCGTCATGCTGCGCAACGTGGTGCCGCCGTTCGTCGTGATCATGACGGCCGGTCTGCTGGTGACGGTGTTCGTCTTCGCCGTTGCGCTGCCGATGTTCAAGCTGATCGAGGGACTCAGCGGCGGCTTGTCGCTGTGACCGACCGCATCTCCCGGAACGGCACGAATGAAGCGGATCTTGATATTCTGGGGGATCGTCTTCGCCCTGCTGCTCTTCGGCGGCATCGGGCCGGGATTCGTTGACATCTGCATCCTGGCTGCGGGTCTCTGGATCGTGCTGGCATTCTTTCACTATCGCCATATCCGTCAGGAAGAGTTTCTGGCCTTCTTGACGACGGCGGTTGCCGGCGGCGCGCCACTGGACAGGTCGCTGCTGGTCTACCTGAAGGACCGGCCGCGCGATCGCTGGCACAACTTCTGGATCGCGCTCATCGTCAACCCAATCTATTACTTCTCCTGGCATCGGGAGCATTCCTTCGATCGCAAGGTCGGCAACGTCGTCATGCTGCTGAGGCAAGGGGCGCCGCTGTACGCGGCGCTGGAGATGACTCCGGGCGTGGCATCGCGGGAAACGATCCTGGCGGCGGCCGTCGGCGAGGCCTCCGGCCGATTGCCGCAGTGCTTGCAGACGGTTCCACGCTGGCGTGTCATCACCGTCTGGCTCGACGCAATGCCGCGCTGGATCTATCCGCTGTTCCTGCTCACCATGATGTCGATCATCGCCACGTTCCTGATGATCTTCGTCACGCCCAAGTTCGAGAAAATCTTCGCGGACTTTCAGATGGAGCTGCCCTGGCTGACCGAGCAGCTCATCGAGCATTGTCGCCGCTACCGGTTCGTGCCCGTCTATCTGTGGCTCGGCCTGCTGGTGGTGGTCACGGCGCTGCTCGGCAGTTCGGCGTGCTGCTGGCATTGCCCGATCGTCAGGCGCTTCTATCGCATGGACAGTCAAGGGCGCGTGTTGCAGATGCTGGGTTTGCTCCTCGGTGCCGGGCAGACCGTGCCCGACGGGCTGCGCGTCTTGACCAGCCTCGGCTCGTGTCGCCCGGTGGTGCGCCGGCGTCTGTCGCAAACGCTGCATGACGTGGAGCAAGGCGCGCCGCTGCCTGAGACCTTGCAGCGACGAGAATTGCTGCCGGGCAACATGCTGCCGCTAGTCCAGGCGGCGCAACGTGCCGGCAACTTGCCCTGGGCGCTCGGAGCGCTGGGCGAGAGCCTCAATCGCCGGCTGGTACGGCTGGTACAGCGTTTGACGATGATCGCCTTTCCGCTGCTCGTCATGGCAGCGGGCCTGCTGGTCGGTCTGTTCGTGGTCGGTTATTTCTTGCCATTGATTGAAATGATGACAAGGACGGAGACATGAACCTTTCAAGGCACTCTGGCCGGCGTCCGGGCTTCACCATGCTGGAGCTTATCGTCGCCATCGCCGTGCTCGGTACGGCCATGGTGGTCGTGGCCCAGACCAGCTTCTGGAGCTTCCGCGAGCGCGGACGTAATGCTTCGCGGCAGCTGGCGCTGGAACTGGCAGCCAATGCCCTGGAAACGGCGTCGGCTCTGCCGTTCGCCGGTCTTACGGCCGACTGGGCGGCAGCGCAGCAGTTGCCCGACAGCGTCGCGGAATCTCTGTCCGACGGCAGGCTCGTCGTCCGTGTCGAGGACGTTCCAGCATTTCGACCGTGCCGCAAGGTAACGGCCGAAGTGCACTGGAAGGTCGATCGCCTCGTGCCGGAATCGGTGCGACTGACCACGCTCATCGGTCCATCCACCCTCGCCATCAAGGGAGGCTCGCCGTGACCGAGTTGCCACGCCGAAGTCCGTTGGCAAGTCCTTGCTCCATCTCCTGCGTAGAACCGGCGGAGAGGGGCGCCGGGCGCCGGCACTTCCAGGGCCGAGCGCGCCAGGGTCAAGCGCGTCCGGGTTTCACGCTGCTCGAAGTCGCGGCGGTGCTGGTGGTGATGGCGTTGCTGTTCACCATCATCACAAGCCTGATCGTGAGTTCGGTGCGCATCGAGCAAGCGGAAGCGACGGCTTTTCAGCGCTCCGTCGCCATCGCCACCCTGGCCGACCAGTTTCGTGCCGACGTCCATGCGGCCGAGCGCACGGCCGGCAATCTCGATCGCTTCAGCGCCGGGCCTGAATGCCTGATCCTCGAGCAGGGCAGGGGGGAGGCCGTGATCTACCGCTGGACAGGCGGGCAGCTGAATCGCATCCACAAGCGCGCCGGTGAAGTCACGTACCAGGCGCTGCCGGTTCCAGAGGGATTTCACGTAGAGATAGCATCGTCAACAAATGATAGCAGCATGGCGGAGATCTCGCTGCATCCCGAGAAACCGTCGCCCGGCCGGCGGCCGCTGCACATTCGTGCCGCCCTGGGAG
>Ga0194128_10007976_pt1 | contig 13592 bp, 13 predicted proteins | sample TA2KigCa65mmetaG_FD_148650 | JGI IMG/M metagenome (GOLD analysis project Ga0194128, IMG submission 148650) | Freshwater microbial communities from Lake Tanganyika, Tanzania - TA2015037 Kigoma Deep Cast 65m | ecosystem: Environmental > Aquatic > Freshwater > Lake | place: Tanzania: Lake...
CGGTGGTTCCGCGAACCCGACACGTGCCGGAGGCTGCATAACAACACAATGGAGCCGACGCGCCCGACCGTCGGTGTGATCATGCCGCTGCGGCGCGCGGCTCATTGTGATCGTTAGCTCGGTCGAGCACCGATAGCGCTTCGAGCCACGCTTGGTCGATAGTGAGACGACTTCCCGCCGTGACGAAAGCTACATCCTTGCATCCAGTCCATCCTGTTTATCAATGTTAGAACTTATTTACATGGATGACCAGGATCAACAGGATGCGTTCGCGTCCGATTTTTCCGTGTAAGCACGCTTGCTTGACCTTCGTACCTCAGGAACATCACTGTTTTTCTGCTTTTGGATTGAGGAAACGACACGCTGATCTGCTACACTGAAGCCAGAGTTAGAGGTGTTCTCTGATTCGAGCGATCGGCTCCTGTCTTCTGATGCTGGCTGCGTTTGTGCTTCACCTGTTCACCTGGCGTTGGACCACGAATCATGGATCGCTCTGGTGGCCCTGTCACACGACATCCCTAAGCGGCCGGATCGTGGTAACGATGGGTTATGCCGCACTTCTGACAGCCAATCGACAATTTCTATCGCGATGGCACTGCGCGGCAGGTCTAGACGCTGCCCATGAAATGACGCCGACGGCCGAAGTGCATGCAGCCGGAACACTCATCGCCCCCTCACCGATCTTTGGGTCAGAACCGGCCGGCGAGGTCGATCGCGCCACAACTCGGACACAAAACGACTGTTAACGGAAATCTAGTAATGCACTCACATACTCATGAAGTGACCTTGGGGCTTGCCTTCGTTCTCGGTGCCCTCCATGCGGTCGAACCTGGGCATGGGAAGACGGCGATGCTGGTCTATCTTTCTGGAGGACGCCGCAGTGTCTGGCATCCGATTGTCATTGGAATTTCAAGTGGCATCGCGCACTCGGTTTCACTCATCGCAATTGCCTTGGTTGTTCATCTCGCGCAGCATTTGATCGTAGGTGATCACAATCATCACGACGCGTCGGTTACTCACTCGCTTCAGTGGGTGAGTGCCATTCTAGTTCTTGCAGTCGGGGGGGGGATGTGGTGGTCTGCAGCAAGGAAGGTACCCTCGAAATGTGGGTGCAAAAATCATAGTCACGAGTGCGGAAAATTGCCTGAACCATCCGCTTCATCCTATTCAATGAGCGCACTTCTGGGGATCGCGTTCGGTATGCTGCCATGTCCATCGGCACTCGCAGCCTATTTTGCGAGTATGTCGATTGGCTCTGCTTTCTCGGCTTATGCCGTGATTGCTTTATTCGCGGCAGGCATTGCCTGTTCTCTGTCGTTAATAGGAATCTTGCTGCAGTGGATTGGTAACAAGCCACTACCGAAATCGAAGTGGTTACAGGGTTTGCCGTGGCCCTATATCCGCGCTGGTTTGATTCAGATGGTGGGCTGCTTCTATCTTCTCCGCCTCGTTTTCAAGTAGCTGCGGAGTGTTTCATTCGGCGCAGTTGATTTTCCACCGCGGATCTCAGCGATTGGAGTCCTGGCACGGCTTGCAGTGTCCCTTGAGAATGACCTCCTCAATGTCGCCGACCGCTTTGGGCACCTTGAGTTCAACCTTGGCGTCCTCAAGGCATGTCACACTGCCACAATCCACGCACAATAGGTGGGGGTGAGCGTGCCCCGACGTATCTGCCGGGATCGATGATGCCTGTTCGTAACGCCAAGTGTGGTCGCCGACATCCAGCCGCCTTGCGAGTCCAGCGCTGATGAGATCCTGAAGCACTCGGAACACCGTTGATTTGTCGACATCGGCCGCTGCAAGGTTGTCAGCGATTTCCAAATGCGTAAGTGGTCCTGTTGCCATCATCAGCGAACGAGCCACCGCAACCCGAGCTGGAGTTACGCGCAGTCCCACATCGCGGAGACGTTGGCGCAGGCGATCACTCGGAGATTTTCCCATGTAGCTACCATAGCACCAACGATCCTTCCAGGATAGATCTGGCTACGCGGGATGCGCAGTTATTGCGTCGGGTGATCGTGAGCACGCCTGCGGTTGCGTCGAGGGGCGTTCGAATCGTTCAAATCGATGAGCGGTTAATGTCGCTGGTAACGCTAGAAAACGACCTTTCCGCTGGCATTCTTCTGCCCAGCAGATCAGAGCCTCATATTGCCACGCCTCGGAGAGCCCGCCTAGCCATTCACAGCGACCATCGGCGGACATGATGCACGCTACATTGGCCAGGTCACAAGGGCCCAGGCATCCGCTGATTGTTAATTGAATGACGGAATTGAGTCTCAGTTCTTTCCAGCGTGCCTTGATGACGTCCTTCGGTAATTCAGGGAATCCGCGCTCAACTCGGCCACAGCAGCAACCCTCACACAAGATCAACTGTCCCAGAACTTGATCGCGTCGAGTCAAAAGAGGTCTGCCCAGTTCGACGGCCGAACGCAAGGCCCGAGTTTGTGCGTTGAAGTTATCTTCGATCATAGTGTTGACGCCGCTCGATTAGTTGTCGTTTTGCAACACCGTGATCGTTCCGTCCTGTTGGCCGACCGCCAACAAACGGTCGTCGGGCGACCATGCCAAACGGCTAATCGACGACGAGAATATCTGGCCTGCAATCGGCAGCTTTTGCTTCAAGGGATTCCAAAGGAAAAGGAACCCATCGTTGTCGGAGGATGCCAGCAGGTCTCCGCGATGTTGAAACGCCAGCTGCGTGATTTTGGCGGAGTGCGCTTCAAACATCTTCGGCTTACGACCTTCGGGGCCTTTGCCGCTGCAGTCCCACAACACGACCGTATCACTGCCGCCTGTTGCCAGGCGCTCGCCACGATGATGCCAAGCCACTTCCAGGACCTTTGTCGGAAACCCCCACATCTGTGCATCCTTGCCGGTCTTCACATGCCAGAAATGTACGGTCGAATCCTGTTCTCCAGTGACAATAAATCGCGCGTCTGGACTCCACGCCAACACGAGACTGGAACCCTTCCACTCGAACTTGCGAGGTCGAACCTGCTTGCCGCGTACATGTAACGTCACGCCGTTGTATGCCGCCACCGCGACGGCGCTCCCATCGGGATTCCAACCGATGTCCGCAATCGTGCTGGCGTGGTCGTCGGATTCATAAACAGGCGTTCCGTCATCCGACCAAATCGTTAAGAGTCTGTCGGCTGCGGTGGCCAGTTCCCGCTTGCCGGGACGGTACGCGACTTTGGCTGCCCACTTTCCGCCGGCGGGCAATTCTCGAATAAGCAAGGAAGCGCCCGGCTCCCAGACCTTAATGAGTCCGTCCTGGCCTGTTGTGGCGAACTGCGTACTATCGAAACGCCATGCCACCGACGTGGCACCCAGGGCGTGCGCGCCGAGGCGCTGCGACTGCCCCAGAGAATCAGCATTCGATAGAACCATCACTTGCCCCTCGACGGTCACTGTTGCAAGCGATTTTCCATTGGGAGACCAAGCCAGGTCGATGATATATTCGTCACCTTCATGGTGCCACACCTCGCGCATCTCGCGCGGCCCGGTCTTCGTCTTGCTTAAGCCAAACATGCGTTGAACCCCGCGTTGAGCTCCTCGCGATCAAGATTCCGGCCGATGAAAATCAGGGCGTTGTGGCGCGGCTCGTCGCCCCAGGGGCGATCTTCGCGACCATCGAACAGCATATGCACTCCCTGAAACACGTAGCGCACGGCCATTCCTTCGAAGCTGAGCACTCCCTTCATGCGAAAAATGTCGGTTCCCTTGGTCGCCAACAGTTCACGCAACCAGCCCTGGAATCGCTCTAGGTCAAGATTACCCGGCGTCGTAATCCCGACGGAGGTTACCTCTTCATCATGTTCGTGATCTGGCTTGTATTCACGCGTGTGCAACGGTGCGATCCGGGCTCCGGTGGCATCCACGACATAAGCCCGGAACTCGTCCGGATGATGCTCAGTAAAGAGGGCATAAGCGCCGGCTTGACCAATCACGAGGGGGTAACGCAGATTGTCCCCCTCCAGCCCCAGACTAAAGAGCCGATCGCCCGGCGTCACAGAATCGCCAGGCTTTAGCTCGATTGCATCGTCCGAAAATGCGAGTACCGCCGGTTCAACGGCTTCGCGCATGCCCTCGTCCGTCGCGGCCGCGACCGACTGGAGCATGGCGCTCATCGCCGGGTCCGGTCCTGGCTGGAGCAGCAACTCATAGGTTCCCGGCTGTAGGCTATAAACGCCGCTCCACTCGAACGGATATTCCGGTTCCAAAAACTTGGGATCGACGTCGAGCGCTCGGTCCAGATCGAAGCCGCCGAGATTGAGCACCTTCTCCATGTCGACGACCGCGTCGCGAGTTCGATGAATCTTGGCAGCTGAATTCATGGCATGGATGCGTGCTTCGAGTTGATCCAACTCCGCAGACGAAACTAGATCAGTCTTGTTCAGCAAGATCACGTCGGCGAACGCAATCTGCTCCTTAACCTCGTCACTGTCGTCGATGTGGTCATGCACATGCCTGGCGTCGACGAGCGTCACGACACCATCCAGGCTCAACTTGGACTGAATCTCGTCGTCCATGAAGAACGTCTGGGCGACGGGCCCCGGATCGGCCAAGCCAGTCGTCTCGATCATGATGTAATCAAATTTGTCGCGTCGCTTCATCAGGTTGCCGAGAATGCGAATCAGATCGCCCCGCACCGTGCAGCAAATGCAGCCGTTATTCATCTCGAAGATTTCTTCTTCGGCACCAATCACCAGTTCATTGTCCACGCCTACTTCCCCGAATTCGTTCTCGATCACGGCGATCCGCTTGCCGTGATTCTCGGAGAGAATACGGTTGAGCAAGGTTGTTTTTCCGGAGCCGAGAAAACCTGTGAGAACGGTAACTGGAACGGTGGCGTTGGCAGTAGCCATTGCGAGAAACTCCCTGGAAAGTAGCGAATTTGTCTGAAGAGTTGGGGTTGGATCAACTAGTACTAGTCCGGATGGCGCCATTCGCGAATCTGCGGATTGCGCGAACGCTCGGCGAGCGCCACAATATCATCGCGCGTGACTTCAGGAAGCGACTTGTGCAGTTTCCACTGCCGAGGCGATGCGCCTTGCACGAGAGCAGCGATCACCGTTTCAATTGGCGGACAGCCTTCCTCGTGACACTCCAGCTCCGCAACCGTGAGCGTGGCGTCGGCGGGAATGGGAAGCAGCTCCGTCGCCCAGCCCTTCAAGGCCGCGATCTGTTCTGGAGATCGCTTCGTTCTCCCAAGCATCATGGCTCGTCCCCCCTCGTCACGTCTGTCGTCGGCCAATTGACCGCCACATTTCGATGCGATAATCTAATGCAGTTGCATATAGATTGCAAGTAGGTTGCAGGCGACTTCCCCGTCCGTCGTCTCGTGTTGGCCACGCATCATCAGGGAACGAGCAATTGAAAATCCAACGACGAGGTTTCCTACTTCCGCTGAGTTTCCTGTTGCTCAGTCTGAGCATTGGATGCGTGTTTCGCGTCCCGAACCCGCCGGATCAAGTCAAGGTGTCGGTCGTGGCCAGCTACAGCATTCTGGGCAACTGGGTGCAAATCGTCGGGGGCGAACATGTGAATGTGACAACGCTGGTTGGGCCTGGGGGCGATGCCCACACCTATGAGCCGACCCCGCAAGACAGCGTGGCACTGCATCGCGCGGCCCTCGTGTTCGAGAATGGTATGGGGTTTGAGTCATGGCTGGAAAAGTTGTTCGTGGCCAGCCATTCGGCGGCCAAACGTGTCGTCATCTCGAAGAATATCACCTCGCGAAAGCTCGTTTCCTCCAGCGGGCGAGAGGAAATCGACCCGCACGTCTGGCACTGTCCGAAAAATGCCGAGGCGATGGTGCGGGAGATCGCCGACGCCTTGGTGGAGTGCGATCCGATGCATGCAGCCGACTACCGTCGTCGCGCGGCTGATTACATTCGAGAAATCCATACATTAGACGCCTGGATCGGTGAGCAGATCGCCACGATTCCTGAGTCGCACCGTCATTTGGTAACCACGCACGATACGTTCGGCTATTTTGCCGACCGCTACGGATTCGAGGTCTCGAGTGTGATGGCGGCGGTCTCGAGCGAGACGACCGATCCGGCGGCAAGCGAACTGGCGGCGGTCATCGACCGCATCCGTGCCGCGCAGGTGCCGGCGGTATTCGCGGAAAATATCATTAACCCGCGATTGACCGAGCAGGTGGCCAGAGAGGCTGGCGTCAGCATCGTGCCTTCGTTGTACACCGACGCACTTGGGCCGCCTGACTCCAAGGGGGCAACCTATCTCGACATGATGCGGTTCAATGTGCGCACGATGACGGAGGCGCTCCGTTGAACCAGTCCCCAGGGCTCCCGCATTCGCATGAAGAACCTTGGCTACCTTATAGCGGCCGCGGCCATCGCGATCCCCAGGCGGGGCAACCGGCAGTTCAAGTCGAGCACTTGTCGGTTCGATACCGGAAGGCCGGCAGCGACGCACTGCACGCCGTCTCGCTGGAAGTCGCTGTTGGGCAGCGAGTGGCGCTCGTCGGCCCCAATGGAGCGGGCAAGAGCACGCTGCTTAAGACCTTGGCGGGCTTAGTAAAACCGCAATCGGGACAGGTGGCGCTCTATGGAAATCCCGTGGGGGCCTGCCATCATCGAACCGCTTATCTCCCTCAGCGGACAGACTTGGATTGGCAGTCGCCGCTGACCGTATCGGACCTCGTGATGACCGGTCGCTATGTCCATCTGGGCTGGTTGAGTTGGCCGAGTCAGGCGGATCGAGTTCGTGTCCGAAGGGTGCTCGAGCGATTGGGAATTGCTGATTTAGCAGAGCGGCAGATCGGAGATCTATCGGGCGGGCAGCAGCAGCGGACACTCCTGGCGCGGGCTCTTGTGCAGGAAGCGAGTCTCTTCCTGCTCGACGAACCGCTCAATGCCGTTGACGAAGCCACGCGAGACGTCGTCGATGAAGTGCTCACCCAGCACACACAGAACGGAGGCAGTGTGCTGGTGGCCACGCACGACTTGGGCCGGTTGACTGAGTCCTTTGATAGCGCGGTGTACTTGCGCGAGGGGCGAGTCGAGAGCATTTTGCCATTTGGAAGCGGTCCCTTGGCATCTCTCGCAGCCCATCCGGCTGCCAGGGGAGCAAACGAGTGAACTGGCTACTCGAACCATTTCAATACGCATTTATGCGCCAGGCGCTGCTGGCAAGCCTGCTGATTGGAACGACCTGCTCGCTGCTGGGGGTTTACGTCGTCTTGCGCCGCATGGCCTTTCTGGGCGATGCCGTCGCGCACACGACTCTTCCCGGCCTGGTCATCGCCTATTTGAATCACTGGAACCTGTTTGTCGGCGCGATCGTTGCGGCTGTCATTACCGCCTTAGGAATTGGCTGGCTCAGCCGCGGCAAGCGGCTGAGAGAAGACACCGCGATCGGCGTGATTTTTTCCGGAATGTTTGCGCTCGGCATCGTGATGATCTCGCGCGTCCAAAGCTATCGCGACTTCTCCCACATGCTGTTCGGCAACGTACTTGGCGTGACGACAGCCGACCTGGTGGGAATTGCGCTGGTCAGTTTCCTGGTTTGCACGGTGCTGCTGTTGGTAAACAAGGAGCTGATGCTGACGACCGTCGACCCGCTACACGGGCAGAGCATTGGTCTATCTGCGGAGCGAATGCGGTACCTGCTCCTGATTCTGCTTGCTCTGACAGTGGTTACAGGTATTCAGGCGGTCGGTGTCGTGCTGACCACTGCCCTGATTGTAACGCCGGCGGCCGCCGCTTCGCTGATCACGCGGCGGCTGGATCGGATGCTCCTCTTGGCAGTCTTATTCTCGGCTTGTAGCAGTGTGGCCGGCTTGTATGCTTCTTATTACTATTCGATCTCTAGCGGTGGCGCGATCGTGCTTGCCTGTACGGTTCTGTTCGGAGTTGCATACCTGGCAACACGAATACATTGGCGAGAACTTCCAGCCGAGCATGATGCTACTTGAGATGAACACGTGGACTCCTACGAATGAACACACTTTATCTAAACATCTTCAGTGGCATCAGCGGAGACATGTTCCTCGGCGCGATGCTCGATCTAGGAGTCGAGTTTTCACAGCTTCAAGCAGAACTGGCCAAGCTGGAACTGACGGGCTACCACTTGCGTAGCCGGCGTGAAAGCCGCTCGGGCATCGAGGGAATCAAGTTCGATGTTCTGGACGGAGAATCCGCTGTCGCCGAAAGCCCGGAAGATTCGGCCGCGCACTTCCACGAAACATCTTCCGAATCTCACACTCACGGTTCAAAAGGGCATCATCACCACGAACATCACGCGCATCAGCCAGGTGACATGCAGCGCGATGACGATCACGGTCACGATCACTCTGAGAGTCGCGACTTTGCACAAATCCGCGAGCTGATTGGGTCCAGCCGGCTCTCCAGTTGGGTGCAGGATAAATCCATCGCGATTTTTCACCGCATTGCCGTCGCCGAAGGCAAGATTCACGGCAAACCGCCCGAGAATGTCCATTTCCACGAGGTCGGTGCAATCGATTCTATCGTGGACATCGTCGGTGCTTGCGCGGCGTTGGAAATGCTCGACAAGCCACGTGTGCTTGCCTCGCCTGCAGTCGATGGAACTGGTTGGGTACGGTGCGCACACGGCCGCTTTCCCGTTCCTACCACGGCAACGCTAGAAATACTTAGCGCGCGGCGCATCCCGCTCACCCAGTGCGACGAGCCGCACGAGCTAATCACGCCGACCGGTGCGGCCCTCTTGGCAGAGTTTGCCGAGCATTTCGGACCAATGCATGGGCTAGTCGCCGACCGCATCGGATATGGTCTGGGAACACGCGAGAACAAGACGCGGCCGAATGTCCTGCGAGCGATCTTGTCAAGAACAAGCGAAGCCGCAGTGAAGGGATAATGTGGGGAGTCACCATGACAGCTATACGCACTTTTAAGTCACTCCTGCTCCCTGAAACCAACCCCGTGTTTAACCCGACGACCACTTAACCCGATTCCGCCCACTCGCCAAACACCCGTACTCGCAACGCCCCCTCCCACGCCCCTCCCAACCAAGGAGACAATAAACTGGGCTACTAGCCTGTGTCTGCCTTGACTTGGGACTTCCTATAGGTGGCACCCAGCAACGCCGTCCCGAAGCCGTAACTCTACCGCGACTTGTTTATTGCAGCAGCCAACCAGCGCGGAAGAGAACCGATGCCGGCTAAGAGCCGTTCGTTAGAATGAGCCTCCTGACAGCTTCGATACGTCAACCTGTGGCACTTCCGACAACCAAAGTGCTTCGCCCCAGGGGGCAGGTAAAGCTTGCCGGCTCGTCGATTGCACGCCACGCCGCCAATGATCAGCGGGCAGGTGAAAGCCACGGCGTCCCTGCGAGTACTTCGGCGACATACGGCCGTGGAATGCCGACGAGTTCGCCGGCGCCGCCCAGCCTTGCCGACAGCGCGCGAATCGTCGGCGTGGCCATCACGACATCGCCGATCCAGTTCGGCAAAAAGATTCCGATCTTCGTCATGGGCAAGTCCTCCTAGCGAGGTTTTTAGTTCGTGAGCTGCGCGGAGAGGGCGCGGGAAAAAGCGGCCGCCACGTCTTCGAACGAGCAAACCAGCATTTGCTTGAATCCCTGAATCGGCGCCAGGATCTGCTGATGCTGCAGACTGAGTGCGCGGCTCAGCTTGGGGAAGTGGCCGGGATTCTGCCGATGCTCGGGATAGATTTCGATGACCTGCGTGCCCGGCTGCGCGAAGATCAGGTTGGCCAGGCCCGCACCGTGTGGCGCGATGATCAGCTCCGCTTCGCGCACGAGGCGCGCTTGTTCCGCGAGCGGATGGGCCTCCATGACTTGCGGCTCGATGCCGTATTGTTTCCAGAGCGGCTCAAGCTCCGCTTCGTTCGCTAACCCGCGCTTGCCGGTGCGGGTTCGACTGATATAAATCCTGCGGGAGCGCATCGCTGGCGCGCCGCCGCACAGGGCGTCACCCAGCCACTGGCCAAAATGCCGCCAGCAGGCCGGCGTTGGATAGGAGGGGACAAGCAACTCATCCGCTTCAAGCAGCAGCCGGCAATGCGGTTGTATCAACTGCTCCTTGCCGATCCCGAGCGCCGCAAGTGCTTGCTGCTGAAACGCGGCCAGGCAGTCCACGAGATAATAGTCAGCCGCCACGCCCGCCCGGCGGAGCGACGACAGCCGCGGCAGGATATCGCAGAGCCAGTGGTAATAGTTGTGGCTGTGCAGCGTGTTGAGCACGGCCACACGCCCGCGGATGGTCTGCTTGGGAGGGAGCCAAAACCGCGACGTCACATCCCCGTCCCAGCGCTTCCGCCAATAGCGAAACGAAAACGGCGTCAGCGGATCGGCATGCTCTTTCGAGAACCCGGGGACGTAAGAGCCGGTCTCCCCGACAGCCTCGCCACCCGGCGCAATCACGCAGCATTGACGGCCATACGAGCGGCCGTTTCGGAGTGTGGCCACATACGGAGCGATTGCCGTGACGCCCGGCAGAGTCCGTTCTTCGAACTGCCCCTGGTGATAGCAGCCATATCGCCATTCCGGCAGGCTCTCGGCGTCTCCCACCGACTGCACGTTCACCCGCGCGTCGCTCGCTGCCAACTCGGCCAACTTGACCCGCTGGCGGGGCGCACTCGCCGGCCAATCGAACCACCACCGGCCATCGATGGGGACGAGATACTTCCCCCGCCGATACCAGCGGCTGGCCGGCTTAAATTCGCGAGCCGATGTGGCTGATCCCGAGCAACTCGTCGACATCCTTGTTGTCTCCCTCCGGAAAGGAAGCCGACCTCACGCGCTCCCCTTCCCGGCGATTTAGAGGAAGAAATTCTAGTTCAGGCCGTTCGGAAGCAACAATGGCAATTGGGGGTCGAGTTCCAGGAAGCTTCAACCAAACGATTAACGAACTCGGGTTCTAATACGCATCCCATTCTGAAGCGACGCAGCTAGCAGTTTCGCAAGTCCGTCGAGGGCAATGTAGTCGCGACGATAGCGACGCGCTACTTCAAGCTGGGATGCGTATTAGTTGTTGGTCCCGAGTGCAACCCGGCTGTTAACCCGTTTGACCCACGGGGCAGAGAGCGCAGAGAGTTTCCGGGAGAGTGGTGACACGACCGCAGAGCAACTAAGATAAGGCGACGTAGTCGCCTTGACGAGAGAGTCGTGGTGAAGCCGTAAGTTGCTACGACTACTTGCGTTATATCAACGCTTTCTAGCCGCTCTATCGGCAGAGAGCCCTGTGAACCACAGGGGACGCCCAATTCCGGGCCAAAATATCAGCTCCCCGAACGGAACCCTCTTCGTAACCATTCTCTGACTCCCATCCTGTAACACGTATCGACGGGAACGGGGAAATCGCGATGATTCCCGCCCTGACCTTACTGGAGCTGCGTCGATGGATCGACCAGCGGGGCCAAGATCCATGTGGAGCGAAGCCGTGCAACTCGAAATTCCCTGGGGCGAATCCCCCGCCGTGCCCCCCCAGCAACACATTCTGAATCTGAAGGCCGCGGGACGAACGGCTCAGGAAATCGCGGAGCAGTTCAACCGCGAACGGCCCTGAGTCGGCGCGGCCTGACAAGCGTTCGCCGAGGTACATCGGAAGAACCGGTAGCCCTGACCGATGGGGAACGATTTGCTTCGGATCTGGCACGTGAACTTGGCGTGCGGCCTCAACGGGTCTACGCTTGGATCAAGTCCGGACATCTACCAGGACGACAGGCAAGCAGCCCCCAAGAACGCTGGATCGTACGCGCCGATGCTGGCACGGTACTCCTTGCCGGCAAGAGCCCTCGCGATCCTTGCGTTGACCTCACTCCCCTGCTTCCTTCTTCCGCTCGGCTTCCATCGTCGCCTTCGCCTGGGCGATCCGCTCCGTCATGTCGAACCCCAACGGCACGCCGGCATCGAACTTCGCTCGCGCGGAGCGGATCGCCTCCAGCGCCCCCTTCGGCAGCGCCACGGGATGGCCTTCTTCCCACCAGCCGATCCGCTCGCCGTAGCACCAGGCGTACTCGTCCGTCGTGTCCAGGGCGTAGTAGATGTTGTGCTCAAAAAGCTGCAACCGCTCCTCCGGCGTCAGGTACTCCGAGGGCCCCCGCGCCACGCCTTCCAGGTGCAGCGTGTAATTGACGTAGATCGCCATGCCCACCTCCATGTGGGCCTGGTACTTCTCGTGCAGCTCGGGCGGTACCAGGGCCAGGGCCCCCTTCCGCGTGGACTTCAGCCCCGCGGCAAAATCCTCGTCCGTGAAGTACCCATAGGACTGCTCGTGGCCGTCGATTATTCGAGCCGGCCGCTCGACGACTTCGATCATGCCGTCCAGAAACGCCGGCATCAGGCCGTACTCCAGCTCGGGCAGCTTGTCGCGGGCCTGCGGCGTGCGATTCACATAGCTGTGCCCCAGCATTGCCAGCAGGACGATCTCAGGGTTGGCCTCCTGTACGGCGCTCATGTACTCGCGGCCCCGTTTCCGCACCTGCTCGGCATACTCCTCGAAGGACTTCGTGTCCTTGTACTTCATCTTCGCGTAGTTGAAGACCGTGCCCTTGTAGTCTTCGATGTCGAAGGCCCAGCCCGGACAGCCGACCTCCTTGGTCACCTGGGCCCACCAGGCGGCGTTGTGCAGGATCGGACCGAAATCGTCGAACCAGTCCGCATCGCCGGGGGTCACGTTGACCCGCAACAGGTTGTTCGTGAACCGCTGAAAGTCTGTGTTTTTGATCGTGGCAATGATGTCCGTGAACTGCTCTCGCTCCAGCTTCTGCTGGCCGAAGCACAGCCAATCGAACATGACCTTCGGATCGCTGTTGGACTTGAAGCCCTGCAGCACGGTGCCGTCGAAGGGCAGCTCCTCAATCTTGCGGATGTTGATCTGCACGGTCTCCGGGCTGTACCAATCGATACCGCCCCAGGCGATCAGTTTCTTCGGCTTCGCCGGCTCGTTCGGCGCGGCCTTCACCAGGTTCCACCGGCCGCCGGACGACAGCGCCGCCGCCCCCAGGGCCGTGGTCTTCAGAAAGTCGCGCCGCGTCGCCGGGGTCGTTACGGGCTTCGTCATCTTCTCGTCTCCTCCCTGGATTTCCCTCGCCACGCCATTCTTCGCTTTACTTGGCGGGCCGGGATCACCGGAGATCACATCAACGTACTTGGAGTCGTTGCGGCTTTCCAGCCTCGGCAGCAACGCCGGCCACGATCAGAACGACATCCGCGGTGTCGTGCCTGGCTGACCACCACGACCTTTGGGACTTTTCGCGCGAGTTCTCGCGACTCAGACGACTCCAGGACAACTACGACATCCGGACGGTCCAAGAGCTGCTTGGCCACAAGGATCTGAGCACGACGATGATCTACACGCACGTCCTGAATCGTGGGGGACGAGGGGTTCGAAGCCCCCGGGATCGACCGTAGCTGCGCCGGTCGGGCTATGCCGCGGCGATGATTGGCCTTCCCCCGATCTATGTACCACTCTGAATGAGAGGATCTGGGGTAAAGCGAGCGGCGAACTCCGCCGGGGTCTGGTAGTCTAACGCACTATGTGGTCGGCGGTGATTGTAATCGAGCCGCCAGCAATCGACGACCCAGCGAGCTTCCGCCAGGCTCAGGAACAACTCACGGTC
>Ga0194128_10007979_pt1 | contig 13587 bp, 14 predicted proteins | sample TA2KigCa65mmetaG_FD_148650 | JGI IMG/M metagenome (GOLD analysis project Ga0194128, IMG submission 148650) | Freshwater microbial communities from Lake Tanganyika, Tanzania - TA2015037 Kigoma Deep Cast 65m | ecosystem: Environmental > Aquatic > Freshwater > Lake | place: Tanzania: Lake...
AGGTCGAGCGGGTGGGTTGCGACTCCGGTTCCGATGCTGGTCACGCCAAGACTCTAGTTCTGGGCTTCGAACACGATCGGCAGTGCCTCGTGGCGACGCATCCAGATTCCGTGCTCCCACGTCGGCGGGTGTGCTTCATCGAGCGCGAACGACGCGCGTCGCTCGTCAGCACGCCGTCGTGCACTGCCTGCGCACTGATGCCCAGCAGATCGTCAGAGGGGATACGGGTCGTCGACGAGCTGCTGGCCGTGGAGTGGCGCAGTGAGCGTCGGCACCACAGCAGCCTCGCGCGCGTGCTTCAGTAGCGGGATCAGCCCTCGCCGCGCCAAGCCACCTCGTCGTGCACGAGGGGACGAGCTCTCGGGTCTGGTGCTCGCGACCGTGCCCGATCTGACCGGTCGTGTGCACCTCGCGTACCGCCGTCGTGCCGACCGGAAGTGGTGGCGCCGGCGTTATCCCGGCGCACCGATCCCTGAGTGGGACCACTTTTCGTTGTGCGGACGAGGTGGCCTCATCGAGGCCGAGGCATGGCGCACGCTCGACTGCCGGTCGTGCGAGCGCATCATCGGGAACCGGCGGTACCGGCTCGCGAGGGAGGCGGGCGCCGCCACCTAGCGTCTTGGCTGATGCAGACATCGGGTGTGGCTTGCCGCCCCGATGTCGGAGGAGACGGAGCCTGCGGAGCCGACCAGTAGTGCAGTTCGCCACGTACCACGTGTTCCAGTGCCCGCCCTGGCAGCGGCCGGAGCAAGTGATGCAACAAGAGCTCGAGCGCGCCGTGCTGTCCGAGCAGCTCGGATACGACGGCATCTGGGTCGCGGAGCAGCACTTCGCGCCGTACTGCCTCACTGGCGATGCGTTGCTGCTCGCGGGTGTGCTCGCGTCGCACACCCAGCATGTGCACGTCGGTACCGCGGTGGTGAACCTCACCTTCACGCACCCGTTGCGTTTCGCTGAGCGAGTCGCCCTGCTCGATCACCTCACGAGCGGGCGGGTCGAGGTCGGCGTCGGTCGCGGCTACCAGTTCCCGCAGTACGGGGTGTTTGGCGTGCCCATCGACGAGACCCGCGCCATCTTCGACGAGGCGCTCGACATCGTCTTTCACGCCTGGGAGGCAGAAGACTTCACGTACGAGGGGCAGTACTTCCAGCTGCCGCGAGTGCAGGTGTGGCCTGTCCCGCTACGTCGGCCCGACGAGATCCTCCTGCACGCAGTGAACAGCGCCGAGAGCGTCGACAGCTCGATCCGGCGCGGACTCCCCGCGTTGATGGCTCGCCCGATCACGCCGTTCGTGGATCAAGTGGCCGAGCTGAAGCGGTACCGCGGCGCACTCGGAGCTGCCGGCAAGGATCCCGAGCCGTTCCTCGACCGAGCCACCGTCCTCAAATACGCGTTCATCGCTCCGACCAAGCACGAGGCGCGTGAGCTCCCGCGCCGGGCGTTCGAGTGGGACCTCGACATCCTCCAGGAGTTGACCACGCCGACGACGACCGAGATGCCGCGTGGCTACGAGTTCTATGAGGAGCGCGGCGGCAAGCTGCCGCCGTTCACCTACGACGAGTGGATCGAAGACCGGTTGCTGTTCGACGATCCCGACGGCTGCGCCGAGAAGATCGCCGCGTTGCAAGACGCTGGCGTGCGACGCCTCGTGCTCTGGATGGGGGTGGGTGGCGTGGAGCACGATCTCGTCGTGCAGTCGATGCGTCTGTTCGCCGAGCAGGTCATGCCGCAGTTCCGATGACCAACGCCGAGCTCATCGCTGCGCTGCCGAAGGCTGAGCTGCACCTGCACATCGAGGGCACGCTCGAGCCGGAGATGCTCTTCGACCTGGGTGAGCGCAACCGCGTGGAGCTGCCGTATCCGGATGTTGAGGCCGTGCGCCGCGCGTACGTGTTCGAGGACCTCCAGTCGTTCCTCGACATCTACTACGCAGGCTGTCGCGTGCTCCTTACCGAGCAGGACTTCTACGACCTCACGATGGCGTACCTGCGACGCGCGGCTGAGGACCACGTCGTGCACTCAGAGATCTTCTTCGACCCCCAAACACATACCGAGCGGGGCGTGCCGTACGAGACGGTGTTGGGTGGGATCACCGCCGCGCTGGCCGATGGCGAGCGTGACCTGGGTGTCTCATCGCGGTTGATCCTGTGCTTCCTACGTGACTTGTCGGCGGAGTCGGCGATGGAGACCCTCGACACGGCACTTCAGAACGGCGGGATCACCGCCGTGGGCCTGGACTCGGCCGAGGTCGGACACCCGCCTGAGAAGTTCCTGGCGGTGTTCGACCGGGCGCGAGCCGAAGGCCTGCGCACCGTGGCGCACGCGGGGGAAGAGGGTCCGCCCGAGTACATGTGGCAGGCGCTCGATCGCCTGCACGTGGATCGGATCGACCATGGCGTGCGCTGCACCGAGGACGAGCAGCTCGTGGCGCGGCTGATCGAAGAGCAGGTGCCGTTGACCGTCTGCCCCCTGTCGAACGTCAAGCTGCGCGTGTTCGACTCGTTGGAGCAGCACAACCTCGCCGAGATGCTTCGCCGGGGTGTTCGCGTGACCATCAACTCCGACGACCCCGCGTACTTCGGCGCCTACGTGGGTGAGAACTACGCAGCGTGTGCGGATGGGCTGTCGCTCACCGCGGTCGAGCTGATGGAGCTGGCGCGCAACTCGATCCGGGCGTCGTACCTCGAAGCGTCAACCCAGCAGACGCATCTCGAACAGATCGACGCGTTGGGGCAACAGGCGAACCTCTAGTCGGAGCGCCGGGAGGCCTTTTCGGCGCGCTTGGCGTTCTTCGCCGCGCGCTTCTCCTTGAGGCTCTTGCCTTCCTTCTTGTCCTTGCCGGATCGCGGTGACTTGTCTCTCATGGCCCAGAGACTATGCGCCCGTTCTCGCTGGATTGCGCCTCTTCGGCAGGGATGATTTGGGAGGTCCGCCGCTGACTGGACGCGAGGAGGGGTCTGCTACCGTTTTTCTCGTCAGCAGATCGGTTGTTGCGCCTGACACGAACCGCGTTGTCACTTCGCCATCCGAATCCCGATCACGGCCCCGAATCGGTTGCTGGCATGTACCGGGGCAGCGACAACATGGGAGCAACACAACAATGGCAAGAGGCACTGTAAAGTGGTTCAACGCAGAGAAGGGCTACGGCTTCATCTCTCGTGAAGGCGCCGACGACGTCTTCGTGCACTTCTCCTCCATCCAGGGTGACGGCTACCGGACGCTCGACGAAGGGCAGACGGTGGAGTTCGATGTCGCACCTGGACGGAAGGGCGAAGAGGCGCAGAACGTCCGCGTCGTCTGAACACCACGTCTACAAGCGTCAGCGCCGGGAACCTTCGGGTTCCCGGCGCCTTCGCGTTCGGGCTCAGTCGATGAAGGTGAAGAACATCACCTGGGTTGCGAAGGCCAGCACGTGTCCGGCCGGGTCCCACAGCACGGTCTCGGCCGACGCGTACCCGTCGCCAACGTGATGGGCGCGGTTGTGGCCCAGGATCCACTCCGACGTCGCATCCCCGAACAAGTGGACGGTGAGGTCGGCGCTCGGTGGCAGCCAACCGGATCCTGAGCCGAGCTTCTCGGCCACCGCGCCGGGCATCGTGTCGCAAAGCGCCACCACCCCCAATGGGTCCCACTTGCCGTCGACGATCGGCGGCTCGTTGAAGCGGAACCAGTTCGCACGGTTGGAGGTGGACGGTTCGTACGAGATCCATGGCAAGTGCCCGAGAGCCATCCGGCTCTCGGCCTGCTCCCAGAAGTTGAAGACCATCTGCCGCTCGAACCCCTTGGGCGCATCGGCCCACGACGGCGACTCCTCGGGCGGGGGCACCGTGGGCATCTCGAGCTCGGTGAACTCGAAGCCACGGCGCTCGGCACCGAACACGGCCGTGCATCGCAAGCCTTCTGGTTCACCGGTGTTGTGCAGCGATGCCGACACCTGAGAGATCGAGCGCCCGCGCCGCCACACCTCGACCTCGATCTCCACATCGCCCGGCTTCACCGCCGCGACGAAGGTGGCGGTGACGGACCGCAGCCGTTGGTCGGGGTGATCGAGCGCCGCGGCCATGGCTCGCAGTGCCACTGCCGTCACGACGCCGCCGTGCGGGACGATCGGACAGTTCCAGTCGTCGGTGAGCGACGCGCCGTAGGTATCGGCACGCCCGCCGAGCGCGTGCACCTGGGTCTGATCCAGGAACCGCGATCCGGTGGTCATGGCGCCGTCCTCCCGAGGGTCGGTGCTCGCGCCGGCACCGGATACTGCCGAGCACGACCACGCACCGGTTGGAAGCGTTCAGCGACGGCGTGATCGCCATCGCGATCACGTTGCTGGTGCTGAACCTCCAGGTGCCACACGTGAAGGACGGCGATCTCTTCGACGCGATCGTGGACGACTGGACGTCGTACGCCGCGTTCGTGCTGTCGTTCGCAGTGATCGGGATCATGTGGGTGAGTCACCACTCGATGTTCGAGCGCATCGTGACAGTGGACCGGCCGCTCATGTTCCTCAACCTGATCCTGTTGATGGGCATCGCGTTCTTGCCGTTCCCGACCTCGTTGCTCGCGACGTACGTGCGCGAAGAAGGTTCCAACGCGCACATCGCGGCCGCGATCTACAGCACCGCCATGCTGGCGATTGGTCTCGCGTTCCTCGGGATGTGGCTCCGGCTCGCGCGCCGGCCTGAGCTGCTCATCGAGGGGATCGCGCCCGAACGCATCCAAGCTGCGATCCGGAAGTCCCTCGTCGGCCCGGTTGTGTATGCAGTCACGATCGGGCTGGCCTTCGTGAGCGCGGCCGCATGCTTCGTGATCTACGCGCTCATGACGGTGTACTTCGCGCTCGGTCCGTCATCACGCGTAGCGACACCTGAAGAACAAGCGGCAGCCGCCGAAGCCGCGGCCGAAGGTGCGGAGGACTGACCGCTGGCCAACTTCTAGAAGCCGACCCACCCGTGGTCGCTAGCGAGCGTCTGTACGGCGCGTGCGGTGCGCGGTCCGTAGCTCGCCGGTCGTAGCGGCAGCGCTTGGCGCGCCGCCATGATGTCTTCGGGGCTGAACTCGCACGCGTTCGAGAAGGGATCGATGTCGTAGAGCCGGGCCGCGTTGCCGCCGAGGATCTTCTGCTTCACCTCGTCGGTAAGCGCCGGGTAGCCGTACCGCTCCTGGTACTCCGTGCTGATCTCGAACGCGCGAAACGCATCGAGCTGCGATTGCGGTGATCCGAACCAGATGGAGTCGGTGCCCCAGATGATGTTGTCGGGACCGACCGCAACGAGCAGCTTGCCGAGGGCGTGCGCGGCGGCGTCGAGGTCGCGCATGAGCAGGTACCACGTCGATCCGAGCTCGGCGTAGACGTTCTGACCGGGTGTGATGCCCGCGTCGCTGAGTGAGCGGATGAGCCGGTTGATGCCGCTTCCGTCGGGGTCGTACGGACCCTCGCGCTGCGACGACTCGTAGCCCGAGTGGTACACGACGAACGACAGATCAGGATGCGCCCTCGCCGCGGGGCCGATGTCGACTGGCGACGCGAACCGACTGCCGCCCGCCAGCCCCTTGTGGACGCACACGATCGGGGGGCCGACCTCGCGGACCTTGTCGAGGAACGCGTTGCCAACTTGAGGTCGCGACGCGTCGTGGTCGTCGAGGAACCAGCCCTGACCCGGTGCGTGTGTGTAGACCTTCCAGGCCGCGATCGGGTGCTCTACGACGAGCGGCTCCATCGCCGCGAGCTGCACGTCGAGCGGGCCGTATGCCGGGAGTGCTTGACCATGCATCAGGATGCGCCCGTCGTCGCACAGCTGGTCGGCGATCCGCCGGACCCGCTCCATGTCTTCGATCGTGAGCGCGCTGTCCTCCGGTGCGAACGGGATCGCCGACACGACGGCCACCCGCGTGTCGCTCCGTAGAAAGATCTCCTCGAGGTAGTGCTCGATCGAGTAGCAGAGCTGCGCGTCGGACTCACCGCACGCGGTTTGCGGGAACACCGCCCCGAAGTCGAACGCATCGGGGTGCTCGCCGAAGTCGAGGAAGTGCGTCTGCACGTCCATCACGAAGTCCGTCGACGGCGGTGTCGACGTTGTGGTCGTCGACTCGGGCACGCGGAGGGTGCCGCCGGCCGGCTTGCCGCGGCTCGCGCGCTCCTCGCTGCTGCACGCGTCCAGCGTCATCAGCATCACCGCCGACGCCATGCTGGTGCGTAGGAACGATCGCCGGGACACGCCGAGGCGACTCGCTTGATGGTCGATGGCGTCGCGAGTGCGACAAACCGTCTCGCGCGCGACGGGCGAAATCGGCAGCGGATTGAACTCGCCGTTGGACACCGGCCCGAGCTCGATGGGGAGGGGATCCTCGCCCTCGTCGTCTCGCACCCTCCGATGCTCGCGCGTGCGAGCGCTCAGCCCGGTGCGCCCGTGAGCTGACCGAGCAGACCGGTGATCCGGTTGCCCGACTCGAACAGGGCATCAGCGCGGGCGTGGTCGCCATCGAGGTTCGTCAACATCTCCCATGCCCAGGTAGAGCGCCACGATTCCGAACGCCAGATCGGGCGCTGGGAGGAGCTGCTCGAGGGGAGTACCGGCGACGATGCGGTCGACGGCCTCGCGCGTGAACTCGGCCCATGGCTCGACCCTGGCTGCGATCTCGGTGCGCAGCTCGGGGAAGGTCGTGCTCGCGGCCATCAGCTCAGTGAGCACCTTGATGTGCCCCGACTCCAGGTCCTCCCGGTAGATGTCGGTCGCGACCTGGAAGAGCGCCGGGAGGTCGGCGGCTTGGGCGACGGCGGCGCGGTAGCGCTCCATCCGCTCTCGGCTGACGAGTCGAGCACCAAGGTGCTGCTGCACTGCCGTACGCGCTTCTGGGAGACCGAGTACGGCATCGCCGGTGGCGCGTCCCACAGCGACCTGCTGTTCCGAGCCCTCTACTACCCGTCGGACAACGCGGTCGCGGTCACCGAGCCGGTGCCGAGCCGCAAGCGCTTCAACACGATGTACGGCGGCTACGAGAACGGGGAGTTCGCGCCCAGCGACCCGAGCGTCAGTCAGGGCCCAGGCGTCCTGCTGGCGTCGTACACATGGGGTCAGGACGCGCGACGCCTCGGCCAGCTGTCACCCGAAGAGCGAGTGCGCGTCGTGACCCAACAGATCGCACGCATCCATCCCGAGGTCGCGGAGCCAGGGATGGTGGACGACTTCGCCACGATGTTCTGGGACTCGTACCCGTGGACGAACGCATCGTTCGCGGAGCTGCTCCCCGGTCAGCAGTCGTCGATCCACGACGACGCGATGGCGCCCGAAGGTGCTGTGCACTTCGCCGGCGAGCACACGTCGCTCGACACCGGGTGGATCCACGGTGCGATCTCGTCGGCATTCCGCGCCGTGCACGAGATCGTCACGCGACCTGACTGATCGGGCGTACCGATTTCGCCGTCAGCACTCCCCGCTGGCGTCGCAGACACAGAACTCGTTGCCATCGGGATCGGCCATCCGGATCCAGGTGGCACCGTGCTCCTCGAGCGGCCCCTCACCGAGCCGGCGCGCACCCAGGCTCTCGAGCCGAGTCGCTTCCGCTTCGATGTCGGGCGTGTGCAGGTCGAGGTGCATGCGGTTCTTGCCCGCCTTGGCTTCGGGCACGCGCTGGAGCAACAGGTTCGGTCCGTCACGCCCGTCGGGCGCGAGCACCGTGTAGTCGTGAACGCTGCCGACGGTCACGTAGCCGAGCGCGGCCGACCAGAACGGCGCGAGTGCGGTCGGTTCGGCGCAGTCGATCACGAACGCAAGCTCCGGCACCGCGGTGGCCATTGCTAGTCGCCCAAGCCGGGGATGGTCGGACCGGTGAGGTAGCCACCGTCGATCATGAACTCCGAGCCGGTCGAGAAGGAGCTGTCGTCGGAAGCGAGGAAGACCATCATCTTCGCGACCTCTTCCGGCGTGCCGATGCGGGGGATCGGCTGCCCGTTGTACGCGTTGCTCTGGTCGAGGTTGGCGAACTCCGGTTGGCCGAGCATCTCCGTGGCGATGCCGCCGGGGTGCACGGAGTTCACGCGGATGCCGAAGTGACCGAGCTCCATGGCGGCGACCTTCGTCATGCCGCGCACCGCGAACTTGCTCGCGGTGTAAGCGACGAGACCGAGGGTGCCGACGAACCCTGACGTCGAAGACGTGTTGATGATCGAGCCGCCGCGCTGCTGCTTCATCTGCGGAGTCACGGCCCGCATGCCGAGGAAGCAGCCGACCTGGTTGATGTTGATGATCTCCATGTAGTCGTCGAGCGTGTGACCTTCCAACATTCGGACGCGCAGGATCCCGGCGTTGTTCACAAGCACGTCGATGCGTCCGTGCTGCTCGATCGTGGTGGCGACGATCGCGTCCCAGTCGGCCTCGCTGGCCACGTCGAGGTGCTGATAGGTGGCCGCACCGCCCAGGTCGGCGGCGACCTTCTCGCCCCGCTCGTCGAGCACGTCGCCGAACACGACTTGGGCGCCTTGGTCCACGAACTCGCGGACCTCGGCTTCACCTTGGCCGCGGGCGCCGCCGGTGACGATCGCGATCTTGCCGTCGAGCCTTCCCATCGGACCTCCCGTGGTCGGCGTCAGATTAGGACCGGCCTGGTTCGGGCATCCCAGACCGGACCGCCAGGTGGCGAATTCCGGCTCGAGAGGAGCTCGATCATGGTGGCCTTGCTGGCCGCAGGTGGCCCTGCCGACGAATCGACGGCGATCGTCTCCATCGCTGGGTTCGCCTGCTCATCATCGTGGCGTTCTTCGGGAGCGTGACGGGCCGGTTCGCCGGTGGTGCGATCGGACTGGTCGCCCTGGGTCTGGCGCTGTGGATCCTTGCGCTCATGTGGAACACCGTCGACGCCGCGTGCAACGAAGCGAGGGCGGGGCCGCGTCCAACCGGCCCCGCCGCCCCGCCCGCCCTAAGGTCGGCGCGTGCGGCTGCACTACGACGACGAGACTGAGCGCTTCCGGGCCGAGCTCGACGAGTGGCTCGACGAGCACGCGCCGTCCGAAGACCAGATGCGCGACCGACCGCTGTCGAGCGCGCACCTGCCGGATTGGGCGCGGCGTTGGCAGCGGACGCTCTTCGATGCCGGGTGGCTCGTGCCTGGCTGGCCCCCCGAGCTCGGGGGCCGCAACGCGACGCCCGTCCAGCAGATGGTCTACTTCGAGGAGCTCTCGTCCCGGCAGATCCAGCGCTCCCTGAACATCCAGGGCCTTTCGATCTTTGCTCCGTCGGTCATCGACTTCGGGACGGAGGAGCAGAAGCAGCGCTGGGCGCTCCCGGTGCTTCGAGCGGAGCGTGCGACGTGCCTGGGCATGAGCGAGCCGGGCGCGGGAAGTGACCTCGCTGGCTTGACGACGCGCGCCGAGCTCGACGGCGACGACTTCGTCATCAACGGGCAGAAGGTCTGGACGTCGGGCGCACACCACGCCGACTTCTGCCTGTGCTTCGTGCGCACCGACCCGTCGGCGCCCAAGCACAAGGGCATCAGTGCCGTGCTGTTGGAGATGACGACCCCGGGGATCACGGTGCGGCCGTTCCCGAGCTTCGTGGACAAGGCGGCGTGGGTCGACTTCAACGAGGTGTTCTTCGACGACGTCCGCGTGCCCCGCGAGAACCTCCTCGGTGATCTGAACGACGGCTGGAGGGTGGCCAACACGTCGCTCGCGCACGAGCGCGGGATGCTCTGGATCTACGAGTCGGCGCACCTCGATCGCGCACTCGAGATCGCGCTCGACGATGCCGGCGCGCGGAATGGCGGGCAGCGGCGGCACTCGGCGCAGCTGCGCGACACGCTCGTGGATGCCTACGTCGACGCGCTCGCGCTCCGCTGTCTCGGCTACCGCGGCTTCGCGAAGCTCTCCGCCGGGAAGGCCGCGCCCGAGCACCTGCTGCTCAAGTTGTTCGCGTCGGAGTCGAGCCAACGGCTGTTCCTCGATTTCTGCGAGACGATCGGCGTCGAGGCGCTCGACGTGGAGACGCGCCCGGTCGAGATGCGGGTGGACAACTCGTGGCCGTGGATGAACCGCTATCTCGGGTCGTTCGGCACGACGATCTCGGGCGGTACTTCGGAGATCCAGCGCAACATCATCGCCGAGCGCGTCCTCGGCTTGCCCCGCTGACCTCACCGTGCCGCAAGCGCGCCAGGACCTCGAGCAGTTCTTCCATCCTGACGGCGTCGCGATCCTCGGGCGCGTCGACCGAGACGCGGACGGCGCCGCGCTCCTGGCCGACTATCGCGCTCGGTACGGCACTGACCGGGCGTACCTGGTCAACCCCAAGGGGGGACAGGTCGGTGATGTGCGGGTCTACGAGAGCGTCGTCGACATCGCCGAGCGGGTCGGGTTGGCGATCATCAACGTCGGTCCGCGCTTCTGCGTCGACGCGCTCCGAGAGTGCGGTCAGAAGGGGATCCCGTACGCGCTGATCTTCACCGCCGGCTTCAGCGAAGTTGGGTCTGAGGGCGCCGCGCTCGAGCGCGAGCTCGCGGACGTCGCTCGCGAGCACGGCATCCGTGTCTTCGGACCGAACACGAACACCAACGCGTTCGAGCTCATGCCGGAGGTTCCGGGTCTGCGCGGCGGAAAGATCGGCCTGCTGAGCCAGAGCGGGCACAACGGCCGGCCCGTCGTGCAGGGCGCGCAGTACGGGGTCGGGTTCTCGCGCTGGGTGCCAACGGGGAATGAGGTTGATCTAGAGGTCGCGGACTTCCTCGAGTACTTCGCGTACGACGACGACACCGCGGTGGTCGCCGGCTACTTCGAGGGCTTCAAGGACCCGGCCGCACTCCGCCGCGCGCTGCAAGCGGCGAACGACCAGCACAAACCCGTCGTCGCGCTCAAGATCGGCGCCACTGCGGCAGGCAGTCGGATGGCGACGTCACACACCGGTCACCTCACCGGCAACGACGATGTGGTGAACGGACTGTTCGCGCAGCACGGCGTGACCCGCGTGAGCGACCTCGACGAGCTGCTGGAGACGAGCGCGCTGTTCGCGAAGCTTCCTCGCGGCACTGGGCCGAACGTGTGCCTCTACTCCATCTCCGGGGGATCCGGAACGCTGATGGCCGAGATCGCCGAGTCCGCCGGCGTGGTCATCCCGACGCTCTCGGCCGACACGCAGGCCAAGCTGCACGAGCTCATTCCGGACTACCTCACGGTCGCCAACCCGGTCGACAACGGAGGCCAGTTCCTCGGTCAGCCACAGGAGCAACGGCTGCGCGCGCTCGAGCTCCTGGTTGCCGATCCCGCGATCGATGTGATCGTCGTCGGCATCACCGGCGCACTCGGCGCGATGACCGACAACTTCGGGGCGGATCTCCGTGAGTTCGCAACCCGCGCGTCGAAGCCGATCATCGTCACGTGGAACTCACCCAAGATCGACGAACCGGGCTTCGCCGACGTGGTGGCATCGGGGTTCCCGATGTTCCGTTCCTTCCGCAACTGCTTCGCGGCGCTGCGCGACTTCTCTCGGTACGAGGAACGCGCCAGCAACTTTCGAGCTCGCCCGCCTCTCGAACCGACGGTCGGCGAACGTGACGCGACGGTGGACGCCCTTAGGACGCCCGGCGTCGTTGACGCCACTCGATCACGCGCGCTCCTCGAAGCGTTCGGAGTCCCGGTGGTACGCGAGGATCTTGTCACCTCGGCGCCGGACGCGGCCGCTGGGGGCGAGCGCATCGGATGGCCGGTGGTCATGAAGCTTGCGTCGAGCGCGTTCCCGCACAAGTCCGACGTCGGGCTGGTCGCGCTCGGTGTGGCTGACGTCGACGCAGCGAGCGCCACCTACGAAGAGCTCACCGAGCGCGCCCGGTCCCTCGACTCGGCTGCACCCATCGACGGCGTCGTCGTGCAGCAGCAGGTGAGCGAGGGCGTCGAGATGATCGTCGGGGCCATCGACGACGAGGTGCTCGGGCCGGCGGTGTTGGTCGGCACCGGTGGCGTGCTCACCGAGGTGCTCGACGACGCGACGGTGCGGCCCTTGCCGCTCGACGAGGGCGATGCGCGCGACATGGTGCACAGCCTGCGTGGCCATGCACTGTTGGCCGGAGTCCGCGGCCGCCCGGCGGTCGACGTAGAGGCACTGGTGCGGGTGATCCTCGACGTGGCGCGCTTGGCGACCGCGGCCGACGGGCGCCTCACAGAGCTCGACCTGAACCCCGTCATCGTGGGCATCACGGGCGCGACGGTCGTCGACTGGCTGGTCGTGGCGGGCGAGCCGCGTCCGTAGCATGGTGGCCGTGGTGGCGACCCCGACGACCGACCTGACCGTCGACGAGATCGACTTCGGCAACACCGAGCTCTGGGACCGTCCCGACTGGGACGGCATCTACGCCAAGCTCCGTCACGAGCGCCCGGTGTCGTGGCACACCGAGCCCGAGCTCGAGGGTCTGGGTCCGCCCGGCCCCGGCTTCTGGGCGCTCACGCGCTACGAGCACATCCAGCACGCGAGCCGGCATCCCGACATCTTCCTGTCGGGCAAGGGCACCAACATTCCCGACTTCCCGCCCGAGGTGTACGAGTTCCTCGGTTCGATGATCAACATGGACCCGCCGCGCCACACGCGGTTCCGACTGCTGGTGAACCGTGGCTTCACGCCGCATCAGGTGGCAGAGCTCGAGCAGAGCGTGCACGCCCGTGCCCGCGCCATCGTCGACTCGGTGTGTGAGAAGGGGACCGTTGACTTCGTCGACGAGATCGCGGCGGCGCTGCCGCTCCAGATCATCTGCGACATGATGGGAATCCCGGAGTCCGAGTATCGCAACGTCTTCGACAAGACCAACATCGTGTTGGGTGCCAGCGATCCCGAGTACGGCGGCACCATCACCGACGCCTTCAACGCCGCGTACGAGCTGTGGACCTACGCCCAGGAGCTGCGCGACGACCGGGTCAAGAACCCGCGCGACGACATCACGACCAAGATCGCGCTCGCCGAGGTGGACGGAGAGAGCCTCACGCCCGAGGAGTTCGGCTCGTTCTTCGTGCTGCTCGTGGTCGCGGGCAACGAGACGACCCGAAACGCGATCAGTCACGGGATGAAGGCACTCACCGACTTCCCCGAGCAACGTGCGATCTTGTTGGACGACTACGCGAACCTTGCCGACACCGCAGTCGAGGAGATCATCCGCTGGTCAACCCCGGTGATCCACTTCCGCCGCACATGCGCGGCGACCGACACCGAGATCGGTGGGCAAGCGATCAAAGAGGGCGACAAGGTCGTGCTCTGGTACAACTCCGCGAACCGCGACGAAGCCGTCTTCGATGACCCGTACGCGTTCGACGTGCAACGCGCGCCGAACGAGCACCTGGGCTTCGGCGGTGGTGGCCCGCACTTCTGCCTCGGCGCGCACCTCGCGCGACGCGAGATCAAGGTGATGTTCGACGAGCTGCTCCATCGGCTGCCCGACATCCGGGTGAGCGGCGAGCCCGAAATGCTGTATTCGAACTTCATCAACGGCATCAAGCGCATGCCCGTGACGTTCACTAAAACCCGCCCTATCGGGAAGGACTGACTAAAGGCGGGGAGAGTGGACAACGCCGCCGCCTCCGGACCGAAGCACTCGACCCCTTGCTCGGGATCCTTCGTCTCAGGA
>Ga0194128_10007984_pt1 | contig 13583 bp, 9 predicted proteins | sample TA2KigCa65mmetaG_FD_148650 | JGI IMG/M metagenome (GOLD analysis project Ga0194128, IMG submission 148650) | Freshwater microbial communities from Lake Tanganyika, Tanzania - TA2015037 Kigoma Deep Cast 65m | ecosystem: Environmental > Aquatic > Freshwater > Lake | place: Tanzania: Lake...
GTAACCGTTCACGCCTTGGCCAGCGATGGCGCTGGCTTTCCGGCAAGTTGGGCCTCGACGGCAGTCACCAGCCATGCGAAAGCGTTTTGTGACTGGCGACGGCAGGTTTCGATCACTGTGAGGAGACGCTCGACGAAACGGCTGCCGCCGTTCGATTGCGTGCCGAAGGACAACTTACGCCAGATTACGGCGTGACGCAACGAGCGCTCGGCGGCATTGTTGGTCGGTTCGACGCCCTCGACGTCCAGGAACGTCCACAGGTTCTCCTGGTGCTCGACAAGTTCCTTGCAGAAGCCGTGCGTGAGCGGGTTGAAGTAACCGCGCAGCAGCAACGAGTCGATCTCTCGGCGGATCGGTTGCATGCGTCTGCGAAATGTCGTGACCGTGAGCGTTCCATCGCGGACACGCTTCCACAAGGCGAACCATTCCTTGGTGGGTCGCATGAGGTCGCGGCCAAGCCGTTTGTTCGTGTGGCAGGGGCTATCGATGAGGGCTTGAAAGTCGCGTTTGAGGTGGGCCCAGCACCATTGCAATCGGCCGCACGTCCAATACATGCGGGCCCGGTCGCAGTGGATGATGCCGCTGAAGGCGTCGGTCAAAAGTTCCTTGAGAACTTCGGCGCCGCGACTGGTGCGGCAGGCGAAGAACGTGAAGGTCGAGGCCACGAATGTCCACACCCAGGCTTTGGTCGGGCCTTCCTTGGTGGGCGATTCGTCGATGTGGGGAGCCGTTTCATGTGGCAAGGCGCGGGCCAACTCGTCGTAGGCGGGTTTGACTGCCTCGGCGGCGCGGTTTTGCAAATTCACGAGCCAGCCGGGACTGGCGGGCTGATTCAAGATCGTGCTCATGAACAAGGCCGCCCGCCGCTTCGATTGGCGAAAGCAGGCCATCAGTAAGGCGGCGAAGGCGATGAGGCGCGGGCCGGCTTGACCGGTCGGCACCCCCTGGGGAAGTTCACCGCACGTACTCTGTCCGCACGAGCAAACGAGACGATGCCGCTGGTATTCGATAACGATCGGCTTGATCTCGGGAAGTTCCCAGACCTGATGACGCAGCGGTTCCGGATCGACACCAGAAAGCTTCCTGCCGCAGCGGCGACATGCTGGCGGAATAACCGAAATCACCTGCTGACACTGCTCCGGTGACAACAGCGGACGCTCATGCTTTTCATGACCGGGTTGGCCGCCGTGTTGTCGGCCCGATTTTGCCTTGCTCGACGGCGGCTTGTCGTGCGGATGAGTGGTCGAAGGAGGTTTCGAGGAATTCGCGGGCGTTGCCTTCCCGCCCTTGAACTTGGCCAACTCCGCCTCGAGTTTGGCGACGCGAGCAGTCAAGTGCCGAAGCAGCGCCAGCACCGCTGCCGGCGTCGCGGCGAGATCAGCTTCGGAAACAACCGGAGAAGCATCCATGCCAGCTGCAAGGATACCCCACTCCGAGTAGAAAACGCTAGACCGACCTGTGAACGGTTACACTCGAGGCAGGGTTAAGACACCACGGCGCGGGCATCTCAAAGCGGTATTGAAGTCCGCAGTATCTGACTCAGATGCTGTCCGGTCAATGATTGCGAGACCCGTGCCACCTCTTCGGGCGTGCCGAGTGCCACGACCTTGCCGCCGGCCGAGCCCGCACCAGGGCCCAGGTCGATTACCCAGTCGGCGCACTTGATCACGTCCAGGTTGTATTCAATGATGATGAGCGAATGGCCGGTTTCCAGTAGGCGCGCGAAGCTATCAAGCAGGCGCGCGACGTCGGCGGGATGCAAGCCGGCAGTTGGCTCGTTGAGGATGAACAGGCAGCGCGGCTTCTTGCTGGAAGCGAGATGGCCCGCCAGCTTGAGTCGCTGGCACTCGCCGACCGAAAGCGTCTCTGCCGATTGGCCGAGGGGAAGATAGTCCAGCCCAACGTCAAGCAGCCGTTTCAGCTTCTTCTGCACGGATCGCTGTGCGCGGAAGAAGCGGAACGCCTCGCGAACGGTGAGGTTCAGCACGTCGGCGATGCTCAGGTTGCTGATCTTCACCTTGAGCACCTCCGGCCGAAAACGGGCGCCGCGGCACTCCGGGCACGTCATCGTCACGTCCGCAAGCAACGGCAGGTCTACCGTGAGCGTGCCCAGTCCCTCGCACGTATCGCACCTGCCGCCGGCCTGGTTGAAGCTGAAGGCGGCCGGTCCGAGGTTGCTGAGCCGGGCTTCCGTCGTGTCTGCGAAGCGCTTGCGGATCTCGTCGAACACCTTGAGATACGTCGCAGGGCTGATTCTCGAACTGCGCGGCAACGGTGCTTGATCCATCAGCACGAAGTCGCCAATCTGCTCAGCGCCGTGGATTTCCCCGGTGACGGTTTCGCCGGCCACTTCGACGCTCTTGTGGCGCTCCAGGGCGCGATGGAGAACATGCTGCACAAGCGTGGTCTTGCCCGCGCCGTTGACGCCAGTGACGGCGCACAGCACGCCGAGTGGAAACGCAACCGTGAGGTCGTGCAGATTATGCATTTCCGCATGCGCCACGCGTAGCCAGCCGTGGTTGCAGGCCCGGCGGTGTGACGGGACGTGAATCTCACGTCGGCCGGAGAGAAACGCCGCGGTCAGCGATGCCTCGCAGTGCTGCAGCCTTTCCGGAGGCCCCTGATGCAGCACCTCCCCGCCTTCCTCGCCGGCGCCGGGACCAAGTTCGACGAGATGGTCGGCCGCCGCCAGTACGGCGGGATGATTTTCGACGACAACCAGCGTGTTGCCAGCGTCGCGCAATTTGTGCAAGACTCTGATAAGCCGCCGGATGTCGCTTGCGTGCAACCCTGCAGCCGGCTCATCGAGAATGTACAGGGCGTTGACCAGGTTCGCGCCAAGTGCTGTCGCCAGCGCGACACGCTGCGCTTCGCCGGTCGAAAGTGATGCCGCCGGGCGATTCAAGGTCAGATACTCGAGGCCGACTTCGCGAAGATAGCCAAGGCGAACGCCAAGCTGCTCGACAAGCGGCTGGCACACCCGTCTATGTCCCTCGTCAAGAGATAGATTCGCGAGCAACTCGATGAGGTCTGCGACGGGCAGCATCGTCAGTTCGCCGATGTGGCGGCCGCACAGAAAAACACTTAACGCCGCTTCAGCAAGGCGCATTCCATGACAGCCCGGGCACGCCGACGACTTTCGATCAGGATCGACACCAGCGCCGGAACAGATGGGACACGCGCCAAGGGGGTCATCGACATTGAAGAGCCTTGGTTCCGGCGCCGGGTACGTGCGCTCGCAGTGCGGGCATGCGAAACGGCGGTCGAAGATATGTTTGTAGCCGTCATCAATGAGCAGCGCCAGTCGTCCCTGCCCACGCGCGAACGCCGTTTCCAGGGACTCGAGCAAGCGTTCCGGCGTCAGCTTGCCAACCTCCAGCCGGTCGAGCACAACCCAGATGTCAGTGTCGTCGATGTCAGCCGGCAATTCCTGCTCGCCCAGTCGATAAACGGCTTTGCCGATTTGCAGGCGCACGTTGCCTTCCTCGACGAGGCTGGTGATCCAGGCGGCCCTATTCTCCTGTAGTTGCGCCGGGAATGCCACGGAGAAGCGCGTGCCCGTAGGCCAGGACTGGACGAGGCGCAATGCATCGTCGGCATTATTGCCACGAACCGCCTGACTGCACTGCAAGCAGATGACCGTGCCTGCGCTGGCCATGAGCAGACTGAGAAGATCGCTGATTTCCGTCATGCTGCCGACGGTTGCCCGCTGGCCGCGCGGCCCGGTTCGTCGCAGCGCCACGGCCGGAGGAAGCGGGGCAATCTGCTCGGCATGCGGCTTGTCGAGTTTCTCGAAGAGTTGCCGACTAGCGGCCGAAAGGCTTTGCCAGTAGCGCCGCTGCGCTTCGGCGTACAACGTATCAAAGGCGAGGCTGGTCTTGCCGGCCCCGCTGACGCCTGAGATCACCGTGAGCCGGCCCAAGGGGATATCGACATCCACGGCTTTCAGGTTGTGGACGCGCACGCCGCGCAGATTGATAGTGGTGGACATGAGCGGCTACTCCACCTGGATCGAAACCAGCTCTCCTGTTCGAGGCTCCAGGATCACCAGAGTCTTGACGCGAGCCCGGTGCAAGGCGCCGGGGTTGATCACGCGGGTGGGGCCGGTTTGACGCTCGGCGGCGATGTGCGAATGGCCATAGAAGAGAAAGTCGTACTCTCCGGCGTGCTCCAGCTTGCGAAAGGTCTTCTGATCGTCGCTGTGAATGAAGGCGATGCGCTTCCCGTCGATCTCCAGGCGGCCAAATGGCTCGTGCAGCGTGGCGCCGATGCCATGAATCGCTTGCCGCAATGACGCGCGCTCCACGTCGCAGTTGCCGAAGACGAAGTGAGTGTTGGGGGGAAACAGCCAGACGGTGTCAGCATCTTCGATATCACCGCAATGGATGATGCAGTCCACGCGATGTTGCTCGATTAGCGCCAGCGCCTGCTCGACGGTGGCGTGGCGGCTATGCGTGTCGCTGAGGACGGCGATCATGGCAAGTGTCTCGGGTCGCCGCTTGTATTTCACGCACTTGCGTGCAACGTGAGTTTATTCTATTGCGCCTGCTCCCCATTTCCTCTGGGAGCGAATTTCGTGAAGGGCGGGTGATACGTTGCCCTGATCCGCCCTGATCCCCCAGCTTGCCGTGCTGTTGATCCGCAAAAGTCGTGTTGGCGAATCGCGCCGCCACGGGGTATATGTGCGTGGCTCGAATGACTTTTCGGGGCCGGAGAGAAGATGAGGAGAGGCCATGTGCGGCATCATAGGCTATGTGGGCAACCGGGAGGCGGAACCGATCCTGGTGGAGGGGCTGCGGCGGCTGGAGTATCGCGGTTACGATAGCGCCGGCGTGGCCACCCTGGCGGGCCCGCACCTGCACCTGCGCAAGCGCAAAGGGCGGATCAGCGATCTGGTACAGTACCTGCGCGAGCGTCCCGCGCCGGGCTGTCACGGCATCAGTCACACACGCTGGGCCACGCACGGGCCGGCCAGCGACCGCAATGCGCATCCGCACATGTCGAGCGATGGACGGGTCGCCGTCGTCCATAACGGCGTCATCGAGAACTACGCACTGCTGAAGCGGCAGCTGCTGGCCGAGGGAGTTGCCTTTCACAGCGACACTGACACCGAGATCATCGCACAGCTGATCTCGCGCAATCTCGATGGCGACCTTGTCGAAGCGGTCCGCAAGGTGTTGCCCCTTTTGAAGGGAACCTACGGCCTGGCGGTCATCAGCCCGCAGCATCCGGAACTGATCGTCGGCGCCCGGCTTGGCAGCCCGCTGGTCGTCGGGTTGGGGCAAGGGGAACATTTTCTGGCCAGCGATGCTGCCGCGCTGCTCGGTAACACCAAGCGAGCCATCTATCTGCTGGATCATCAGATGTGCGTCCTGAGCGGCGCGACCTGTGAGATTCTCGACGCCGATCACGTTCCGGTGTCTGCCTGCGTGCAAGCGATCAGCCAAACACTGAATGAAGCGGACAGGGGATTGTTCGAGCATTACATGCTCAAGGAGATCTACGAGCAGCCGGAGGCGCTGGAGAATGCCATGCGCGGCCGGCTGGACGAGGAGGATGGCAGCGCCCACTTCGGCGGCCTGAACCTCGACACGCAGCAACTTCGCCGCGCCGAGCGTTTTATCTTCACGGCTTGTGGAACTAGCTACCATGCGGCCCTGGTGGGCGAGCATCTCTTCGAGGAGTTCGCGCGTATTCCCGTCGAAGTGGAGTACGCCTCGGAATTCCGCTATCGCAATCCGCCCATCGAGCGCAACACCATCGTGCTGGCCTTGACGCAATCTGGCGAGACGGCTGACACGCTTGCGGCCCTCCGTGAATCGAAGCGCAAAGGGCATCCGACGCTGGCGCTGTGCAATGTCGTCGGCAGCACCATCGCCCGTGAGGCGGACGGCGGCGTCTATCTCCATGCCGGCCCGGAGATCGGTGTCGCCAGCACCAAGGCGTTTTCCAACCAGGTCCTGGTCCTCAGCATGCTCGCCCTGTACCTGGGGCGGATGCGGCATCTGTCGAGCATCCAGGGAACGCGCATGGTCCGCGAGCTACGGGCCGTTCCGAACGCGATGCGACGGGCGCTCAACTGTCACGACAAGGTCAAGCGCATCGCCCGCCAGTATTACAACGTCGCCAATTTCCTTTACCTGGGGCGGCAGTATCTGTTCCCGGTAGGCCTGGAGGGGGCGCTCAAGCTCAAGGAGATCAGTTATATTCACGCGGAGGGCTATCCGGCCGCGGAGATGAAGCACGGTCCGATTGCCCTTGTCGATGAGAATACGCCGTCGGTGTTCCTCATCTCCAATGGCGGCGTCTTCGAGAAGGTGATGAGCAACCTCGAGGAGATCAAGGCGCGTGGCGGCCCCGTGATCGCGATTGCCAGCGAGGGAGACGAAGAAACGGCCCGGCAAGTGATCGACCGTGCCGACGAGGTGATCTTCGTTCCGCAGGTTCCGGAGTATCTCCAGCCACTGGTGATGGCCGTGCCGCTGCAACTCCTCGCCTATCACATCGCGCTGTTGCGCGACTGCGACGTGGACAAGCCAAGGAACCTGGCGAAGAGCGTGACGGTAGAGTGATCCGGTTTACGTTTCGCGCTCGCTGGCTACCGACCATGACTGCAACGCGCGAACGCGCAACGTAAACCTGGTGGGTTCATTTCTTCGCATCTGTCGGCGCGGCGGCCGCTTCCGGCGCCGGGTAAACGCGCACGATGTCCGTCAACATCTGCCCGTAATTTGACGGCGGCGGCTCGAAGGCGCCGATCTTGAACATCAGCATCAGATCACGGCCTTGAATCGACTTGTTAGCCTTGATCAGGCCTTCACGAAATCGATCCAGCGTCGCTTCGTCCAGCGTGCCCTTGCGGCACGCGAGAACTCCCGATGGAAATGTTTCCGACTTGCTCAGCACCTTCAGCCGGTTGAAGCAGCCGGGCTTGAGTTCCGCGTAGCTCTCCAGGAATTCGCCATCGACGATGGCGGCCTGCACCGTGCCGCCGACCACGTCATCCAGGGCGGCGCGGACATTGGAGGGCCGGGTCACTTCCTTGAAGAACTTCTTGGGGCATTCGCCGCCGCAGCCGGCACAGCTTCGATCCAGGAACAGCCGGCAATGTCCCTTGCTATTCAGTGGTAGCGCCATTTCCTTGCCCTTGAGTTCCTCTACGCTCTTGGCCGGGCAATCGTCGCGGACGACGATGTTGGCGTGCAGGCCGCGGTGCTTGTAGATGGCGACCATGATCGGCTGCAATTCGGGGAACTTGCTCTGCGCCCAGGCATACTCGAAGCCGTGGAACACGCCGAGATCGACCTGCTTGTCCACCAGCATCTTGCCGACATGGTGATAATCGCCGCCGATGACCAGCTTCCCTTCCAGTCCGGTATGGTCTTTCATGAGCTGGGCGAACGGCGTCGGTAGCCAATTGATGATTGGCTTGGAGACGTCGAGGAAGAAAGTCTGAACCATGCCGACCTTGATCGGCTTGCCGGGCTCGACGGCCCGTAGAGGGGCCAGCGCCAGGGAAAGGAAGAGGACCGTTCCGACGGCCAGAGCCGGAACGGACACGCGCTTCGAGATCATTGCGAGGGTTCCTTTATGGTCATTTATGGGATCATCTTCTCGGGAACGGGCAGGTCCTTGCCTGGCAAGTCTTTGCCGGGCCGGCGCGAGTAGTCCGGCCGAAAGCCGCCAGCCGTGACACGCTCCAGCGCCGCCAGCGCCAGCACGTGCGTGTACAACGCTTCGTTCAATTCGCTTTGAATCTTTTCTTCCTGGGCATTGGTCTTGAGATATTCACCGCCGTCGATACTTCCCTGGACAAATTCGTCCTGCACGCTCTTGATCAATTTGCCTGCCAGCTCGCGCAGTTCCTTGAGTCCGGCGGCCTTGCGGTAGGACTCTTCCCACTTGTAGTACATCACTTCGGTTTCCAGGGAGATCAGGTTCCGGGTCTTCAGGACGACGGCCCCGGCACGATTGTTCAATTCCTGAGCGCGTGCGACGCGGTCCGCTTTGTGTCCAGCCAAATAAGGGGGCGTCTCAAGTCCTATGGCACCGGGGCGATAATCCTTGTTACTCACCCCGGTTGGTATGGGGTTCGCATGCGGGTCGCCTGCCTTGGCGAAGGTATTCACCTGCAGGCCTTTCTTGACACCCTGCGCATTCACCTCAAGCGTCGTGACCTGGTATGCGAGCGCTGCTTGAGCCATCTCACCGCGGCGGGACAAGGCCATGTCTATCAGAGCGCACAACTCGTAAGTCGGCTGCACGTCCGGCAGTGGGATCGGATACACTGCGAAACAAAAACCCGCGTCGAAGCCCATCGCCTCGCGAAGGGCCGCAATTGCTTTTTTCATGCCGACTTCGGCTTCGATGCTGCGCGTCTTGTATTCCTTCACGGCAAGCTCCAGTTTCAGCAGATCGATGGCCGTGATCTTGAGTTTTGGATCGCCCAGCTTCAACAGGTCCTTGGCCTGTTTGCGCATGGACTCGATTCTCTCGACGACGCGCTTCAGCACATCGTGCTGCGCCATGGCGTACATGGTGCTGAAGTAGTTGCGCGTGACGGCGTAGCGCGTCTCGAATTCTGCCGTCACCACGCCGCCAGTGGCGATGGCGACGCCACGGACCGCTTGTTCGCGGCGAATGTCAATATCCTTGGCCAGGCAACGGGCGACGCAACCGAGATTGTCGATGCCCTGCAAACCGGCCTGGGCGGCGGCCAGGCTGGCGCGGGCCGCGATCACCGCCGGCTGCTTGTCCAGTCCCAGGCCGATGCAGTCCTCCAGCGTCAGCACCTGGTAGGACGGGGCGTGATGCACATGCTGCGCTTGCACGGTCAGCGCGCAGGGCGTCAGGGCCATGACAAGCAACAATCCCAGACGCATCAAGCGTCGCTGGGTCTGCGGTGGCCTCATGAGCAATCCTCGCTCGTCGAGTCGGTGAAGTCGTATTGGCGGCATCCCATGCCGGCTGAGGCGGGCTTATCCCCTTGTCGGATTCATCGACAGGTAGCGTGGCATTCTAGATCAATAGCCAGAACGGATAGCCGCGTTTTTCGAGTTCCCCCATTTCATCCGGAATCGTCAATCCAATCATCTGGCGACATTGCCGATTAGATAAGATAATCCCATGAGGCAAGTGTTCTCCGAGGCGATACGATGAGGCCCGATCTTACCGCGGCCCTGGCGCTGGCGCTGGAGCGGGCCGGACACTGGGCGGCCCGTCTCGATGCCAACGTCATCGAACCGCTACACGTCCTGCTTGGTCTGCTCGATGAGGAAGAAGGTCGCGCCGCCCTGCTACTCGGCGGCGCCGGACTCAACGACGCGGGAGCGATTCGCAGGACAGCCTTACAAGGCCGACCGGAGCTGGTTACGACAGGAAATCCGGCCCCTCTTCCCATGGGCCGAGCCGTGCGCGAGCTGCTCGCCCTGGCAAACGAAATGGGCTTTCTGCTGGCCTCCGAGCGGGCCATCTCCACCGATCAGGTCTTGCTGGCCGTGGTTCGCCACGACGCAGCCCTGCGGCAGGACCTGGAGCGACTGGGCCTCAATGTCGCGCGCCTGGAGGTCAACATCCTCGGCCCTCAGGGGCCGCCGCTGCACCTCGACGAGCCATTGAACTTGCATGAGCCGCCGGAGCAGGTCGATGTAGCCCGACTGCTGGATGCTGCCGGCAACCGCGCCCGCGAAGGCCTGCGCGTTCTGGAAGACTATTGTCGATTTGTGCTCGACGACGCCTTCCTGACCAGAGGGCTGAAGCAACTTCGCCACGACCTGGTGGCTGTGCTGTCTCGACTGTCCGGCGGTTCCCTGCTGGAAGCCCGCGACACGCCTGGGGATGTCGGCACGTCTATTGCCACCGATCAGGAACGGGAACGCAATTCTCTTGCCGACGTGATCCAGGCCAACGCGCGACGGCTGCAGGAGAGTCTGCGCACTCTCGAAGAATTCAGCAAACTGCAGGCGCCGGCGGTGGGTGAGGTGTTCGAGTCGCTACGCTATCGAGTTTACACCCTTGAGCGGGCATTGACGGTGGGAAGTGCAGCGCGGCAACGGTTGGCGGGCGCGAACCTGTATGTGCTCCTTTCTGAAGAAAGCTGCCGGGCATCGCTAGCAGGCACCATCGCGGAGGTTGCCGCCGGCGGCGCACAGATCGTACAGCTACGCGAGAAGGAGCTGGACGACCGCGCCCTGCTGGAGCGGGCCCGAGAAGTGCGGGCGTGCACGCGCAAGGCCGGCGTGCTCTTGATTATCAATGATCGGCCGGATATCGCCCGCCTGGTCGACGCCGATGGCGTTCATCTGGGGCAGGACGATCTCCCGGTTCAGCAAGCGCGGCGCATCATGGGCGCCGGGTACTTGATCGGCGTGAGCACCCACAACATTGACCAGGTCCGTCAGGCGATCCGCGACGGCGCCAGCTACATCGGTGTCGGACCGACTTTTCCGTCGGCAACCAAGTCATTCGAACACTACGCCGGTCTGGACTTCATCCGCCAGGCAACTGCGGAGACGACGTTGCCCGCATTCGCCATTGGCGGCATCACTGGCGACAATCTGCCGCAAGTGCTGGTTGCCGGAGCGCGGCGCATTGCGGTCGGCCAGGCGCTGTGCCAGGCGGAAGATCCGCGCAAGCTGGCACGGCAGATGCGGCGTGCGCTGGAGTCCAGACATGCCTGAAACATGCTCAACGGCGATCGCGACATGTTCGCCTTTCCAGATCGAGCAAGAATTGCTTGCGGCGTAGGCCGCCGCCGTAGCCGCCAAGGTGGCCGCCCTTGTTGACGACGCGGTGACAGGGAATCACGATGGCTATGCGGTTGAGGCCGTTGGCGCGGCCAACGGCGCGCATCCCCTTTGGCACGCCGACGGCGATGGCGACGTCCTCGTAGGAGCGCGTTTCGCCATACGGGATCTCGAGAAGCTCTCGCCACACCCGCCGTTGAAAGTCGGTTCCGGGGTACTGCAACGGCACTGTGAACCGGCGCAGCTTTCCTGCGAAATACTTCTTCAACTCATCCTGCAACTTCTCCAGATGTCCATTGACGCCGGGGACGGCCGGCATGCGAAAGTGCTTGCGAATGGACGTGAGCTGCGCCTCCAGTCTGTCGCGCTCGGTGAATTCGAGCAAGCAGATTCCCATCGCTGTTGCGCCCGCCAACAATTGTCCGACAGGGCTGTCCAGCCACGAAAGCGTCACGCAATCGCCATTGCGATAGCTGCCGGGGGTATCGCCGAAGACACGGACGAAGGCGTCACGGAATCCGCTGTGAGACTCGTAACCGCTCTCGAAGACGGCGGCGTCGAGCGACTCGGCCATCTGCAACCGCTGCAGCCCACCGGACAGGCGCCGGCCACGTGTGAACGCCTGAAATGACATGCCGTAGCGTTTGTGGAAATAACGGCGCACCGTGGCAGGGTCGATGCCTCGGGCCTTGAGTTCTCTATCGCTGATGTGCGCCGAGGGCTCGCGTTCCACTTCGGCCAGCAACTCGGCAACCCATACTGGCTGGCTGGCTGCAAGCAATGGCCGGCAACGCTTGCACGGGCGAAACCCGGCGGCGACGGCTGCCTGGGCCTCGGCGAAGTACTCGACATTCTCAGGCAGCGGCTTCCGGGCCGGGCACGTCGGCCGGCAGAAAATGCCGGTCGTACGCACGCCGATGAAGAATAAGCCGTCATATGTCGCGTCGCTCTTCAGATATGCCCGTTCCATTTCGGAACGTGGCAAAGTGGTTGCAGTGCTCATGCTTGAAGTCTATGCCGCCCGGCGGCGACACTGCCACCGAATTTCAAGCGCGGATATGAAGTCTCTCGTTTCCAGGTTCTATCGGGATCGACTGTTCGCTACGCCTCGGCGAAGATCTTGTGCGCCATGGCCAGGCCTTCCCAGCAGGCGGGGAAGCCCGCGTAAGGAGCGATGTGCAGCAGCGTCTCCACGATGTCGCGCTGGCTGGCGCCGTTCTTGATCGCCATGCGAAGATTCAGTTCCAGCGCCAGCGGACGTCCGAGGCTGGCAAGCGTGGCGATGGTCACGAGGCTGCGCGTGCGCAAGTCAAGCCCCGGCCGGCTCCAGATCTCGCCGGCCACGAACTCCAGAACATATTCCTCGAACTGCGGGCAAATATCCTGCCAGCGCTGGCGCATGGCGTGCGCTTGCTCGGTGCCGAGCATGTTGTTCAGAAGTTCGCTGCCGCGCTGCTTGCGTTGTTCGATTTCCATTGATCTTTCTCGGCCGCTTGCGGCACAGTCAAGATTCTGCGAACACGAAATGCCAACGATCACGAAACGATCACTTCTTCGGTTTGCGGGTTCATACGGAGTTGTTCACGCAGGAGCGCACGGTTGATCACTTGCAGGAAGGCAAGGGCAGCGGCCTCGATGATGTCCGTGGAAACGGCGCGGCCGCGGATGATGCGGCCGTTATGCTCCGCCTCGATCTGCGCCTCTCCTTGCGCATCCTCGCCGATGGTTACGCTGCGCACCTGGAACTCACGCAATACCACGTCCACTCCGGTGATGCGCTCGATGGTCTTGAAGACCGCGTCCACTGGCCCGTCGCCGACGTTGGCGTCGCGGCATAGCGTGCCATCCTTGTGCCAGAGCACGACGGCCGCCGAAGGGACCGTCCCTGAGCCGGCGTTGCAGGTGACGGCCTCCAGCGTCCACACGGCCGGGCCGGTGTGGATGGCGGTCTCGGCGAGGGCTTCGATGTCGGCGTCGTACACTTCCTTCTTGCGGTCGGCCAGCGCCTTGAAACCGTCGAAGACGTGCAAGAGTTGCTCATCGGTCAGATGGAAGCCGAGGTCGGCGATGCGCTGCCGCAGCGCGTGTCGGCCGCTGTGCTTGCCCAGTACCAGTTCGGTGCGCTGAAAGCCCACGTCCTCCGGGCGCATGATCTCGTACGTGCTACGGTCCTTGAGCATGCCGTCCTGATGAATGCCAGCCTCGTGGGCGAAGGCGTTTTGCCCGACGATGGCCTTGTTGCGCTGCACCTGGATGCCGGTGATGCGCGATACAAGCCGGCTTGTGTGATACAAGCGCCGTGTCTGGATCGGCGTGATCAAGTGGAAGTAGTCCTGCCGTGTGCGAACGGCCATGACGATTTCTTCCAGGGCGCAGTTGCCCGCGCGTTCGCCGATGCCGTTGATGGTGCACTCGACTTGCCGCGCCCCGTCCATGAGCGCGGCCAGACTGTTCGACACGGCCAGACCCAGATCGTTGTGGCAATGCACGCTGAGCACGACCTTGTCGATGCCTGGAACATTTTCCTTGAGGTAGCGGATTGCCGCAGAATACTGCGCCGGGACGGCGTAGCCGACCGTGTCCGGGATGTTGATCGTTGTCGCCCCGGCGGCGATGGCCTTCTCCACGACCTCGGCGAGAAAGTCCAGTTCGGTGCGCGCGGCATCTTCGGGCGAGAATTCAACATCCTCGCAATAACTCTTGGCCCGCAGCACGCCTTCGATGGCCCGGCGGACGATCTCATCCTTGGCCATGTGCAGCTTGAACTCGCGGTGGATGGCGCTGGTTGCGAGAAAAACATGGATGCGCGGCTTCGGCGCATCGCAGAGCGCCTGCCAG
>Ga0194128_10007990_pt1 | contig 13573 bp, 2 predicted proteins | sample TA2KigCa65mmetaG_FD_148650 | JGI IMG/M metagenome (GOLD analysis project Ga0194128, IMG submission 148650) | Freshwater microbial communities from Lake Tanganyika, Tanzania - TA2015037 Kigoma Deep Cast 65m | ecosystem: Environmental > Aquatic > Freshwater > Lake | place: Tanzania: Lake...
GCGGCGGCAGGCGAGGCGGGAGCAGGCCCAGAAGTATCGAGAGTCAAGCCGCGGCCCAAAAGCGCCTTCAGCAGCCTCAGAGAGAGAGTGTTGTTTATTGGTACTCAATTTAGTATCCTCTACACTTCCATGTATTCGCCAGCCGAGGCCGCGACTCCGCGTGCTTGATGTTTGTGGTTTCGTGTAAGTATGTGCACAGGCGTTCACAGGTTTTTAACCTTTGAGCTCCTGGTTAATCCTCCTTCCTCTGGCACTTTGGCTTTCTCACTTCGCCTTGCGCCCTTCCTACCTGCCTCGGATTCTTCCGCACTTCACACGGGCTCCTCGGCCTCTCCATAGCCCATTCCCAATTTCCTGGGACCTCCTTCACCGCCCTTCCTCCTTACCGCCTCCTCTGACACTTTGGCTTTCTCACTTCGCCTCATGCCTCCCCCGCTTGCAATGGGCGCCCTTTCACTTCGCCCAGGCTCCTCCGCTCCTTCGCCTACAACCCCCCGCCGCGTGGTCCCATCTCCTCCAACCGCCCACCACGCCCAGAACTCTACTATGTACATCTACAGTGACAACTTAATCAACGACAGCTTAAATAAATAAATAAACCTACCACACTAGAAAACCTCCCCCACTCATCCCTTGCATTCCCCTTGGTCATACATCTTGGTTACGCACACTTTCCATTCTTGCTTCACACGTACATGTCCCACTTGACATGCTCCCGACCTTGGCCATGAGTGCCTCCCCCTCTTTGACCTTGCGTCCCTCCTTTCTGTGCGAAGTAGGACCGTAACACCTTGTCCTGCTCCTCCAGCAACCGCCGCACTAATTTTTGACGAATCGGATTCCACTTGCTCTCAAGAACCCCTAACGCCTTCATGTTCTTGTTGAATGATTCAACATGAACTGATCCACACGCCCCCCCTACAAACACAATTTGTTGTGTCTGCCACCCTTTGACTTGACCGACCGCTCGGAGACCTTCCAGCAAACTACTGTACTGTTTTTGAGCTACTTTTGTCGCCTCTTCCGCATAGTTGCTTCTCATGTCCTGCGTTCGTTTGAATTCGATGGCCAGAAATTCTTTCTTCACTGTGTCCAATCCAATTCCATCCAGTCTTCGCCGCCAGAATCTCTCTTGGTACTGATCTTCTGGCACTGGCAACCCCTCCTGTGCTTCCTTCCACGGGATTTTCATCTCCTCCTCTTTCGCTGCGTCCCACAATTCATCCTTCGAGCAAAACTGTGCACACTGTTCTTGGTCCCATAGTGAGCCCAAGCTGCTTTCCCTCTCGAGTGTGAGGAGCTTCATGTGCCTATCCGCTTTCCCATGTACAGCGATCTCCTGTAATAGCTCTCGGATGCATGCGTTGTGCGCTGCCGTGACTACTTCCTTTTGTCCTAGACATCCGGCACTTTGGATATGGCCGATAGTTTCCTTTGGCAGCACTCCTTTCCAGCTGCCTCCATTCTCCTCATATGCCTTCTTGCACAATATACACTCTGCTTTCTCCTTGTAGCCATATTTCACCAACTGCTGTCCACATGGGAACGTGCCAGTTACTACCTGGAGCAACCTCCTCCGTCGCTGCCATGGTATGGACTTATTCTTCAGCCACTTTCCAATCTCTTCTCTGCTTGATCCTTCTCGGAGGAGGAAGTCCGTACTCCACGTGCTTGTTGCCGGCTTCCCCATTCTCTTCTGATCCAGGTCCTCAAAGCATTTCCTGCTCCACGTCTTTTCATCTTTGAAACTCCCACTTTTTGACGCTTCCGCTCCTTCTTTCGACGCCTGCAGCCAGCGTTGGTTGTGATGATACCACACACGTGCCGTCCAATGCGTCGCTGCCGTTGCCCTCACCTTCTGCAGTTTGGCCCATCCCGCCTGTTTTCGGAAGGCGTTACGTACGCTGTTCGTCCACACTGATCGTACGGTCGTGTCCCCTTTCCGCACCTCAAACGTCATCCGATCAGTCCGATCGTCCCACCTTTTGTCGTCATCCGAAATTGTTCGTCCCTCCTCCGCAAGGGTGTCAGCTCGCTCGTTAATCGGCTCTCCACGATGCGACTTCACTTTTATCAGGAAGGTAGCTCTCCCTGCCCGCACACGTTGCGTGAGTAGGCAAATTATTTCTCGTAGGATATCCGCATCTGGTGCTGTGGCTAACGTCGCCTTTCCTCCCTGTCCCACCCATTTTCTGATGACGCGCAAGACCGCCTCGTTGTCGCATAGTAGAAGAGCATCTTCATTGAGAGCTGCTGATTGCAGCGCTAATACTACCGCTCCCAATTCCGGTCTGTTCGAACTCGTGCCTTCATCCTCTCTACCGACTCGCACGCATTTGCCCTCACCTTCCTCCCCAAATTTGCAGCACCCAGACCCCATTCTTCCGTCTTTGCACGATCCGTCTACACCCAGCGTTACTCCCTGGAATCCGTAGCCCCCTAATTGACCTATCTCAGTACCCATCCAGTAGGCCCCTTCCAAGTCATTCAACCGCACGATACATTCATCCTTCTGTTCTGAGCTGTCCCATGCTTCTTGGAGTTTGGTGATAGCTTCCTCCTCGATGACGTCACACTCCTTATGCACCCACGCTGTCATATTGACTGTGTTCAACTTGGCTTCCACATCCCCACGCTTCCACCATCCTTTCGGCCTGCAGGCACGCCCACCTCCTTCAACTTCGTCCTCTGGAGCGTCATGTTCTGCTTCATCTTCGGTTCTCGCCGTTTCGTGTGCTTTCTTCTTTCTCTTCACTTTCCCCTGGAAGACGGCTTTCCCTTCCTGTTCGAATCCTCTGAGCTTGCAATCCCCTTTTACTGGTCGCGCCCGACTCCACACCACCCAATCCTTGCGCGTGCGAATTGCCTGCTCACACTCTTCTCGTCCTCCTTCGTCCAGACTCTCCCACAGGAAAACTGTTGGCCCCTGTTTTTTGCCCCAGAAGTTCGTTGTGCCTCTCCCTGCGCTGGGGAAGAAGGGAGGTGCCGTTACTGCCGACTCTCCCTGTAGCTGCACTGCAGAGAGCAGGGATTGCAGGGCCCGCAGCAGCCTCCATGTTGGAGATCGATATCCCATTGTTTCGAGGCGCTCTTGTAGCTCCACTTCTGCTCGGATGAAAAGCTTCAGCTCACTGATGCTCTTATCCCTTCCTTGCCGTAGGTGGTTGTATATGCTACTCATAACCGTCCAGCTCCTGTCGAGCTCCGTGCAAGTCGTTAATCCCTGGTACGTGAAGATCTTAGCGGTTTCAGTCTCCCTCCACATTATCGACTGTTCTACGACCCTCACGTATCCTTGACCCGACTCATGCCTGGGGATCTTCTCATCAAGGAAAAAATCTTTGCCCACTTGCGCTGCAATGTCCACATCAGGAATCACCTCTGGGTCCTGCTCAATCAGTGATGCTGATGGTGACTCCCACTCTTGTTCTCGGTGTGAGGCATGCACTCTGACATGATGTCTCATGTCGTTCCCACTCTGAGATGGTTGCCTGATCCATTTTTGATGCACGTCGGTCGGCTCTTTTTCCCCCTCCCAGACACCCCATATGTGGTCAAGCTCCATAGCTTCCTCAAGAAGCTGCCGCCTCTCATCGTCCACGTTTTCCATTCCCTCTGACTCCCACTGGGCTCTGACGAACTTGGAAATCATTGGCGCTAACTGCCGCGCCACTGGTTTGCCTTCGCGCTCGTCTTTCGCATTGACTACTTCGTTTTCCTCTCGCGTGAGAGCCCATCCCATTTGACTTGTGGTAAGCCACCGTTTCGTGTCTGTAGGTTGGACGCTGAGAAGTTGCCTGATATCCTGTATGGAGTACACCACCTCCCCTCCACACTTATCGTCGCCTCGCCCAACGTACCATGGATGTGCTGGAGTCATCCTCACCCCGTACATACCTGCCCCCCATTCGACTCCATCCACACCATCATCTTCGGATTCCGACGTGACGTCCTTGACTGCACCTCCTTTCCCCTGGGCTGCTCGAGGCCTTCTTGCTTGAGGATTAGGGGGGTGCTTGACCCGGTTGCGCGTTCTGTTCGTCTCTTTTGAGGAGATTCGTGCCACGCCTTTTGCCCCGTCACACTCAATACATGTGGCCGGTCGTTCTTTACGCCACTCCTTGCGCGTGAATCCTCCTGGCTCCTTGCGAACTCTGCATTTCCTACACGTTCTGCACCAGATGACTGATCGTACTTGGTACCACCACCCATCATCGTCCGCTAGCATTGGTTTCTCTTCGGCAAAGTGCACTTCTGGGATAAAGAAGATGTCCTTCACCTTCGCATGTTCCAATGCTACCTTCAGTCCTATATCATTCAGTCGTAGCAGTTGCTCCCGTCTCTCCCGTCGAGCCTCCGACTGCCACCCTTGAATGAGCGCCAAAAATTCCAGCGATTCTCCTGGAGCTGCTGCCTTGCCATCTGTTGTGACTCGCCTCCGTACATCGATCACCTTCTCAACAAAGCTCTCCCCCAACCTATGCATGTTGACGATCGTCACCTCAGCATCCCTCAACCGCTTCGCTGGCCTTTGGGTGGAGGCCTTCACTCCACTTGCCCCTAGATCCGCCGTGAGCGTTAGTGGGACTCCGCACACGTCGCACTCCTCCTTGTCTTGTTGACAGAGTGTACACCACTTGAGCTGACACTGTTGACATGTTCCCATGTACCGTACTTGACACTTTGCGCACTCAACCTCCATGGCGCGCAGATAGCTCACTACCAGTTGCCGTTGGTCAGTTAGAGTCCCCGCAAGCTCACCGCAGCCTCTTTCTGTCCACGTTGCTCCCCACCCTGGAGGAAGCCTACTGCCAACCTGCTTTGCCAGCCATTGAGCTTCTTCGCTGGTCACTTGCGCACATGACAGAAGTTGCGCTAAGCCTCTACACACCTGTTGCGGGTACCTGCTGGGATCAGCGGTCCTCCAACTCGCCTCCTCGACTGCTGCTCCTGTCCCCTGTTTCAGCCCTTCAATGATTCGCAACAGATGGCGTCCGCACTCACTGGTAGTTGGTAGTCGCTCTGGTTCATTCACCACAGATTTATTCTCCTGCTGCTCCACCCATATGCGAGCTGGGTGGTGCATATTCACCTCGCCCTCCAGCTTCCGTGTATAGCCCTCTATGCTCCGACTTACTCCCAGTCTGGCGCTGCCAACTTGCGCCGACCTCCAATCCACCATATCAAACCACCGCTGGGTGAGCCCCCTCGTCCTTTCATCAATCCCTCCGATGCCTCTCGACACCAGGATCCGCATGAGTTGAGTACGCTCCCCTTCTTGTGCTGCCATTAATTGAGGAATCTTGTATGGTCGCCCAGTGTCAAGTTTTCTAGGCTCTGTTAGGGCCTCTGCTGTGCGGTGCCCTGCTGCCATTAGATGGGGCACTGCCTTCCAGAAGGCCTGTTCTCCCGTCCATAACAGATTCCATTGCTCTTTGTCCATGTGCCACACGCCGGCTTCCCACTGATCTTTGCTTCCCCCAACCGCTTCGATCCTATGCCGCAATCGCCTCAGCTCGCGTGTTGCCTTCGCCCAGCTCGTACCTCGCCGCTCTTCCTTGATGTCTTCGGGCATGTCGATAGGGATGTTCAGCATCTGTGAGCACATTGCTACTCGGGCCCACTTGTTATCCAACGTGTCATCCCATTTCCACATTTCCATCTCCTCCGTGAGTTCTCGTAGTGAGTCGCAGGCCCACTGCTCGCACGCCAGATGAAGATCGCGCAGTGTCAGTTGCCGGGCCACATCTGCATGTTTGAGACACCGCTGGAGGTGGCGGCACAGCTCCTGCGTCAGGACACCCACCGGTCGGAGATATTCCATGCCGGTCGGTAGGGTAAAAACGTCCGATGCCGTAGTTCTCGGTAGACCCCACGCCCATTTGTAAGCTTGGATCCACACGGCCTCAAGCCTCTCTAGCTCTTTTTCCGTCCACGGGACCAACGCCGCTGAGTATCTGAACGCTCCCACTCCAATGCTCGTAAAAAGGTCAATTGCCTGCTCGGGGGTGAGAGGGTGGTGCCTCAGTAGATCCCGAGCATCCTCCGTTTTCTTGAAAATTCGTGTTTTCGTGGCTGACATATCTCCGGTCGGTGTGCCCCATACCCCCAGATACCTACACGCCATCGAGGGTGCTAAGAAAGCCACCTCTTGCCCCATGTATATCAGTGTTTCATCCGTCTGACACTGACCCGATCCTTGCTGCTCAATGATCATTGCACATGTTTTCTTCCTGTTGACTTTCAGCCCACTCCATAGTTCAAACTCCTGAATCGCCTCTAATAGAGCTTGTGCCCCTCCTAGAGTTTGTGTGAAGAGCGAGAGATCGTCGACGAAGCCAATGAGGTTAAACTGTCCTACTTGCTCTGCCTGCTTCGTATCTTGAGTCGTTCCTTTCTTGCGTATCTGTACTCCACACCTGAGTCCATGCGAAACACGTAGCTTCCGTCCCCGGTCTGTGATCAGACCGAGGAGCGCATTCATAAACACCAGGAAAAGCAATGGAGACAAGGCACTTCCTTGCGCTACTCCCGTGTCGAAAGTGATTGTTGCACATTGCGGGTCGTTCGGCGCCATCCTGACGGTGGAGTGCTCATATAGTGACACCAACAGATCCACGTCAGGGATGCCATATGCGCGCATTACCGCCCAGAGCGCTGCCTGCGACATTGCGTTGAACGCATTGCAAAAGTCTACGTCAACTCTGTATACCCTCTTTCTCTGAGCTACTGCTTCCCGTGTAACCCACTCAAGCTTGGTCAGATTGATATCTGTGCTTCTACCCTGTCTCCCCCCTGATTGGCCCGGCTCCAGGATACCAGCTTTCTCGACAATGCCCCTGAGCCTCGCATTGAGAATGTGCATTACCAGCTGATTGGTACAGTTAAGCAGAACCACCGGCCGCCAATCCTGCGGCTGATCGTCAGTTATTCCTCCCTTATGAAGCAGGCTGATGGTGCCATTCATTTCTTCCACCGTCATCACCCTCGCTTTCTCAAGGGCCAGTATTTCATTAGCCCATGCTCTGAGTACTTCAAGTTCTGCATGTGACATTGTCTTGATACACTCGTTTGTGTACCCATCAGGACCCGGTGATTTGTTCGCCTTCAAACAGCTGTCCACGAAACTTCTAAACTCGTTGTCAGTGACCCTGCCTTTGAGTCTTGCCCTGGGGTCGATTCTCGTACTCTTTGTAAACACCCCCGCATTGAAGAGGAAGGTCATGTCGGCGACATCTTCTCGACCATGGCGAAGATGCGTGTGCTGCCAACAGTCTTCACAAAAGCCCGTTAGTTGCCTTCTGGACTGCTCGTGCTTCTCACCTTCGTCTCTCTTAGCTACTATGACATGTGGCTGCTTGGGTGCACAGCCTTGTTGTCCGCATCTAGCTGCAGGTGCAAGTCCCTGTGCTTGAAAATATAACTCCCATGCGATCGTTAAATCCGTGCCTCGCCACGGCCCCTCGTCCACCAGGATTTGTCGATTGAGGAGGGTTGCTGAGTCCCATTTCTGACTCTCCGTCAACAACACATCGACTAGGGGCAATGAGGGTGTTGTCAGCGTGACAATTCTCACAAACTTGTCACCGCTTGGTGCGCCTGTGGTCACTGTGGACGGTACCATTCTCGTCTGCCCTCGGCATCCTCCGCTGGGCCTTCCGCGCTCACTTGACTCCCCCGTGCCATGTTTAGGCTGAGCTGGAGCCATTCTCTCTTCTCTCTCCTGTACATGTGCCCCCCCATTCGACACTTCGGCTTCCCATTGAAGTCCACCATGGCTGAGTACAAGCTGATGCTGGTTCCATTTCAATTGAAAGGGAGAGACACATGGAGTGCTCGCATCGAGATATTGCAGCCATTCCTCCATTTCTTGTTGTGCTCCTGGGCCTATTGTTACCCACCGATACTCCTGTGATCCCCTAAGGCCCATGTTCCCAATCCTTGCTTGCTCTTGTGCACTACTTGGCCATCTCAACACCTCTATCACCGCTGTGTCCATCACCTCCTCCAGCCTGGTGTCGTCCCCGGGGATGAGCTTCCATCTGATGGCGATGCTTCCGATTGCCTTCGCAAGTTCCAGTTTGTGCTGCACCACCGCTTGGTGCCGCCACCGCTTTCCTGCGCTCTCAATTCTTCTTCGGATCTCTTCTTCTGTTTGCTTACCCATTTGCATCACACCTACACATGCCTCACCTGTTGCATGGTGTATGCGGATGCCTGGGCATGTCCTCTGTAGTTGGGCCAGCCTGGCAGCCCACACTTCATCTCGACTGTCCTCGTGCTTTTCTACCCACTGGAGCCCGTGTGGTACTCGCCACCTCAATTCTTCTTGAGTGCGGTGTTCCGCCCGTTTGCCCGCAAATTTGCTGGGTCCCTTGTGCTCATCTTCGAATGCTTTCCTTGCGCGCCTATCCATCGCCCGTCTGTTCTCTTGAATCTGGTTGTTGGTTTGCTTCTCCAGTGCGTCTTTGCACGTTTTCAAACTGGCCGTCAGGTACTTCCTCCAGAGCTCTGTTGATGTGATGAGCAACTTCTCCTGGGGGTTGAGTGGCGAACTCCATGCCACGTCCATGTCTTCGAGCACAAGATCTTGTGATCTTGTAACACGCGCGACTTGTGGGCCGTCCCGTAACGCCGCCTCCACCCTCGCGATTGTTCTGAGGAGTTGGATCTGTTCATGACTTCTGTGTGCCGCTCGACGTTGCTGGTGTTCTCTGGATCGGATTGTCGGCGCCATCCAGCTCTGGGCCAGTTGGTGTCTGTTCCGTAGTGTGGCTTGCACCGCTGCACCTGCATCAACTGTCCCTGCTTGGACTTTTTTCCACGTTGCCTCTGCTCCTCCACTCAGCTCCATCTGTAGCGCCGGTGCCAATCTTTGCCAGTCCTTCAGGCGGATGCGTGTCCTGCCTCTTACTGGTGGAGTACACTTGTGGGTGTGCGCTAACACCAGTGGCGCGATACGGAAGCCTACCATGGCATGGTCGTGCCGGGGGCCTCCCAACCAATCCACTTGCCCCAGTGGGACCGGTTGAAAGACTTGCTCTCCAGCTTTCACTACACTTCGAGCCGTCAGGTCTGGTGGCAGGAAACGCGAAAGTTCATGCTGCTTGAGGATGGGTGTGTCCGCCAGCCGCCGCGCCAGCTCCGGATGGTCTAGGACCTCACACCCTTCCGGGATCTCTGATCCTACACTCCGCCAACACGCTCCCAGGGAGCCCGCGTTGCTATCATGGGGAAGGTTCCATGTAATAATGTGGTCAAGCTTAGCACTTTTGTTGTCCCGCCTCCACGACACCGTACTTGGCGACATCAGTTCACCTTGTGTGTCGTGCACGAAATTTTTGAGGAGTGCATCCACTTGCGTCATGTGCTCGGCGTTGGACTCCGCGTACCCGACTCTAGTGCCATTGGCATTAGCGTTGAGATCGCCCCCCAGGAGGATGCGCTGGTGCTTGCACTCTCCAACGCTTTTGGCTAAGATTTGCCATGTGTGCTGCTGGAGCTGTATGTCGCCTGATGTTGCTTGATGCACATTGAAGATTTGCATTCGCTGCCCATCGTGCAATTCTGCCTCTAGCCGCAGTACCCTGCCCCTGGTCATGTGCCGCAGCGTTTTCTTGTCTACGTCAACGTGCCACTCCCTTCTCTGTGCTGTCTTGAAGACCTCTCGATGGAGGAAAGTGGCCACTGCAAAGTGTCCTCGGTTGCACCACGGGCTGTTCAGTCTTTCCATATTGGTGCTTTCCCCGTCTGAGGGGGGTGAGTCCTTCCCTGCTTCTAGGAAACAGTGATATTCCGGGTGTAAGTGCTTTAGCTCGTTTTTTACCCTCTGCCTCGCCCCCAGGGGAAACCGCACTTCTTGCACCATGACAATCGCTGGCCCCCTTGCTAGCAGTTGCTGCAATTGAGTCCTGGAGTACTCATACCCCATGGGACCCATGTTCCACGTCGTGACGTTGGTCTCCCATGACGGGCGCACAAACCGCACCGACCAATCCAACCAGGCCAGCCAATCATTTACCTGATCTTGATGTTGACGCTTGTCTGGCTCCCCCCCCAATGTGCCGTTTGTGGACAAGACGGCCAGCCCTATATTTGCCAGCCCCACATGCCCTCGGTGTCGTAGGGACTGCAGATAATCGTTTATAGACCCTTGTTTACGAGCTTGCTGTAGGCCAAGTCGTGCCTCCGCCCGCGCAATTTCACGTGCCCGGCCTTCCAACAGAATCCAGCCTTCACTAGTTGTATTAGCACCGTTCCAATCACCTTGTTCTCGAAGCCATGCTGCCTTGACTTCCCTGAGTGACCCTGGTGACCGGTGTGCATTAATTGTGACTGGTCCTAACCTTTGCTCCCACATCTTGTGCCAGTCCATCCAAAGAAACTCAGAGTCTTTGGTTGGTTTCCGTGAGGCGCCCGAGGGCTCCTCGCCACCTTGCTCTGCTCCTGGCTGTCCAGCCGGAGTTGGTGCCTCTTCTGTCCCGTCTGAAGACGCGTGTGGTGGACCTGTCCGAATCATGAATTGCTTTCTCCTGTTCCATGGTGTCGTCCTGAGCCTCGCTAGCAAGGAAGTTCGGTCTCCATTTCTCCCGCTGAGGAGGGCTACGATTCTGCGTATCGTGCCTTCCTTGGGGTCACGCATAATCCATGTGCGCCTTCCGGCCCTTTGCGTGCCTATAGTTACCTTCCGCCTGGACAGACCCGCCCACGTGTAGACTGCTGTAATGGCTGTAACACCACACAGCGTGCGCCCATACTCCCCACTCACTGGGCACCACTTGAACCCTTGTGCTGTCTCACTTTGGACGTCGTTGCCTATGTGGAAGGCCAGCATGGCCCCGACGGCGATGTCATCCTCAAGCGTCTCCCTTGTTCGCTTCTGGATGGTGATGATACCTTCTAGCTTGCTCTCTTTATTAACGTATGCGATGTAGCTGACGTCCGTGGCCACGAACGGGGCATTGTCGACACCACTTACTTGTTGAATCTTGTTGAGTACGTCAACCAGTTTAGCTCGAATCTGCTGGCGTGTCCCCATCGCCTCTGCATTCAGCTGTGACGCCCGCAGCTGTTCAAAGCGGATGCATAGTGAGCTTTCTCGCTCCATCGCACTTCCCGGCACCAGTGGCTCCCACCATACCGGTACCTGTACGTCCTTGAGCCACCCTGGAGCCCCTAGCATGGTCATTAGTGTATCACCCTGGTCACTACTCCTTTCCTGCAGAATGTCCCGACTTGGGATCCCTATGTGGATTCTTTCCTTGCGCTGGCGACGCTCGGCGCCTTCCGGCAGATGATGTCGACCTCCTTGCTTTCGCTCGTCAAAAGCCTGCTGACTGTGAATTGCATGCGCTTCTCGTAACTGGTGCGTGTTGCGGTGTTGCGCTGGGATCAGCGCCCCGCTAAGGCGTAGTTGCCCTTGTCCCGCGCCCGTTCCTTCCCACACTCCCCGAAGCGGGCGCGGGGCACTTGGCGACCAGTTATGTACTGCTTCCCCCTGCCAGTCTGGGAGGTAGCAATTGACTGCTAGCAGGATGACTTCGTTGATGTCGATCTCATCTACGCCGAGGGTGTGCCAAATCTGCACCCACTTCTTGAGCATGTCTGGGGCGTAGGGGTTGGTGGGGGACAGCTTTGCTATTCTCTCGGTCTGCTCGTCCTCCTCTTCGACGTCTTGGCTTTCCTCACACACAAGGCGTCTCTCGCTGACCATTCTACTGCCCCTCCATACCGCTTTCAAACTGTCGTCGAGGAGCACTGTTGCTTCCAAAACTGTGATCCTACACGTCGAGCCCCGCCTCTGTCCCACCGTAAACCGGACCGGTTGGCGCTCGTCTTTTGCAATGCAAATTCCCGCCTGCTCCAGCAGAGAGCAGGCGCCATCCGAGTTTGTTGCTGGGATTCCACGGAATCTCACTCGCACCCAACTGGTTACCGCCTCTGCCTTCCACCACCGAGCCAGCCGATCCTCACGCTGCTGACGAGCCCATGGCTCAAGATGGCACCTTGCCCATTGTCGAGCGTGCTCCAGTTCGTCTGCGGTAATTCTGAGACGTGCGGACCCTCCCCTGAACGCCGCCACCAACTCTTCTATCCGACAGGCTTCTTTCGCACATCGCTCCTCATGGTGCTTCCTTGCGTCAGGACAGGCTTCCTTCCACACTTCCTCTCGTTGACGTGCCGAGAGCACTAGGTCAATTATGCTGTCCTTGAGCTCCTCGGCTTGGTGCCCTTCAGTCCCCTCCACTGGTGGATGCTCGTCTGACAGATCGTCCCCTTCTGACACGTCCTGGCCGTTTCTTGGCGGAGACTCCTGGAGCACTTCAGTTGGTTCAAAACCCTCTCTCCTCGCGGACCGTCCTGCGACTTTCTGGAGTTCTCCTGTGTTCTCCCCAATCCCTGTTTGCTTCCACCTCCCATCGCACTCTTGAGAGTGGTTGCTTGCCTCCTTCGCTCTGCACTCCCTGCTACAGTAAGCTACCCTGTTACAGTCCTCACACCACACTGATTGAGCGTCACTACCGCATCCTCCACACCATGCCCCCTTCTGACACTGCGTCTGGTGCTGCTGCCAGTGCACCTGTGCACACCCGTCAGAGCAGTACCACACTTCCCAGCACCGTGTACACGGGCACGTCGGTGCTTCAGCCCCACACCCGGCACATGCGTGTTTGAGTGGAGGGCTTAAGGACGCCATTCCGCTCTTGTCCTGCCCTTCTGTGCTGTTGGGTGGAGGATCTCCCCCTTTCTTCATTTCCGTATCCCCACACCCGCACACTCGCTCATGCGCGGGTTCCTGACTTCGGAGGGCCGCCAGTTGGTTCAATTGCCACCGCCTCCGGCACCTGGTGTTGCAGGCGAAGGAGCTGCTCTTAGCGTCCACTAAAAGTCGTGCGCCCCATAGGCCACACAGTACACACTTGATTTGTGCCTGCATGTGCTGTTGCCCCTTGACCCCCACCTGAAACACCTCCCTACGGACTGCTTGGCCTCTCACTGCTGATGTTGTCTGTGCAGGAGCCTTCGCTGCTTCAAGTGTTGTGGCCACATCTTTCTCACCCCCCACTGCCTGTCCTTGCAAGGGCATCTGCTGCGTCCTTCGTTGCTGCTCGTCTTTGTCCCATTCTTGACCCTCTTCCATCTGCTGCGGTGAGCTGTCAGCGCTGACCTTTGCTTTCCTCTCATTCCCAGCGTCTGTAACTCTTGGCGGTGTCTTCCAGACAGGGAGACCAGCATCTTCCAGCCTTTTGTTCTTGATATCGCTAGCCCCGTCCCCAACTCCCACACTCCTCCTTTCTGCATGCACTGCCTCGTTGTTACACCCGTTGCTGCGTAGCTCGCCCTCCACTTCGGCCGTTGGACACTGGACAATTGTGCCTTGATTGTGCGGACCTCCAGCGGATGACTCAGTGTGGTGGATTCGTCTTGTTCAAAAATACAGCCCGAACACTTGCAAAGAGACGACAAGTCAGTAAAGTGGCATGGAGCATCCAGAATTCTTAGAAGGCGTGCTATCGCGAGAATCTGGGCACAATCAGGTCGACCAGCCGGAGCCAAAGGAGGGTGGCTGGAA
>Ga0194128_10007994_pt1 | contig 13572 bp, 12 predicted proteins | sample TA2KigCa65mmetaG_FD_148650 | JGI IMG/M metagenome (GOLD analysis project Ga0194128, IMG submission 148650) | Freshwater microbial communities from Lake Tanganyika, Tanzania - TA2015037 Kigoma Deep Cast 65m | ecosystem: Environmental > Aquatic > Freshwater > Lake | place: Tanzania: Lake...
CCGTGCGGGGGCGGGGCCGCGCACGCCGCCGCGAGCGGGGCGGCGAGGGCGAGGGCGAGCGCGCTCGGCGGCGTCATCGAGCCGGAGCATAGTCGAGCACGGCTCGCCGCCGCCTGAAGCACTCCCAGAAACCGGGCATGAGCCACGCACGCCCACCTCACTCGCCACATCCCTCGTCCTGGCCAGCGGATCGGAGAAGAGCACGGGGCTTCCGGGCGCTGCCCCCAGGCGAAGGCGCTCAGCGGCGCTGCAGCCGGAACTCCACCTCCGTCCGTACGCCCGGACGTGCCTCGACGCGCAGGGGCTGTGGCAGGAAGTAGCGCTCGTCGGGAGCGCCTTCCAGCGCCACCTCGTAGAGCCCGGGCCCGGACAGCTCCACCCTCGACTCGGTGCTAAGGGCGTTCGACGTCACCGTCCCGTCCCCGTCGAGCTGATGGACGCGGACCCTCTGGTAGAGCGGGTCCTCCCGATGCAGCACCGCCTCCCCGTCCTTCAGGAAGATGTACAGGGCGCATCGCGGATTCAGGTTCAACGTGAGGCGGTTGCGGCCGGCGGACAGTGCGACAGACAGCCTCGTCGAGGCGTGGTGCGGCGACTCCGCGTACACGTCGACCTCGCCGGGCGGCGTGTAGAAGCGGAAGTGCCCGGGAGCTTCGTTCCACGGAACGGTCTCGCCGAGGAAGTTCACCATGCCAGCGAACCCGTCGTTCACGCCGAACCGCGACCAGGAGATTTCTTCCAGCGGCAAAAGCTCTTGGCGGCCGGCGTCGCGCACCTCGACCTCGACCTCCGCCAGCTCGGGGATCGTCCAGGTCCAGTCGGTCAGGCCTTCCGGCGGCAGGTCGACGGGCCTGCTGACCAGGAACGGCCAGAGCTTGGCCTGCCAGCGCCCACAGGGCAGGTCGCGGGCGGTGAAGGCGAAAGTCGGCAAAGGCCCGGCGCGCGGTTCCATCGCGGCGATCGGGATCGCGCGCGTGGCCGGGCCCTCGTCGCCGTAGCTGACGGACTGGTCGTAGGTGGCGGAGTCGTACAGGCGCAGCACGACCTGCGACTCCATGGGAAACGCGGGGTGCGACTCCATGGGAAACGCGGGGAACGACAGGAGCCCGGAGAACTCCACCTTCGGTCGCCCCGGGGGAGCGTCGGCCAGGGTCAGGACCAGCGTCCGGTCTTCCCCGAGGGCCAAGTCGAACTCCTCGGCGGCCAACACAGTCCGTTGTTCGTCGGAGCATTCGCGATCCCGAGCAGGGCCTCCACGCGGTAGCGTCCCGTGCGCACCCCCTCGAGCCGCAGTCCGGGGTCCGCGAACTCGGCAGCGAGCCGCCGCTCATGAGCGACCACCGACCAGTCGCCGTGCAGCGGCGCGGGTCGCAGCAGGCGCAGCACCCCGGGCAGTCCCAGCGCCTCGTAGCGGTCCATCTGGAGGTTCGCGAGCACGATGCGCAACGCCGCCGCGGCGGACAGCAGCATCTCGCGCTCGCCAACGGCGGTGAAGTCCACGCTCACCTGTCCCCACTCGTAGCCGGGGGCACGGGCCCACAGTGCCACGCCCCGCTTTAGCTCGGCCCGCCCGCCCAGTGCCGCAGACCGGCGGTCGCCGCTCCCGACGAGGAACCGCCGGATCAGCCGGCAGCCATCCTCCTCCACCACCACTCCTTGCAGCGGGATCGGCGATGCGAGGTCCCGGCCCAATGTCGACCACGGCGCCCCCGCCCGTGGCACCTCCCAGTTGGCGCACCACAGGAGTTGCGGGATGCCGAGCAGCTCGACGTGCTGCAACGGCTCCCGCGTGGCTCGGTCGCGGACGTGCAGGACGAAGGTCGGAGTGAACTCCTCCGCGTCCGCCGCCAGCGGCGGGCCCGCGTCCGCCGCCGGGTCCTGGGGCGGCTCGACCGGGCGCGGTCGGCCACGACGTCTGCGGGCCCGGGCGCGAGGGCGGGCTCCGGATCCGCGGGCTCTTTGGCCAGGGAGGTTCGCCCCGGCCCCGGTCGCGTCTCGTCGCGGTCGGACGACCACATCCAGCTCGCCAGGAACGCCAGGAGCCCGAGTCCCGCGACTGCCGGGACCAGGTGCCTCGTCCGCCACCGGTCAGCCATGGCTCACCCCACTTCCGCCGCCGTTAGCGTGCCCGGCGGCGGCCCGATCCTGATCGCTGCGCGCCGGCCGCTGCATCGTCTGGACCGGCGCGCTCGAGGTCGCCGAATTCAAGCAGCAGCGCATCCACGCCTTCGGCGCCGACCCGCGCCTCGCACGCTCGGCCGGCTCGATGAGCGCCGAGCTCGAACCGGTGGAGTGAAAAAGAAAGCTCCGCGGCGAGCGCCCCCCCGGGACGCGCGACGCGGAGCCTTTGGGGACCGTTCGCTAGCGCTTCTTCAGGAGATCGCGGATCTCCTCGAGCAGCACTTCTTGTTTCGGCGGCGCGGGCGGCGCGGCGGGCGCGGCGGCTTCCTTCTTCTTGGCGGCGTTCATGCCCTTGATGACCATGAAGAGGCAGAAGGCCACGATGAGGAACTTGATGATCGCGTCGAGCAGTTTGCCGTACCCGATCACGACGGCCGGGGTCGTGTCGGTGGCAGCCTTCAGCTCGAAGGCCTGTTCCGCGAAGCTGACCCCGCCCGTCGCCAATCCGACGACGGGCATCATCACGTCGGACACGAGCGAACCGACGATGGCGCCGAAGGCGCCGCCGATGATGACGCCGACGGCCATGTCGACGACGTTCCCTCTCATCGCGAAGGCCTTGAACTCGGAAACCATTCCCATGACTTGGCTCTCTTCCTTCAGGGGGACGATCCGTCGCTCTCCGCACCGGCGAAGAGCCACGAATGGAGGACTTGCTTCCCGGTAACATACCCGCCCCCGCGTGCAGGGGATGGACTTCGAGCCACCGAGAGTGCGCCACCCGGGCTATTCCGTCGCTGGCGCTAGCTCGTAACCAAGGCCGGAAGCGATGACGGCGCTTTTATGCAGGACGTCGCTTCTGCTTTCGGCGCCCAGGTTCAGGACCCCGTAGCGCGCGCTGCAGCCGTCCTCGACGTCGGGCATGACCTGCAGGTGCTGGCCGCTCGCGCACTCGTTGAAGGCGAGAGTGCCCGGGTGCAGCCGTTCGACCTCGGTCAGACGTTCCCTCGTCGGAGCGCGGCCCACGCGCACGCTCTGGAAGGTCCGCAGCGGCACGCTGGCCGCCACGGGGAAGGACCCCGCGCGCCTGGGTGGGAGTGCTGCGCCGGTCGCGAGCGCCAGGGCCACCTCGTAGCCGCCGCGCCCATCGACCTTGGCGTACAGGTCGGCGAACTGTCCGCACAGGCGCTGGTTGAGAGCAGGTCGATGTTGGCCGCGATCACCTGCCACGCGATCACGCTGCGCGGTCGCGCCTATGCTCTTTCTGAAGGATCGAACGATGAAGATTCCTTTGGCGACCGCATTCGCGGTCATGGCGCTTGCGACTGGCGGACTCTGCCAGACGCGGACTCCGATGGGTGGCGGGGGCCCTCCTCCGAAGCCTACGACCTCCACCCCCGCGTGGAGGTTCAACACCGCGCTCACGGTGTCGGTGACCGACATCGCCAACGACACGCCCATCACGGACTGGGACATCACGATCATCGACCCCGCGGGTGCACCGATCAACCCGCTCAACACCTGGCAGATGACGCCGGCGAGCACCTGGGGCGTGTTGCTCGACAAGGACTACAGTAACCAGATGTTGACGGCGATGGTGACGGCGGATGGCTATTCAAGCCAGGCCATCTACCTCAACTGTGTGGGTGAGTTCATCCCCGCGCAGTTCAACCTCATGCCCTTCGAGTGGAAGGCTACCATCCCGCTCGGGGGTGGAACCTTCGGTCCGTTCGGCAACACGAACGTGATGTTCACGGTCCTGCCGAACACCTTCGACAACGACGTCGTCGTGTACTGGCGCAACTTGCCAGACGCCGCCCTCACGCGCGTGGGCATGCCGTCGACGGAACTGCCGCTGGGCGCCTTCTCTTTCGAGATGAAGAACGCGGACGGCACCATCTACACCGGTAACTGGCATCAGGTCCTCATCGCGACCATGGAGCCGGACCCCAACTACAACCTGGCGCCGGATGGTTCGACGCTCACCTTCGGCGAGATCTTCGGCTACTTCTCGAGTGGATCGCTCTACACGCTCGAGGAGACGGGGTCGCAGACCGAGCAGTTGGTGAACGACGCAAGCTACATCGTCGACACCGGTGCCAACACCGTGATGATCCCGTTCACCCACAACACCACCTTCACTGCGACGGTCCAGGACACGAGCGGCAAGCTCAGCTTCGACCCCAAGACCGGAGAGTGGACCGTCAACGGCATGAAGTTGCTGGTCGGCCCGCCGATTCCGGTCTGCACGCAGCTCATCAACGGCAAGATCCAGTGCGGGAAGTACAAGGGCGTGAAGTTCTCCTTCGAGAAGAAGGCGGGCGAGAAGGTGGGCGATGCAAGTGAAGTGCTCAAGAAGCTCGAGGCCGAACTGGGTGCCGACTGGAAGGTCTTGGGCAACAAGCTCACGGCGAGCCTTGCCGGGGCGTTGAGCGCGAAGCTCAACTCTGATGGCGAGGCGAGCACGATCACGACCATCTCGATGGACTTGAAGCCCAACGACGATGTGGAAGACGACTGCAAGAGCGGGGAGATTGTAGTGTTCCTGCTCTCGTACGAGACGACCATCGGCTACGGCGACAAAAGCGCGAGCATCACGGTGCCGTTCGGCATCTCGGTGTGCTACAACACGCACATCGATCCGACGTGCGGACAGCATTGCGTCGCCAAGAAGGACGGCGAGAAGAAGCAGAAGGTGCCATGCTGCGGCGAAAACTAGATCCAGTACGACTTCTATGCTCCGGCGTGACACGGAGGGGATGACATGGGTGCCTTCGAAGTCTTCCTCCTGGGATCCGCGTTGCTCGCCGGCCTCCAGGACCCGGTGCCCGCGGAGGGCCAGGTCCCGCTCTTCAACGGCCGGGACTTCTCCGGCTGGCGCTTCTCGGACTCGTCCGCGCTTCCGGCGACCGTCCCCGGGGCATGGAAGGTCGAGGGCGGCGCGATCGTCGGTGCCGGGGACCCGGCGGTGATCCTGGCCTCCCAATGGGACTACACCGACTTCGAGTTCGAGTTCGAGTGGCGCGCCGCGGCGGCCGATTTCGATGCCGACGTCTACGTCCACGCGGGACGGCTGCTCGAGGCGGATCCGATCCGCCTGACGGCGAGCCTGGCCGGAGGGCCCCAGGAGACGGACCGGGGCGAGGGCTTCTACAACGCCGGACCCACCGGGAGCATCGGCGGGGGAGGAAACGCCCGGAAGGCGGTGCCCGAGCTGCAGAAGCCGCCGGGCGAATGGAACGCGTGGCGCATCGTGGCCGAGGGGCGGAAGCTCCAGCTCTTCTCCAACGGGAAGGAGGCCTGGACCTGCACCGACCACACGCCCCGCAAGGGCTACCTGGGCTTCCGCGTCTTCAAGGGGCCCTTGGAACTGCGGAATCTGCGGATCCGCGAAACCGGGTTCCAGGGCCTCATGGACATCTCGACCTGGGAGATCTACCCGGGCTTCGGCGGACGCGGACCGCTCGACGAGCACTGGAAGCGGGACGGGCTGCTCTGGGTCCTCAAGGGACCGGGTCCGAGCATCGTCACCCAGAAGAAGGACTACCGGAGCTACAACCTGCGGCTGGAGTTCCTGTTCGCCGACCCGAACCCGGAGGCGATCAACACGGGGGTCTACCTGCGCGGCGTCCATCCCTGGCAGGCCGACATCTGGGAGCACAAGTGGGGCTCGGGGTTGTGGGGCGTGATGCACGTCTCCGCGAAGATGGCGAGCGACGGGAAGAAGGAGTATTACCCCGAGCTCGGGAAGGTGGTCCGGCCCGTCGTCCGGATGGACAATCCCCCCGGGCAGTGGAACTACCTCGACGTGCGGATCGAGAACGGCGTCGTCTCGACCTGGTTGAACGGCCGCACCACGGTCGATCGCTACCCGGTCAGGGAAGTCGATCCGAAGTTCCCCGAGCAGGGCGGCATCGGCCTCCAGGCCCACGACCCCTGGAAGGAAGTCCGCTTCCACAACCTCCGCGTGCGGCGCTTGGAGTAGGCGGAGTTCCCACTATGCACTCGCTGCTGCCGGCGTGGCATGGCGAGGAGCTTCCCGAGCGCGGCTTCTACATGGAGGCGTTCCAGTCGGAGCTCGGCGCGCGCAGGGCACCCGTCGGATCCCGTGCATGCTAGTGCGGTGTTTCAGAAATCCGCGAGCAGTGCGGCGCGCACCTCTTCAACTCCGTCGAGACATCGAGCAAGCGCTCAAGGGTCTCGCAATCGAACTTCCGTAGGATCGGCACGATCAGAGAATCGATGGCCGTCCGGCGCGCTGAACCGATCGTTCGTTGTTCGGTACACCGATTCGATCGGTCGGCGCCGCTGCGCCGGGTCTGAAGCTCCGCATGAACCTCATCGCTTGCGTGTCGCGCGCATAGTGGTCCTGTTACCCACACGAAAGTCTGATGCGCCACAGGCTTCTGATACTGTCTCCTCGGGGGCAGGTCAGCAGTCCGTTTCCGTTGCAGTCTGTTTCACACTCGTCAGGGACCGCGTTGTATGCTCGGGCATTCTCACTTCGGCCGCACCAGCACCTTGAGCTTGCCGGCAACGGGGGTCTTGGCGGTCAGCCGGATTCCGGTGGCGGTTCCAGCGGCGACCACCTGGGTGCGGTTGAGCCGCCAGGTGTTGGCATCGAGTTTCTCGAGAAACCGGGCCTCGCCGGGCTGGCCTTCGAAAAGCGGCTGGATGGCGGCAACGGTCGCCCCCTCGAGCCTGATTTCATACTGGCCGGGCTCGACAACCTGGGCGGAGAGATCGATGTCAAGCTGGCGTTCGCCGGCTGGCAGATCGATCACGGTAGCCTCCTCCCAGGACTCTGGACGATCCGTCAGGCTCAGTTCCCACAAGGTCGAATCCGGCCCCTCGATCCTGGTGACCCGGAAGCGGACAAAGCGGGCCGTGGTGGCTGGCAGGTCGGTTTTGAAATCGCCGCCGATGCGGCCGCCGGTGAAGACCGTCCGCCAGGGTTCCTCCGGCCGGTTCCGGACTTCGATGACGAATTCCCGGACGCGGTCGGCCAGCTCAGAGGCCGCCATGGCGGCAAACCGGCGCGATCGCCGCAGATCGAGTTCGACCCAGGAAAGCTGGCCGTGTTCGGCATCGCCGCCATTTCCGCTCCAGCGCGTGCCGGGATCCCCGTCAACCAGGAACTTCCCCTCGTAGGGGGCGCTGTGGACCGTTGAGGCCGTGGCGATGGCGCCGCGGGTGACCGGGGGGAGAGAGCCTAAGGCCTTGACCAGGGCCGGACTCGCCCGATGGACCAGGATTTTCCGGAAGAGCGGCGTGCCGACCGATTCATTGACCCGGATCCGGAGCTTGTCGGTTGTCAGCTCGGGGAAAAGATCGATCTTGCGGCGGCCAACCGCACTCCCTTCCGCGACCCGTTTCCAGCCATTGTCCACCCAGGCATCGACCTGGTAGCGGCGGATGCGGTGGCCGTACTGGTACGCCTCCCAGAGGTCGATGCAGTTCACCGGCCTGGCGCCATCGAGCGCGATGACCGTCTCGCTGGCGGCGACCTTGGCCACCTGGCCGGCCGGATGCCCGAAGTTCTGCTCGATCGCGGCACCCAATTCCTGGTAGCGGGCCACATCGCCGGCGGGAATCTCCCCATCCGTGTTCGGGGTGGAATTCAGCAGCATTATCGAACCGCGGCCCACCGAGCTCACATAGATATACAGCAGTTCATCAACGCTCCGGCGCTTGGCCTCGTTGCCGGGATTCCAGAACCAGTTGTGGTTGTAGAGCGTGACATCGCATTCGACCGGTGCCCACACATCGCCGTCGGGATCGCTGTGCGCCTGGGTGGCGACCCCGCTTTTCAGATCGGCCAGTTTCAGAGTGTTCCAATTGGGATCGCTGGCCAGGCCGGCCTCGTTGCCTACCCAGCGGATGTTGGTCAACGGACTCTGCAGGATCACGGCCTCCGGCGCCAGTTTCTTGATGATGTCGTCGAGCGGCACGATGCAGCTGCCGTCAAACCAGATCTCGCGCACCTGGTCCTTGCCATAGATGCCCAGGACCTCGGTCCATTGCTGCCGCAGCAACCGGTTCCATTCCTCCTGCTTGGCGGGATCGTCGGTCTTGCCGGCAACGCCATAGGAGGACATGTATTTCGGGTCGTCGGAATAGATGTAGACCCCGACCTTGAGCCCGTGCCGGCGGCAGGCATCGGCCATCTCCCGCACCATGTCCCCCTTGCCGTTCTTCCAGGGGATGTTCTTGACGCTGTAGTCCGTGGTCCCCGTCTGCCACCAGCAGAAGCCACCGACATGCTTGCAGACGAACATGATCTGCCTGGCCCCCCAGGACTCCGCGATGGCGCAGATCTTTTCCGCATCGAATTTGGCCGGATTCATCTTCGCCAGGTCGGCACGCCCATCGTTGTCATATTCGACACCTTCCCAGGTCGCCACGCCAAAGTGGACGAACATGATCCGCTCCAGCTCGTGCCAGGCATATTGCACCGCATCCGGCCGCGCCAGCCTGGCCGCCGCCGGGTCGGCCACCGCCCGGTCCCAGGCGGCATCGTCGGCCAGCAGGGGGCAGCCGGTTCCCGCCAGCAGGGCGATGGCCAGCCAGATCTGTGCTGTCATGGATTTTTTCATGGAGAAGCCTTTCACTGTCATGTTGGTTTCCGGGGTGGTCATTGATTGCCGATGATTAATGCCGTCTGAGCCTGCGGCCGCCCACGGTGGTTGTACTGGCCAGGGGGTGTTGTCCCAACGGCATGGAGCCATCGGGGTCCCGGCGATTGAACAGGCATTGTCGGAGGCTCATCAGGATCTCAATACAATGTTTGCAGAGGCAGTTCTTTCATTTCGTAGGCAATTTTGCCGTTGAGCTAAATCAAGGCATTGCGGGATTCCTTGTTGACGACGACGGCCACGTGGGTCCATTCGCCGAGGGAAACAGCGATGGATCCTTGTCCTGACCCGCGCTAACGATGCCTGCGATGATGGTGCGCAGTCGGTTGGCGCTGATATCAATGAGGCATCCATCGGCCCCGCTAACCGAAATCTTGTCGAGGATCCGTCCATCGCTGGCGGGCATGACCCAGGCAATGCTCCAACACGAATTACGTTGAGCTCCATACGTCTCCGTCGCCTGAACATCGATTCAACATCCCGCCGCTGAATTCTTGGCATAATCGACGAGTTCGAGGTCAATGCCGCGCGTCCTACACTTGCGGCCCATAGTGAAACTCTTCGAGATGGGCCGCGTGACACTCGGAGCATAGAAGCTGGCCATCGGCAAGATCGCCGCCCCGTTCGAGCTTAAGCCGGGTGAAGCGCTCCATCTGGAGCATAGCGCGCTCCGGTTTGGACACCGTGTTGAGCCAGCGGGCGCGCACCCTTCTGGACCGCGCGCAGACAGTACCGCGTTCGGCGCTCCAGAGCGCCCCGGGCAAGAACTTGGTGATTCACGTACAGCACGTCGGGGTAGCGGCGGGCGAAGGGCTATGCTCCTCAGTGCCGACCGCTCCCATCCGAACGAGGCCGGTTACGCGCTCGAGGCGCAGGCCGCGTTCGAGCTCCTGCGTCGGTAGGCGGTCCTGCCGCCGCGAGCAGCGCCCATGACGACCCGCTCGACCCGCTCCTCGATCGATCGGCGACCATGGCTGCGCTGGAGCCTGCGGATCGCGCTGCTCTTCGCCTCCACCGAAGGCGGGCTCGCGGCCGCTTCGCGCGTGGTCGAGCGCTTCCAGCGGAGCTCGGCCGCGCCTTCCGCCGACGGCGCCCTCGTCTGCATCGGCGACTCGCACACCTTCGGCATCGGCGCGCCGAGCGGCCGCTCCTACCCCGACCAGCTGCAGGAGCTGCTCCGCGCCGCCGGCGATCCGCGCACCGTGACGAACCTCGGCGTCGCCGGCTTCACCTCGCGCCAGGCGATCGACCGCCTCGAGGAGGCGCTCGCGACGATCCATCCGTCGTGCGTCCTCTTCCGCGGCGGCATGAACGACGCGATGCACGCGCCGCTCGGCGTCGGCCAGCTCCGTTCCGAGCCGACCGTCGCCGACCGCGTCGGCGCTGCGCTCGCCTCGCTGCGCACGTTCCGCGTGCTGCAGGCGGCATGGCGCATCGCGAGCGGCGACCTCGCCCACTTCGACGCCGGTGGCGCGGACGAGCGCCCGCTTCCGGTCGCCGACAGCGTGCCCTACAAGCAATGGGACGCCGAGTACGCACGCGCGCGCGCGGCCGGCGCCGCCGCGCTCGGCGAATGGCTGCAGCTCTTCTGGCGGGTGCAGGACCCGCAGCGGCTGCGCTCCGCGTTCGACGACTTCCGCGCGAGCGCCGGTTTCGCGGAGGTCCAGGGCTGCCTGCGCTACCCGCTGCCGCTGGTCGAGTGGGAGCTGCGCTGGCTCGAGAGCGCGGCCGCGCCGTCGGGTCCGTTGCCCGAGGGCGGCGGCGAGCCGGGCGACTTCGCGAACCACGCGACTGCCTGCGGGCGGCTCGCCGACGGCGCGCTCGACGAGGCGCGCCGGCTCCTCGCGACGAAGCCGCCGATCGGCTCCGGTCCCCACGGCCGCCTCTTCCAGTCGCTGCACCTCGCCTGGTCGCGCCTGCTCGAGCGCGATTGGGCGCGTGCCGAGTCGGAGCTCGGCGCCGTGCTCGAGAGCAGCCTCGCGATCTCGCCCGACGTCGCGGTGCCGCACCTGCTCGGCGCGATCTCCCTCGCCCACCTGCTCCGGCCCGAGCCGGAGGCGCGGCTCGCCGACGTCCTCGGGCCGCGGCGCGAGCTGTGGCAGCGGCGGAAGGAGACCACGTGGGTCCCGCTCGGGCGCGAGTGGATGGCGTGCGCCGAGCTGATCGACGCGATCAAGGGCGGCGCGTCGGCGCAACAGCGCGCTCCGCTCGTCGCCGACGCGCGCCGCCGGTTCGCGGCGCCGCTGACGCGGCCGCTGCGCTGGCTGCTCGACCACGCCGACGCGACCCTCGACGCCGTGCGCGCGGAGCTCGAGCTCGAGCCGTGCCGCGTCGCGTGGCTCGGCACCTGCAACATGCTCTTCCGCGCGGCGGGCGAGCGCGAGTTCCAGGTGATGATCGAGGCGCAGCACGAGCGGCTCGTGCGCCTCGCCCGCGACCACCACTTCTCGATCGTCGCGCTCACCTACATCGTCGACGACATGAAGTTCATCAACGACGGACTGCGCAAGGCGGCCGCCGACCGCGGCTGGCCGCTCGTCGATCTCCACGTGAGCCGCACGCTCGAGGATCTCTACGCGGACGATCGCAAGCGCTACCTGAGCCCCGACCGCGCCCACCCGAACGCGGCCGGCTACGCGCTCGAGGCGCAGGCGGCGTTCGAGCTGCTGCGCCGGTAGCGCGGCCGACGCGAGCGCCGCGGCCCCGGCGCGCCACGACCTCAGTAGGCGTCGTGCGACTGCATCCGCTGCCCGCCGCGGTCGAACCGGCCAGGAGCGAAGGTGTGAACTGGCCTTCGCAGCTTCGGGGGCAGCCCATGGCACGCCGCATGCTTTGCTCTGCTTCGAGCGCAACCGGGCCGACCCGACCGCTGCATCCCCGAACCGAGGAGAGCGCCTGTGCCCCGATCTCCGCTGCGATCGTCCCGTCTGCTCGCGCGAGTTGGCATGTTCGTTCTGCTCGGCAGCTTGGCTGCCTGCCGTAGCGACGGCCCCGTCGCCGATCACGCCACCGCATCCACTCCGCAGGCCACCTACGCCGCGTTGCGACGGGCCGAGGAGAGCGGCGCTTGGGGCGACGTCCTGCGCCACGTCCTTCCCGAGCGGCGTGCGCTCGTCGCCTACGTGACTTGGTTCGGTGCCGGCTACGAGTCGATCGGAAAAACGCCCTCGGTCCTCGAGCAGTACCGCGGGCTGATGGCCAGGCACGACCTCGACGAGCAGTGGCTCTCGAAGAGCGGGACGGGGCCCGGCGTGCTCGAGGGTCTCGCGAACGCCGCTCTCGGGGATCGGCCGCTCGAGCCGCTCTTCGCCGATTTCACCGCCTTCACGGCCGCCCTCCATCCGCAGGAAGCGGTGTTTGGCATGCAGGGCGACCCCGAGTGGCAGGTCGACGACGAGGTCGCCGTCGCCACCCTTGCGGACATGACATTCACGTTCGTCCGGAAGGACCGCACGTGGTACTGGGCCTTCTTCGACTGGCCGGAGCTCGCCACGAACGATCCGGGAGCGTGAACGGCTCGACCGCGAAGCTCATCGCGGCAGGATCGCCGCGGCACCTGCCGCCGCGAGAACCCGCAAAGCACGAGGTTCAGCGCGTTTCGGTGCTCGATTCCAGGCCGGACTCGCACCTCGGTAGCGCTCCCGCGCCACCCCTCGCTGAACCTCGGGCGACTCGCAGTCGTTGGCCCTATGCCCTCCCGGCCCGCCGCGGCGGGCAGTCCGAGCGGCAACGACGGCGCGCAGGCGAGCCAGAGGCGCATCGACGGTCCCTCGGTGCATAGCGGCGAGCGTCGTCCGCTCCTTCACCGTCGCGACGTTCTTCGCGACGTCGCCGAATGCGACGTCGATCTGGGCGAGCGCGATCTTCATCGAGAGCCGTCTCCGTAGAGCTCGCAGTGAACGCCGTCGAACGCGCGCGCCTCGATGAGCGGTCGTTCCGCGCCGATCGCCGCGCGCACGGCGGCCGGAGGGACGAGGTACTCGAAGCGGTGATGAACCAGAATCGGGGCTGCACGCTCGCGAAACGCTTCGCCTCCTCGACGCGGTAGGTGCCGAAGACGCTGAAGAAGGGGCGACCGTCGTAGTACTCGACGCAGCGGCCGATCCAGGGCGGGAAGACGATCGGCGTGGCGTCGGTCGCGTGCAGCAGCGTCACGACGGAACGAAAGTCGGTCGGGGCGTGCAACGGTTGCGTGGGTCGCAGCCCACGAGAACTCGAGGCGACGAGCACGACCGAGAGCAGCGCCGCGAGCCACGCGCGACCGTGCGCCGCGATCGCGCCGCCGACCAGCACCGCGAGTGGCGCCACGACAAAGATCGAGTGGCGCGCCGCGAACGTCGACTTTCCGCAGCGATCGAGCAGCGCGATGCAGCCGAACGGGAGCAGGATCGCGAGCGGCAGCAAAATCGCCGTGCTTCGCCGCGGCGCCATTCGTCGCGCGAGCGACGGCAGGAGCGCGAGCCCGCTCCCGACGGCTATGCTCTCGACCATCGTCGGCATCCGGCCGCCCGACCGCTTCGCCCGCGAGGTGTGGGAGGAGCTGGTGCGCACCGGCCGGCTGAAGGGCGGGCGCGACAACATCTACGAGCTGCCGCCGACGCCGCCTGGCGGGTGACCGCTGAGCGCCCGCGCGCTCGCGTCCGAGTGATCGACGCACGGCGCGCCGCCCCAGCGCTCGCGCCGTATGCTCGCCGCCACCTGAAACCACGACGCCGCCCGCGGCAGCCGCCTTCCTTGGAGCCCTCCATGAACGACTCGAATGGCGCGCGGCGCGATGCCGCTCTCGACCGACGCAGCTTCCTCGCGGTGACCGCGA
>Ga0194128_10008002_pt1 | contig 13561 bp, 12 predicted proteins | sample TA2KigCa65mmetaG_FD_148650 | JGI IMG/M metagenome (GOLD analysis project Ga0194128, IMG submission 148650) | Freshwater microbial communities from Lake Tanganyika, Tanzania - TA2015037 Kigoma Deep Cast 65m | ecosystem: Environmental > Aquatic > Freshwater > Lake | place: Tanzania: Lake...
CGTGACGCGCGCGTGCCGGGCGCAGAAGACGCCGCAGCGGCGTGCAGCGCGGCGCGAGGCACGCGCGCCGCATGCGCGGAGGCGATGGCGGAAGCAGCGCACGGCAGCAGGTCGAGGGACGGCCCCCGCGCCGCCGGGTGGCGTGCTCCGGGCGCCCTGTCGGGTCAGGACCGTGTTCCGAGGCACCCCGCGCGGAGCCGGCTTGCACCGCGCCGTCGCATGCACGACGATGGTCTCTTTGCCGGCTCGACGTGCGAGCGGGACGACCGCGTCCGAGGAGACGAGACATGGCCAGAGTCGCAGTGATCGGATCGGGTGCCTGGGGAACGGCGCTCGCGGCGCACGCAGCACGGCTCGAGCACAACGTCCGCCTGTGGGCGCGCGAGCCCCAGGTCGTGGCCGACATCCACGACCGGCACGAGAACGTGCTCTTCCTGCCCGGCATCACGCTGCCGCCCGACCTGCGGGCGTCCCAGGACCTCGAGGAGGTGGTGACGGGTGCCGAGCTCGTGATCCTCGTCCCGCCGTCGAAGCACCTGCGTGCGGTCGCAAGCGAGATCGCCCCCTACGTGGACTCCGAAGCGATCCTCACCATCGCCAGCAAGGGCATCGAGGAGGAGAAGCTCGAGCTCATGAGCCAGGTGCTCACCGAGACCATGCCCGACATGGACCCGAAGAGCTTCGTGTTCCTCTCCGGCCCGACGTTCGCCCGCGAGGTCGCGAGCGGGCTGCCGACCGACGTGGTCGCAGCATCGAAGGGCATGAAGGCCGCGCGCCGGCTCCAGCCCTGGCTGCACTCGCCGACCTTCCGGGTGTACACCAGCGGTGACCCGATCGGTGTCGAGGTCGGCGGCGCGATGAAGAACGTGATCGCGGTGGCGGCGGGGGCGAGCGACGGGCTCGACCTCGGTGCGAACGCGCGCGCGGCGCTCATCACGCGCGGCCTCGCCGAGATCACGCGCCTCGGCGTGGCCCTCGGTGCAGATCCGCTCACGTTCCTCGGCATGTCGGGCGTCGGCGACCTGGTCCTGACGTGCACCGGCGATCTCTCGCGCAACCGGACGCTCGGCAAGAAGGTTGCTGCGGGCTTCGACCCGGAGGCCTACCTCGCGAGCCAGCGCACCGTGGCCGAGGGCTTCTACACCAGTGCTGCTGCGCACGCGCTGGCGCAGAAGGTCGGCGTCGACATGCCGATCACCGAGCAGGTGTACCACGTGCTGCACGAGCGACGGGCGTTGCTCGAGGCGCTGCGGATCCTGCTGACGAGGGAGTACAAGGAGGAGCTCGTCGGCATCCGGTGAAGCGCCGGGTCCGGCGCGCTCACGCGTGTCGGATGCGCACCGGCACGCCGCCCTGCGGCCGCAGCGTGACCCTGACCAGTGGCTCGATCACGCGGTCCGGGTCGACCGGCGCGATGCGGTAGCGCTGGGCCATCATCGTGACGACGAGCACGAGCTCCAGCAGGGCGAACTCGTTGCCGATGCAGAGCCGCGGTCCGCCGCTGAACGGGAGGTAGGCGAAGCGATGCCGCGTCGCCGCCCGGTCCGGAGCGAAGCGCTCCGGGTCGAAGCGCTCGGCGTCGGGCCAGAAGTCCGGATGGCGATGCGTCAGCCAGACGGCGAGGTTCACCGGAGCGCCAGCCCGGATCCTGAAGGGTCCGATCCGATCGTCGGCCACCGCCTGTCGGCCGAAGGCCCACACCGGCGGGTAGAGACGCAGCGTCTCGTCGACCACCATGCGGACGTAGCGCAGTGCCGGCAGGTCCGCCGGGGTCGGTGTGCGCCGCCCGACCGCGTCGGCGACCTCGTCGCGCAGGCGCTGCTCGACCTCGGGATGCCGTCCGAGGAGGTACCAGGTCCAGGCAAGTGCCACCGCCGTGGTCTCGTGGCCGGCGAGAACGAAGGTCATCACCTCGTCGCGCAGCTGGCGGTCGGTCATGCCCTCGCCGCTGTCGGGGTCGCGCGCCTCGAGCAGCATCGCCAGCAGGTCGCCGTGCTGTCGGCCGGCGCCGCGGCGCTCGCCGACGATGCGCAGCACCGCCTCGTCGAGAGCGCGCCGCGCCCGCACGAAGCGCCGGTTGGGGCTGGTGGGCACCCAGAGCGGCAGCGGCAGCAGCGTGAAGAACCTCTGCGTGACGATGTCGAGGGCGTCCGTCAGCGCGCGCCCGACGGCCGCGGCACTCTCCTGCAGGTCGAGGGAGAACAGCGTCCGGCCGACGATCCGCAACGTCAGGCGGTTCATCTCGGCCGCGAGGTCGAACGCCTCGCCGGTGGCGGCAGCACCCGACCACGCGTCGAGCATCTCGCCGGCGGTGTCGGTCATGGTCGCGCCGAAGCCGCCGATCCGCTGGCGATGGAACGCCGGCTGGGCGAGGCGGCGCTGTCGCCGCCAGAAGTCGCCCTCGCTGGTGAAGAGGCCGTCCCCGATCAGGATCCGGGTGCGCGCGATGATCGGGCCCTTCACGTAGTTGCGATTGTTCTCCTGCAGGACGTGCTGCAGGTGGTCCGGGTGGCTCAGGCCGTAGTACGCGATCGGGCCGATTCGCAGGCGGACGACGTCGCCGTACGCGCGCCAGTCGGCGGCGAGACGCCCGAGCGGGTCGCGCAGCATGTCGCGGCCGGCGGTGAGCGGGTTCCACAGCAGCGACCCCGGCGGGTCGATCGGTGCGGCCTCGAGGTGCCTGAACCCGGCTTCGCTCGCGTGCACGAGACGACGATCGGATCGTACGCCCGCCGGCACCAGCCGCGCCGACGCGGCCCGAGCCGGCTCGTTCGCTTCCCGAGCGCGATCCCGTCGTGCTACCGCCCTCGCACCATCACCCCGGAGGCTCGCGTCGCATGACAACGAAACGCCCAGGCGCCACGGTAGCGGGGGGGCTCGTCCTCGCAATCCTCGTCGCCGGCACGCTCGGCTGCTCCGACCGCGGGACGGACGCGGCGCCCGACTTCGCCGACCCGGCGCAGGTCGAGGCGCGCGTGCGCGCCACGCTCGAGGACCTCGCGGCGTTCGGCGCCAAGCGGGCCGGCAGCGAGGAGGTGGCGCGGGCGGCCGACTACATCGCCGACCGCTTCCGCTCGGCCGGCCTGTCCGACGTGCACGGCGAGGAGTTCACCTTCCCCGCGTACGACCTGGTCTCGACGACGCTCACGGTGCGCGTCGACGGTGCGCCGACGAGCCCGCTCGCCGAGGCCTTCGCGTTCTCCGGCGTCGGTCGCGCGGCGGGCGAGGTGGTCGACGTCGGCCGCGGCTTCCCGGACGACTACGTGGACGAGGACGTCGCCGGAAAGATCGTCCTGGTGCTGCGCGATCCGCTCTACCACCGCTCCGCGCAGTACCTGCAGGCGATCGAGCACGGTGCGGCGGCGATGCTGTACGTGAGCCAGGCGCCGGACAACCTGATCCAGATCGGCACCGTCGCCGACCCCGAGGACGGCGCGGGACCGATTCCGTCGATCAGCGTCGGCAAGGACGACGGCGAGGCGCTGGTCGCGGCGCTCGGCGCCGGTCGCCGCGTCGAGGCGGAGATCGCGGTCGAGGCGACGGTGCGCTCCGCGACCGGACGCAACGTCGTCGGCCGGCTTCCGGGGGCGCTGCCGGGAGGGCCGTATCTGCTGGTCGGCGCGCACTACGACACGTGGTACGCGGGCTCGGCCGACAACGGCACCGGCGTCGCGGCCGTGCTCGAGATCGCCGAGGCGTTCGCGCATCGCGGCGGGCGGCAGCTCGACCTCGTCTTCGTCGCCTACGATGCCGAGGAGCTGGGTCTCTTCGGCGGCTACGACTGGCTGCGCCGCCACGTCATCGTCGGCGACGAGCCGATGCTGGGCTGGGTGAACTTCGAGATTCCCGCCGCGAGCCCTCTGCCCGGGCTGCGCGGGCTCGCGTACACCAGCGGCGCGCCGCTCGACCCGGCGCTCGAGGACAGCGGCACGAGCGCGCTCTACAACGCCTACGTCGGCATGGAGACCGTCCCGGCGCTGTTCGGCGGCGTGATCCCGACCGACATCCAGGGGATGTACTGGTACGGTCTGCAGGGCTTCTCGACCGCGTCCGACTCGCCGTACTACCACACCGTCGAGGACACCCCGGACAAGATCGACACGCCGTTCCTCGCCGACGCCGTCCTGCACTTCGAGGCGGCGCTCGACCTCATCGACCTCGTGCCGCCCGCGGCGCTCGACGTGCACGACCCGTCCGTCTGGAAGATCGCGCCGACCACCACCACGGGCGCGTCCGGCGTGCTCGACGTCGACGTTCTCGTCACCGACGCGAGCGGAGCGCCGCAGCCGGACGCCACCGTCAAGCTGTGGCTCGACGTCGACGACTTCACGCGCGTGTTCCGCGCGCAGGCGACGTCCGATGCGAGCGGACGCGCGCGCTTCGTGATTCCCGCGGAGGCGCTCGCCCGGGGCAGCGGCGACCGCTGGGTGCACGTGACCGCCGGCCGGACCCACCCGCTGGCGGAGACCGCGCTGCCGGTCGGGGGCTGATCGGAGGCTCGTCCGAGCGGCCTCGGGCGTGCGGCCGTCAGCCCGGGCCGAAGGCGACGTCGGACGCTGCGGCAAGGCTCACGACCCGCCCCGCACTGCGGGCTCGCCGGAGATAGGCTTCGTCCGCGGTGACCAGAACGGTGTCCGGGCATGCCAGCGCCACGCCGTGATAGAGCGTGTCGAAGAGGTGATGGCTGTGGCGCACCGACAGCTCCACCGCAGCGAGGTACGCGTCCACCTCGCCGTAGACGGGAACTTCCAGCGCGTGCAGCAGCGCGGTGATCTCCGACGCCTGCTCGGGGGCCAGACGGGAGACCACCGCCGCGACTTCGGCGAGCCAGTGTGGGGGCTCGAGGAGCTCGACGGAACGCCTGGTGAAGGCGTGGAGAAAGGCTTCGGCCTGTGCCGTCCCCGCCTCGCGTCGCTCGGGCAGGGCCCACTTGATCACGACGCTGGCGTCGAGCACCCAGCGCATCAGGCGCGCCCGGTGCGCCGAGCCGCCCGGATGGCCTTGTCCGACGTCGCGGGGAGATCGGCGCGCAAGCGCAGGAGCGCTCGCGCCGCCGATCTGCGGCGGCGGGCCAGCGCCTCCTCCTCGACGGCCTGGCGCATGAGCCGCGCGATCACCGCGCTCTTGTTGGTCCTGGCGAAGGTGCGATCGAAGGCCGCCTTGACGTCGTCGGGCACGCTGAAGTTCACGGTCGCCATATGTTGAAGATTTCTACAATGGTCGGCGAATCACGGCAAGATCGGCCGTCGTTGCGCCCGGCTGACGCCGGATCTATCGTTCGCCTGTCCGGAAGAAGGAGCCAGCATGAACGTCGCGATGTGGGGCAAGGCCGTGCGGGTGATCCCGCGCGTCACCAAGGACGAGTGGGACGCGCTCGACATCGTGTCGCGCTGGCTGATCGCGACCCGGTCCGCCGTCCTCGTCATGACCTTCAACGCGTCGGCGATCGCGGGGCTGCTCGCACTCCGGGACGGCGCCTTCCACCTGCTGCCCTGGCTGATGGTCACCGTCGGGCTGCTGTTCGCGCACGCGACCAACAACCTGATCAACGACTTCACCGACCACATCAAGGGCGTCGACAAGGACAACTACTTCCGCTCGCAGTACGGTCCGCAGCCGCTCGAGCACGGGCTGCTCACGCGCGGCCAGCTGATGATGTACATCGCGGTCACCGGCGCGGTCGCGATGGCGGCGGGGCTCTACCTCGTCGCGACGCGCGGCGAGGCGACGCTCACGCTGCTCGCCCTCGGCGCCTTCTTCGTCCTCTTCTACACCTGGCCGCTCAAGTACATCGGCATGGGCGAGGTCGCGGTGATCATCGTCTGGGGGCCGCTGATGGTCGGCGGCGGCTACTACGTCATCACCGGCGGCGTGAACGCCGACGTCATCCTCGCGAGCCTGCCGTGCGCGCTCGCGGCGACCACCGTTCTCTTCGGCAAGCACACCGACAAGCTCGACGCCGACGCGGCGAAGGGCATCCGCACGATGCCGGTTCTGCTCGGCGAGAAGAACGCGCGCCTCGCGACCATCGGCATGGTCGTCCTGCAGTACCTGCTGACGCTCTACCTCGTGCTGAACGGCTACCTGTCGGGGCTGATGCTGGTGGTGTTCTTCGCGGCCCCGTGGGCCTGGCGCGCGATCCAGGTCTACCGCAGCGAGCGTCCCGCGGCGCCGCCTCCGGAGTATCCGCCCGGGATCTGGCCGCTGTGGTACGCGGCGCTGAGCTTCCAGCACACGCGGCGCTTCGGGATGCTGTTCCTGCTCGGGCTGATCCTCGACGTGATCGCGCGCGGCGTCGGACTCGTCGGCTGACGACGTCCCGCTGCGGCCGGTGACGCTCCCGACGCGCCGCGCGCTCGCGATCCTCGCCGGCTTCTGGGCGACGCTGCTGCCGCTGTTCGCGGCGTGGCTGTGGATCGACCAGGGCATCGCGCCCTGGGACATGTCGATGCACGCGGGGCTCGTGCTGCGCCTGCACGACGGCCTCGCGAAGGGCAACCTCTGGCGCGCCTACGAGCTGTCGCGCTTCTATCCGCCGCTGTTCCACGTGCTCGCGGTGCCGGCGTCCCTCGTCTCGACGCACCCGGACGCGTACAGCTTCGGCAACTGGCTCGTCCTGCTGGGGCTGCTCTGGCTGACGTTCCTGCTCGGCCGCAGGCTCGCGGGCGACGCGGCCGGGCTCGCCGCGGGCCTGCTGGTCGTCGGGTTCCCGTACGTCACGTGGATGGGCCGCATGGCGATGACGGACCTGACGCTGGCCGCGACCGTCACCTTCACGCTGTGGCTCCTCGTCCGGCCGGTGGACCTCGCGGAGCCGCGTCAGGCCCGCCTGCTCGGGCTGTCGATCGCGCTCGGGCTGCTGGCGAAGTGGCCGTACGTGCTGTTCACGTGGGCGCCGCTCGCGCAGCTGCTGTGGCGCCACTGGCGCGCGACGGGCCGCGACCTGCGCGCGCCGGCCTTCCTGCGCCCGCTCGGTCGGGTGCTCGTCTGGCCGCTGCTGCTCGCGGGACCCTGGTACGTGCGCAGCGTGCCGTCGCTGGCCGGCAAGGCGTGGTGGCACCTGGGCGCCGGCGTCGTCGCCGACGAGGGCGATCCGCCGGTGCTGAGCATCGCGTCGCTCGCGTACTACGGGCAGCAGCTCCGCGCCGACTACCTGCGCGCGCCGCTCGTGCTGCTGCTCGTCGCGGGCGCGGTCGCGCTGCTCCTCGCGTGGACGCGGCGACGCCGCGACGCCACGACCATCGCGCCGGCGCGCGCCTGGACGCCGCTCCTGCTCGGCGTCGCCGGCGGCTTCGCGTGTCTGCTGCTGATCGCGAACAAGGACCCGCGCTACCTGCTGCCGTTCATGCCGCCGCTGGCCGTCGTCTGCGGCGCGTGGCTCGCGCTGCTGCGTGCGGACCGGCAGCGCGCGGCGGTCGCCGCGTGCGGCGTCCTCGCGTGGCTTCTCGCGGCGGACGCCCTGTTCCGTCTCGAGCCGCCGGACCCGACCGACTGGAAGCTCGCGGAGGTGGCGCGGCAGATCGCGCCGCGCCTCGACGGCGCGCCCGCGCCGCTGCGGATCCTCGTCGTGCCGAACGACGAGCAGATGAACTTCACCTCGCTCGACTACGCGCTGCTGCGCGCGACGCGCGCGAAGACCCGGGTCGAGCGCTCGGATCGGGCGCTCGATGCGGCGAAGCTCGCGACCTACGACCTCGCGGTGGTCGTCGTGCCGCCGCCGGACGAGGCCCCGTACTCGCAGGGCTCACGCGCCGCGGCGGAGCTGCTGCTGTCGCGGCCGGACTGGGTCGAGGAGGCGCGCTTCGCGCGCGGCGACGGGCGTGAGATCCTGCTGCTCGCGCGGCGCGCGCCGGGGGCGTGAGCGGAATCCGCTCGGCGCCCCGGCTCGCGCGCGACACGACCGGCGCGGATCAGGCGGCGCGCGGCGGACGCGGCAGGAACGCGCTCGTGCGTCGCACGTACTCGTCGTAGCCCGGGCGCCGCTCGCCGATCGTGCGCTCGAGCATCGGCACGCCGGAGACGCTGGTGAGCAGCACGGTCATCGCGATCGGCCCGACGATGCTCCAGAAGCCGCCCGGCACCGAGACCGCGATCAGCCACAGGCCCCACCAGACGCACGCGTCGCCGAAGTAGTTCGGGTGCCGCGTGAAGCGCCACAGGCCGCGGTCCATGACGCGGCCCGCGTTCGCGGGGTCCGCCTTGAAGCGCGACAGCTGAAGGTCGCCGATGGTCTCGAAGAAGAGGCCGAAGGCGAACACGAGAACGCCCGTGTAGTCGAAGAAGCCGAGCGTCGCCGGGGTGGCGGAGCGCATCGCCGCCTGCACCGGGAACGACACCAGCCACATCAGGACCGCCTGCAGGAGGAAGACGCGCGTCAGGCTCTTCGCCGCGAAGCCGTGGCCCCAGGCGCGGCGCATCGCCGCGTAGCGGAAGTCCTCCTCGCGCCCCGTGTTGCGCACGAGGAGGTGGGTGCCGAGGCGCAGGCCCCAGATCGTGGTCAGGATCAGGACGAGCTGGCGGCGCGACAGCGCGCCTTCGGGCGTGAGCGCGAACGTCAGCAGGGCGATCAGCGCGAAGCCGGGGCCCCACCAGATGTCGACGATGCTCGCGTTGCGGATGCGCAGCGATACGATCCAGAGGACGAGGAAGATGCCCGCGGTGACCGCGAGCGTGGTCGTGTAGTGGGTGAGAAGGGAAAGCATCGTCGCCCGGTAACGAACCACGATGCTCGGCGCGACGTCTGCGTCGCGGGCTATTTCGCGGGATCGAGGAACCCGTTCAGGCCGTACCGCAGGTAGGGGCCGAAGGCGAGCTGCTCCATGACGCCGATGCCCTCCTCGCCGTCCATCGTGGCGCGCATCACCTGCTGGATGTGCTGGTTCTCGAGCGCCGTCTCGTCGAGGTCGGCGGTCTTCCAGGACTCGCTCCCGACCACCAGCTCCCCGTGCCACACCCCGTGGCCCCAGGTCGGGTGCGTGTAGCCGATGCCCTTCATGCGGAAGCAGAGCAGTGGCTCGAGCGTGATCACCCTGCGCTCGCCCTGCCAGCCGACCAGCGCGATCTCCGCCGACTTCGCGCGCCGCGTGCCCGGAACGTACTCTACGTGGTGCTCGACGCGCGGGAAGTGCTCGGTGCGTGGGTCCTCGATGCCCGGAACCTCGGCGGGCGACCCGTACTGCGGCAGGATCATGCCTTCCTGCCGCCACGCGTGACCGTGCGAGTTCTCGAACACCAGCGCATGCGTGCAGCGGTCCTCGAACTGCAGCGGCGCCCACAGGAAGAAGATCTCGGGCAGATCGGTCGCCGGCGCGCCGCCGGGATCGCCGACGCCGACCGGGCGGATGCCCCACGAGCGGTCCTTGGTGGCGTGCACGCGCTCGGGATCGACCCGCACCGTCTTGCCGGCGTACGTGATCGTCCCCTGCCAGCGCCCCATCTGCGTGAAGCGCGTCGCGTCCATCATGATCTTGCCGTTGCGACGCAGCGTCTGGCGGGCCTCCTCGATGCACGCGGTGCGCGCGGTGAACTCGAGGTCGGCGGAGATCCCGGTCTCGTTGTCCGCGATCGTCACGCGCAGCCGCTTCATCGGCTCGACGATCTCGATGCGGAACGGTCCGACCTGCGTCTCGCTCGGCTCGAGCGGTGCGCGGCGCGACGCGTGGAACGCGTGCTGCTCTCCGTCCCGGACGATCGAGAACCCGCAGTCCATGATTCGCAGGTTCGGGTAGATCGCGAGCCCGATGCCGAAGTAGAACTCGCCGTCGCTCGCGTAGCCGTTGAACCAGTAGCGGTCGTAGGCGTTGCGGTCGCTGGTCGCGGTCTGCGCGATGGGCTCGGGCGTCTGGTGGATCGGGTAGTCGTCGAAGCGGGACAGCATCTCTCTGCAACCTCCTCAGGGCGTGAACAGGCCGACCGCGTCCGGGAAGCGAAGGCCTGCGTCCATCGTCTCGGGCGCCTGCGGCTCCTCGCCGTCGAAGCGGATGCGGCGCACCGTGCCGAGCCGCGGGCCCGGGCCGAAGCGTCCGTTGCGGAACACGAGCCCGAGGTCGGCGTAGTACACCGTTCCGCTGCGGTCGGCGGCGATGCCGAGCGGCGTGCCGGTCGAGTACGGTTCGAAGCCGATGGTTTCGCCGGCGGGCGGCTCGAGGATGCGGCGCACGAACTTGCCGTCGGCGCCGTACTCCGCGATCACGCCGCTCAGCACGCTCGACACGTAGTACGTGCCCGACGGCGTGCCGGCGATGCCGTTCACCGTCGGCAGGTTCGCGTCGGAGACGATGAAGCGCTCGCGGACGACGGAGGTCGAGAGCGGGGCGCCGGTCTCGTCGGTGCCGGCGCAGCCGCCGGCCGCGTCCGCGGACGTCGGCAGGTTCGTGTAGCGGTAGACACCCGGCTCGACGCGCGAGCTGGTGACGTACACGCGGTCCTCCGCGTCGACGTAGACCTGTCCCGCGGTGCCGACCGCGACGTCGATCTTGCAGTAGCGCGGCGTCGCCACGTCGAGCGGCGGGAACCACACGATCACCTGCCCGTTCGCGGGGCCGGTCTGGTTGTTGCCGATGTCGCTCGTGACCAGCCGCCCGTCGGACAGGAAGCTGCAGCCGTACGGGTCGGGGATGCTGGTCTCCGCGCCGGGGTAGGTCGGCACGAGCTTGCCGATCTGCACCGCCGACAGCTCGCCGACCTCGCTCCCGGACAGCTCGAAGAGACCGAATCCGGCCGGGCTGACGGGCTGCCCGGTGTCCTCGCCGGCGACGAAGACGCGCGAGCCGTCGGGCGCGAAGCACACCTGGCCGTTGATGTCGCGGCCGTCGGGGTCCTCGTCCGCGTTGCGGATCACGGTCTGCGCGGCCACGTCGGCGCCGGTCGAGTAGGCGTTGAGGTCGTTGCCCTCCGGGCTGAACAGGATCGGCTGCCCGTTCCCGCCCGTGGCGTCCGAGCAGGAGCACGCCAGGAGCGCGAGCGCGGTGCCGCACAGGTTGCGCTTGACGGTTCCCGTCATCGTCTCCCCTCCGTGGGTCAGCCTCCGAACACCGGCCCGGCCGTCATGCCGCCGTCGACGGCGATCGCCTGCCCCGTGACGAACGACGCGTCGTCGCTCGCGAGGAAGAGCACCAGCCGTGCGACCTCCTCGGGCTCGCCGATGCGCCTGAGCGCGTGCACGCGCCCGAGCTGCTCGAGCGCCTCCGGCGTCGGCTCGAAGCCCGCGAGCAGCATCGGCGTGCGGATGATGCCCGGGCAGACCGCGTTCACGCGGATGCCCATCGCCCCGTACTCGGCCGCCGCGGTGCGCGTGAGTCCCACCACGGCGTGCTTCGACGCCGCGTACGAGCCAAGCATCGGAGCACCCGTGATCCCGGCGACGCTCGCCGTGTTGACGATGCTGCCGCGCGTCGGCCCCGGATTCTGCGCCATCGCAAGCAGCGCGTGCTTGAGGCCGTAGAACACGCCGTTCACGTTCACGTCGATGATCGCGCGGTGCACGTCGTCGTCGGTCGCGGCGAGCGGTGCGTGCTGCTCGATGCCGGCGTTGTTGAAGAACACGTCGAGGCGGCCGAAGTCCTTCACTGCGCGCTCGACCAGGTGTCGCACGTCCTCGGAGCTGCGCACGTCGGTCTTCACGTACGAGCCCGCGATCTCCTTCGCGACGGCCGAGCCGTCCTGCAGATCGCCGATGACGACCTTCGCTCCAGCCTGCGCGAACAGGCGAGCGGTCGCGGCACCGATGCCGGAAGCGCCGCCGGTGACGACGGCGATCTTGTTCCCGAGCAAGTTCACGGCAGGGCCTCCTGTGGTCTTGCGTGCCGGTGACGGGCCGGCTGCCGGCGCGACCGGCCCGACGACACTATGCGAAGCGGCCGCGGCCCGTCCACCGCGTCGCGCCACCGCGGCGCAGGACCGGGATCCGGTGACGCGCTGCGCGCGAAGCGACTGGAGTTTCGCTCCGGGAGCGGTCAGACTTCGGATATGACCGGCGTGACGACCAAGGGCCCCGCCCCGACCCTGCGCCAGACCGCGGGCGCGCGGACGCTGGTCCGCGCGGCGATCGGCGGCCCGCGCGAGGTGCGCGGCAAGCTCGCGCGCCTCGCGCGCACGCTGCGGCTCTACGTGGACGGGCGCGAGGTCGAGCGTCGCCTGGCGACGCTCGAGCGCCGCGGCTACGTCGCGCAGCGACCGACGCGCGCGCAGATCTTCTTCGGCGGCCTCGACATGCTGCGCTTCGTGATCGAGCCCGCGTCGCGCGACTACTACCGGCAGAAGGGCATCTCGTTCGGCTTCCACCAGCTGCTGCGCGTGCTCGACGACCCGGTGTCGATGATCGACCCGACGGGCGTTCTCTCCGACCGCGACACGATCGTCGGCCACGTCATGCAGGTCGTGCACCTGAACCCGGTGTACGACCTGCAGCTCATCGAGATGTTCGACGACGGGCTCGAGGACTTCGAGCGCCAGGTCGCCGAGATGGTCGCGGGCACGCACCCGCGCGCGCGGACCATCGGCGCGATCGTCGAGGACCCGACGTACCACGCACGGCTTCTCGACTACGTGCGCCGCTTCCGCGCCGATCGCGACACGCCACCGCCGGTGCGTGCGGAGCAGACGCTGCGCGCGGATGCGCACTTCGCGGCCGCGGAGCGGACGTTCGCGACGCTTCCGGGCTACGTCGCGTACTGCAACAAGCTGCCGCGCGACGTGCCGACGCTGGTGCGGCGCCTGCGCGTGGTGGCGCGCTTCCCGCTGGAGCTGGCGGGGGGCTGAAACGACCCGCGAGGATGGGGATCGCGCTCGCGCGCGTCGGCGAGTTCTGGAGCGTGGTCACGCGACGCGCGGCCCTGGCCTGCGACTCGTCGATCCGCTGGCCTCGGTCCCGAGATGTCGCGCGACTCCGGGATGCGACCGTGCATCCGGAGGTCCTGCTCACCCTGATCCGCCACTCCGACGAGGGCAGCGCGCTTCGCGCCCGTGAAGCAAGTCGTTGGCGGCGAGATGTGACGTGATGTTGCATCCGGTCAGTTCCAGGAAGCGACGCGCCGAGCAGCCGCGTGCACGCCGGGATCTGGCCACCCGGCACGCCACCCGCAGTCGGCGGGAGCGTGGAGTCGGGTTGCACCTTCCCGGCGGGCGCCGGTACCGCGGACCCTGGCGGGGTCACTCCGCCCGGCTACCGCCCGCGCGCGCCAGAGCACGGCGCGCTGCACCGGCTCGTCCACGAACATCTCGAGACGTTTCTCGCCGAGGCACGTGCGCGCAGCGACGGCGATGGCCTGCCGCACTTCGTCGAGCGCGAGCAGAGCTTCGTTCCTCACGTGTGGCCAGCTCGCGCGCGGCTTCGCCCGCTTCCGCTGCGACGAGTGCCAGCAGGATCTGCTGGTCGCGTTCTCGTGCAAGGGGCGTGGCTTCTGCCCGTCGTGCACCGGGCGCAGGATGGCGAGTCTCGCCGCGCACCTGGTCGACGATGTGCTCGGCGGCCTCCCGGTCCGTCAGTGGGTGCTCACCACGCCGCACCGGCTGCGCTACGCGCTCGCCTACGACCACCGGCTCTGCCGGCGCGTGCTCGCGG
>Ga0194128_10008004_pt1 | contig 13560 bp, 22 predicted proteins | sample TA2KigCa65mmetaG_FD_148650 | JGI IMG/M metagenome (GOLD analysis project Ga0194128, IMG submission 148650) | Freshwater microbial communities from Lake Tanganyika, Tanzania - TA2015037 Kigoma Deep Cast 65m | ecosystem: Environmental > Aquatic > Freshwater > Lake | place: Tanzania: Lake...
TTTGTAGCATTTCCTGTTTCCAGGCAGTGAATGTGTGACTGGGATTGTGTGGGAGAACTTGATGTGCCGTCTCACGAATAAGGTGTGCGATGGCATACTTCCTATCATAGCAGTTTTTGTTTCTCATGCTTACCCACTTTCTATCATAGGATTTCATAATCTGTTGTGCCTTTTCAGTGAGGGTCATTGCAATCTAAAAAGTAAGCATACTTTGCGGAGTAATCTGGTTCATATCTTACCACATCACAGTTTTTGTAAGTATCAACAACCTCAAACTTTCGTTCTGGTGGTGATGGTTTGCTTTCTATCCAGTTTGCAGCAGCATTTAGTACAAGTGCTAGAACAGAAAGTCCAACAAAAAAGATAATAATACTTTTAGTCATTAGATGACCTCCCATTCAGTTTCCCAGTGACAATCTTCACTTACATTGACCCAGAAGAAGTATTTCTGGTTCTCACTAGCAAGAAACAGCATACCATCTCCTTTGTCTTGCTCAACAACACAGATAGGATTACCATCCATAGAGTTAGCAAGACGGTTCTTTGCTTCACTACTTTTCGGTTTTACAGTCACTCTTCGCATAGTTCAGTGTAGTCGTATTTTTTTTCATCTACTTCCTTTGCGAAATCCCAGCTCCAAGTGCGAGAAAGAATATCAACATCAAATCCAAACTTATATGCCCAGAACAAGACACTAAGAAGACCACTGGATCCTGATGTGACTTGAAGATAGGGCAAAGAGGGAGAATCATTCCAACTGACTGACACTTGAAGCAATGACCAGTTTTTTACATTGAGTAGTTGAGCATACCACTCGTGCCCAAAGTCTTCCTTATGAACAAACTTTAGAATATTCATACTCCTTCCTCTAGGTTCGTGAGTTCTTCTTCAGTCAGAACATTTCCCATTGGACTTTTCTTCAGTCGTGCCCACTCTGCTTCTGCCTGCTGCATATCCTCAAACTTTTTCCTCAGGTCTTCACCCAAAGTGAGCTCAAACACATCAGCAACCTTACGCATATCCTCTTCGCTGCGGTCTTCACCAAATGCGACACCACAAGCACCTTTCATAATGTTGATGTCATCGTGACCCATCGCACGGGCAACGGTTGCGAAGAAACGGAACAGTTGATGAATATTAAGGTCCTCGGCAGGAACCTCAAAAGTGTAATGCTCTTCAGGAAGTACATAATTATCAAAACCACTACTGTAGGAAGTAGAAGTCCATTCGGTATCAAACTTAACCTTGAGAGTTGCTTTGTAAGTCATTGGTCTGGATTTATATACACATACTATAAGACCCCTGACTGTGAAAGTCAAGGGTCGGTGGACGGTTAAACAAGTGAACTATGTTGCGAGGATCTGTCTACATATTCTTTTACAACTCTGTGTATCTTCTTCGCACTCGGTCAAGCACTCAAAGTAGGAATTCATAAGTTCGTGCTGATCGATGAATTCTTCTAAAGTTGGTTCAATTTGCTTCCATGCAGCTAGCTGATTGTAAGAAATTAAGTTGTGCATAATGACCTCCATGCAAAAGAGAAATCATGATAAAGAAGTTTTCTTTCATCTAAATCACCTCTCAATTCTATCACTATTTAGATATTTTGTGTTGATTTGCTGATATTACGCAATAAAAATTTATGCCTACTAATCCTTATTAAATTTTTTCATTAACTCTTTGGCAAGTTGATTTGAGCGTCTCCACATTACATATTGCGCCCAGGGTGTTCTGGGATTGTGTATTACCCACCAACGGAATCTTGCAAGTTTATTATTTACAATCTTACCTGTAAAATAAACTGCCTTGGCAACACTCTCATCTGTTGCGATCAGATAGGCAATACAAGCAAAGATAATAAACCAGATGGCATAGACAGTCATCGTCTTAAAGTTTTAAGATATTCTAGAACGTTCTCTCTAACCCACATCAACTCGTGATAACACTCTTGATTATGAGCGCATTGTCTTAGTTCATTATCTGGTTTATACACGGATTCAATAAACAAATCTAAACCACGATTCCATTTGACATCAGGTAATTCATTCATAAACAGTATAGCAGTTATACTATTTAACAATCAATAACGATCAACATCCTCACAAGGAACTCGTTCCCATTCAGTCCAGGTTCTGACATATCCAAAACGATACCTGTTACCTGGAACATATTCCTCGCGATGAACCCTGACATTACACATCGGAATGTAGCGTATGCGGCGTGGATAATAGTGATGATGGCTTTCAACTCTAAATGGTTCCCAGAACTCTTTCCAAGTAATTGCCTGTGCTGGAAGAGAGAGGAAGGGTAGAAGAAGAAAAGGTAGGAATTTCATAAAAAACTAGTGTTTTTGTTTTATCAACTATTTAATAAATTAACAAAACTGGTCGATTGTAACTTCACTCTTGCGTCTACTACTTCTCTTTTTTTGATGTTTGATTGAAATAAAATCAACACACTCTTGAAGAGTTACAAACTGTTTGATTTGTTGCCCGTTGTTGATAACCATAAAGTTGTCACCATAAGGAATTGCCGCCCACATCTCGTCGTGAGTAACATAAAAATTCTGTGCTTTTGCCTCTAAAAGAGAACTATTTGTAAAGGGCATTTGTAATATTCAATTGTGCTTATCCTATCAGATTAAGGAGCATAAGTCAATAGGACTTGACAAAGGTTTCAAATGTGTTTAGAATTGCTTTGTTGAGTTTAAAGATAAGTTATAAATTAAATTCCGGATCATTTAACATTCTTTCGTGAAACTCATCTATTTTTTTTAATCTTTTTTCCCAAGTTTCTCCTGTAGTATCTCCTAACTTGGGATTAATACAACTTACATCATTAACTTTATTACAAACTAGACCTGATAAATCTTCCTCCTTTCCAGATTTTCCATTTGTCCAGTAAAGTTGCCCTGCTATCCATTGTGCTCCACATTTAGAGCAGGTTTTAATTTCCATTTTCTTGTGTAGATAAAGATTGATTTTCTAAAGAGTTCAATCTGTCTTTGAGTTTGTAAATCTCTGTATTAGTTATATTATATCTTTTTCCTTGGAAATAAAGATAAAACTCTTTAGAATTTTCATCATAACTAATGTCTATCATTTGTCTACATCATTTATTGCACTATTTAGAATTCAATAAAAAGAAAAGTTTTTTAGTTCATCAATATCTGTGCCTGTCATTCCATTATGAACTGATCTAAAGTCCTTATATTCAAAAACTCCTATTTTAAAAGAGTTGGATTCTTTCCAGGAAGAATCGTGATAATATTGTCTTAATAAAGAGTCTAAAGAATACAAAGGATGTAAACTTAGAATATATTTTGCTTTTTCAGTAATTTGTTTCCAATATTCACTTTTATGAATAGAACCATAACTATAGTGCCAAGCTATGGATATTTGATATTCAAACATTTTTCTTAAATAAGTGTTATTTGCCACTTCAAAACTTTCTTGTTTTGGATCATCTAAGTAATCACAAATTAATCCGGCAAATTCCACATAGTAATGAACTGATAAAGCTTGTAATGGTTCTAGAAAAAATAATCGGTTTCCATTATAAGCATGATATCTATTTTCAATTATTCTTGATGAAAATTTTGGTTTCCAACTAATAATTTTGTCAATATCACTAGCATACTGTGAATGATTTTTATCTTCTATTTCTTTATAAACTTCCTCTGGATTATAAATTTTTGAGTTGAATAGATATCCACATTTAGTTACATTATCTTGCGGAAATGGTAATCCAAATTGCCACCCGTGTTTTGTTGCTCTGTGTAATGTATATGTTGGATCATTTACACCATTTTCTTTATATAAAATTCCAGCATTTACAGTTTCAATCATCGGTTCTAGATAATTTTGATTATTATCCCAACCAACGCACGATACGACAAAATCATATGTCCTGTCATTCATATGAATGACATTATCAGATACTTCAAATCCATTAACCTTTTCTTCAAAATACACAACCCCTTTATCTTTTAAGAGATTGTGCATAAAAGGATTAAATATTCCACTTTCAAAATGAAGAGCATTTCTATTCGTTGCGAAATGATGTAGGAAATCTTTCCCTACTCCCCAATTGATAAATTTAATTCCAGATTTATATGAGACAATCTTTTTATCTAAGAGATCACCAATACAAAGGTCAAAGGTTTTAAGTATTAGTGATGCTAGTGGTGGTGTAGTTGATTCTCCAACACTTAAATATGGAGTATCCGGATCAGAATAAATGTGAATTTCGTGACCACGATTTAAACAAGTCATCGCAGTTACGATAGAACTCGTTCCCTTTCCAATAATGGCGATTTTTTTCATAATCAATTGGACTTAAAAACTAAATCAAAAGAAATTGACATTCTATCTGAATTTGATTTATTTAGGCAGACCAAATGAATTAAACTTGATGGAAAAAGTAAAAGTCTTCCTTCTACTGGTGAAAATGACATACTTTCATACATTAAATTATCATCTTTAATTTTATTTTTTCTGTATGAAAGTTCCTGAATATCATTTGCATTTGATGATGAAATAAATTCTATATTACCACAGTTTTCTAGACACTTAATATAAAAAACTCCAGTAAGGTGAGACATCGGATGCGTGTGAGATACATTATAATGATTCTGTCCAGAGATATTAATCCATAATCTTGGCATATCTATGTAAACATTATCTTGTATCATAAACTGATGATTGAGGCATTCGTTGATATTTTCCCACAGTCTTTCTTTAAAAATATTAAACTTCTCATCCCACAATAAATTATGAGGATGACTTTGCCATCCACCTACATTTGTATAGTGTTGTCCTTCTCTGTCTTTTGATAACTGCTCATAGCAAAATTCAATTAATTGACTTCTATATTTTGGGTATTGTTTATCATCAGATACAATAACTTGTTTTGGAAATATAAACTTAGAAGAAATTTCAAACATAATTTAAAATGATAATCTTGATCTTTCAATTGGAAATAAAGACTTTGTAGAATCTAATTCTTTCACAAAGAATACTTGTGTTAGTCTTGGTTCATCATCCTCTGTATAAAATGAAGGAACTCCGTGATATACACCACCTTCAAATAAAATCAAACGATTATATACATTTTCTACTCTTACACTTTCTACAAATTTATTGTTATTATACATTATATCTTTTTCATATTCCTGTTCACTTATTTCTTGACCGGAATAATAGATATACTTTGTTCTTTGATCGCAATCATCAACCTCCTCATTTTTTAGTTTGAAAACACTTGTACCTGTATTTGGAAATGGATTTGGATTTAAGTAAATAACTCCAGAAAAAATACAGGGGTCACTATGTATCCATCCAACATTAAATGCTGAAGTTTTTACATTAGAAAATCTAGAAACCAATTGGAAACAACTTTCAATTCTCCAATTCAAATGTGTGTGATTTAAATCAAAAAATAAAGAAAATAATTTTTCACAAAAAGTTTGGTTTAAGTTTTCATTCATTTGAAAAAGTTGATTGCTTCTAGACCCAGGCCATTTTCCATCTTGATTTGGATAAAACTCTTGAGACATTGCAAAATGTCTCACTAAATCAGGATTTTCGTAGAAGTTATCTACAATCGTAACTGGAATTTTTTTCATTTTTCTTTTTCTCTTCCAAGTGAAAGTCTACCGTCATAAATGTTATCTTTATATTCACCATCGGCATTCACATAATGTAAAAATGCTTGCAGGTACCATTTCTGGTTAAATGGTTTTCTCCAGTGAAATAAATCACAACCACGATATAAACATAAATCACCTGGATTTAATATAATTTCTTTCGCATCACTCAAGTCCTCGTTAGGAGTAAAATAAATTGAATTTATTTCTTCTCCCTCCGGAACTCCAAGCGCAAGAGTTGCTGAAATTTCACAAGATGGTCTATCACGATGACATACTAATTCTTCACCTTTAGTATATAATCTAACATATGTGTATGTTGGTAATAATGAAACTCCAGTAAGTTCAGAAAGACTTTCACAAGAATTATCTAAAATTGTTTCTATTAATGGGTCAGAATAAAAAGAATGACTGAAAGGTGATTGTCTATCTCCTTTCTCTGAATGTCCTGCAGTAATTCTAATAAAAAAATAATCTTGTATAAATTTGACAAAATCTTCTTCTAAGAAGTTTTGAATAACCAAGTATTTGTCAGTTTCAAATGTCATGATTTACTTAAATGCCTTTCCGTGTACCCAACCAACTAAAGTATATCTATTTCCTTTTGTGACTTGAGTGACTTCGTGTAGTATGTATGATGGAAAAAATACTATCAATCCTTTTTCTTTGGGAATAATTGTAGGAGTATCTCCATAGTGCAATTGGAGTTCTCCACCTTCATATTCATTTGGGTCTGAAAGTTGTACTACAAAACTCAATTTCCGATTGTGTGGAGAACTCCAACACATAGGGTCTACGTGAGGTTTATAGCAACCATTTTCTTCAGATGAATAATAAGTAAATTGAAGTTTTTCAATTTTTTCCAGATCAAATTCAAACCATTCATTATTGATTAAATTGACTTCATCGGTTAATTTTTGATAAATCCAAGATGTTTCCGAATTAATATTCAACCAGGAAACAAATGAACGTCTAATGTTTAGACAATCTTTACCTTGCCCTCCAGTTTGCGCTCTATCTAAACCAAGATATGTTCCTATTTTTATAATTTTATTCAGTTCAAAATCTGAAAATACATCTTTTTTCCATACCCAATTTTCATACTTATGACTAGATAAGTTCCAATATTCATTAAAAGATAATGAAAGATTATTTACATCTACTACTGGTGTTATTTCATCCAATCTCAATTTGAATTTAATATATTTTGAAATCATAATGTAATTGATATAGATTAACTAATTGAAGAATTTGGCCAAACAGGTTCTAGGTTTAATCTTGTCAAACCACCAATTGTTCTAGCACCATTTATTCTATTTACAACTAAATTTTCAGCATCATAACACCCCTGAATGTATGACGACACAAAGTTGTAAAGTTCTATCATTTGAAGTGAAGTTAAATTAACAAAATTATTTAAAAATTTCCAATTGAAAGTAGCACTTGGATTTTCAGATGCTTCTATTTTTTTGGATAAAAGAACAGAAATAGTTCTTTCATCACCTTTAATTAAATTTCCATAAAAATCAATATACTCAGTTTGCTTTTCCCATCTCTTTGTAGCAACTATAGATTTAATATTTTCTTTGCTAAATTTAAACCACTCATCAGAATAAGTATAATTAGAAATCTCTTCAGATTTAATGTTAATCCAAGCGAGATGAGGATGTCCTGCCCAAGTCAAATCTTTGACTTTTTCTTGGGGAAGATATTTTAATCCACTAATATTTTTCCAATCTTCAGGAAGTTCTTGAATATGACCAATAATTTGATTTAAATTTTTGTCTACAAGAACGTAAAAATTATTCATTTGTTTCTACCTTTTGTTTGGTTGATTTTCTAGTTCTTTTTGGTTTTGGTTGCTCTTCTATTTTTTCTTCTTCTATTTTTTCTTTTTCACTTAATGGTAAAAGATTATTTTTTTTCTCCATTTCTTCAATTGATTGTTTTAATTGCTTTAAATTATCTTCAAGTCTTTCACCACCAAGTTGCCACGCAGCAGTGCCTTTCCAAGCAATTCTATCCCAACCAATTCTTTGGTCAATCACTTCTTCCCAACCTCTCCAAGAAGCAAAGTTTTGCTTTGGTCTCATAGCAATTTCAACACCAATGCCAGCAGCAAGTTGTTCAATTAATTCGACAACCTCAGTCGGTTGAATTAAAGCATAGATAAATCCTGTTTCACTTCTTAAAGAAATTTCAACAACACCACCAAAAGCAGTACCAACGGTCACACTACGAGCACGATTTTGATTCGCCTTGATTGAATAATACTCATTTTCTTCATAGAGATCATTAATTTTTTGCCTCATCTTAGAGTTTTTTTGTTTTACCATATCAATTATCATGTAATCTGTTATATTTATTATTGAGTTGCCCAAGAAATTGTAACGAATCCTCCTGGACCAACTTGAATAGGATATGTAACTAATGGAGTTACTTTAGCGGGGAAACTTGTTGGTGCTCCTCCGGGTTGGCCAATTTGAGCTGGAATAACATTTCCATTTTCCCCTGCTTGCCCTGCTTGACCGGCAAAACCAGGTTGACCAACTCCCCCAGCAGATCCTGTACTTCCCGGTTGTCCTGCATTATTGGCTCCAGCATTACCAAATCCAGCTCCTCCGGCACCACCGCCGCCTCCTCCACCACCGCCGCCAGCACCAGACCAAGGATCTCCTGGTTGCGACTTAGGAGCACCATCACCACCCCATCCACCAGGTCCACCACTTCCTCCACCTGTTCCACCCTGTCCACCAGGACCACCAGATCCACCCCATCCTTCGTGTCCGTGAGTACCACCTGAAGATGGTCCACCTTGACCAGGTTGTCCTGGGTTTGCCCCACCAGGGCCTGGAGGTCCTCCAGGTGGATTTTGTCCTCCAGGTTGACCAGATGCTATTCCAGGAGAGTTACCACTTGACCCAGATCCAGAACCATAATTTCCACGGTTTCCACCATGAGATGACGTACCTGGCCCACCTCCTTGTCCTCCATTTCCACCTTGACCACCATTAGATGGATTTCCGCCATTTCCTCCATTACCAAATCCACCAAGACCTCCACTTCCGACATTTCCGGCAGGTCCACCAGCACCACCTGCACCACCAAGGCCATTATTTCCCGCAGTTCCAGGTTGTCCTATTGCCCCCTCACCACCCAGTCCACCGGAAAAAGTTACACCTAAAGCTGAAGATGGTTGTCCTGGTTGCCCGTTAGCTCCGTTAGCGCCCTGTTGTCCCTCCATTGTAGCTGCTGGAGTTTGTCCTGGTTGTCCTTGCTCTCCAGTGTTTCCGCTGGAACCATTCTGAGAATTGCCAGTACCTCCTTGTCCTGGACTTCCCGAATTTCCACTTCCATTTCCCCCATTTCCCGAAGATCCACCACCTCCAGAACCACTTCCCGCATGGCCAGGGTGTCCACCAGGACCACCATTTCCTCCATTTCCTGGATTAGATCCTCCGCCAGGTCCTCCTCCACCACCTCCTTGATTACCACCATTACCTGCGTTTGATCCGTTTGAGTTTGGAGAATTTCCTCCCCCACCAGCTCCTCCTCCCCCACCACCGCCACCTGCTCCGCCGTGGCCTCCTGGATTAGCCTGACCTGGTTGCCCTTGATTTCCAGTTCCTGCAGTTCCTTGATTTCCCTGTTGACCTGGTTGCCCTTGAGCTCCAGCATTACCTCCAGTTCCACCATATCCAACACCACCGTCAGCTCCAGTGCCGCCGCGACCAGATACAGTCACAGAAACAATTCTCGCCGGTGCCTTCCAATTTCCAGGATTGTTAAATGTGACGGAAGATGCTCTTTCCATCGAGGATGCCATTAATTGCCTGGATCTGATAGACATAGTTAGAAAATTTCCTTAGTCGTAATAGAACCAACCGGTAATTATATATTTTGATTTTGACCCGTGAACAACATTTCCTCTATGAGTGTGAGTAAATGCTGCAGGCCAAATTACTATACAATTTTCTTTTGGTGGAATTCTTAATTGTTGATATAAGAATTCTGTTTCACCGGCACTATCATTATCTAAGTTATTTAGATATAAAGCATAAACTAAACCTCTTGATGCACAATCTCCATTTCCCTGTTCACTATGCCATACATGATATCCAGCACCAGGATCAGTTCTTTGCATTTTGACGTGACTGCATTTTAAACAATGATCTTTTAAAATATCATACTCAGAGATATAATCATCAAAACATTTCTGAAGACCATCCCAAAAAGTGTCTAACGCAGGTTTATCTTGAAAATCAGACACTGAATGATTTCTCATATTCAAAAAATAAAATTCATCTTGTTTTTTTGTTTTTAATGCTCCTTCATTATTTTGCCTATTTCCACATAATCCTTTACTTTGCAATCTTTCAAATTCATCAATCATATGTTGGCAAAAATAATCTGGATATACATTTTCATAAAGTCCAATAAAATTATTATATCTAATATTCATTTGCATAATTAAAATTTATATATTAAGATAGATTCATATCATAAAGTGCAATATTGCCATACCAATTAGCACCTCCATCAATAGAATTGAATACCCAAACATCAGTTCTTCCAGGAGCTGTAGTTCTTGTTGGTGGATTAGAACCACCTGGCCAATGAACCGTTCCTGGCCAAGTAATACTATATTCTGTTCCAGGGCCGTTTTTTAATTGAAGAACAAATCCAATAGCTCCCGTTGATATTCCCACTGTAAATGTAAAGGTAGTAGTTTCACTTAAAGTCGCAGTAACATAATTACCTAAAGATAAATCAATTGTACTAGAAGAACCAGTATCACCTATTACATTTACTGTTTCTGAGTAATTTTTTAATAGACTATTTACAAAAGTTCTAGAACTATCAATTACTGTTGTATTTCCGATTGCAATAGATCCAGTTGTAGTGACACCAGAAATATTTACACCACCTGAAACTGTAAGAGCACTTGTTGGATTTGTGGTTCCGATGCCAACATTAGAGAGTGTATGAATACCAGCAGCAGTGGTTACAAACTGAGATGATCCAGCACCAGTTGCATTGATTGTTACTTCTCCTGTAGGACCAGAAATAGTTATACCAGTTCCTGCAACAATCGAAGTTACCGCAGTACCAGTTAAAGTTGTTCCCCCTACAACGACAGATGTTGCACTGATAATACCGGTAGATCCATTAAGTGTAATACCAGAGCCAACATTAATTATATTTGAAGAACCATCAAGTGTAATAGTCCCTTGACCAATTGAAAGAATGCCAGTAATTCTTGCATCACCATTAACATGTAATGAAGTTCCTGATGCACCAACTGCTCCAACTTCTAATTTAAATCTTGGATTTGTGGTTCCGATGCCAACATTAGAGAGTGTATGAATACCAGCAGCAGTGGTTACAAACTGAGATGATCCACCCCCACCACCTTCAAAAAATACTGTTACAATCCCTGCAGAGATATTGGTAATTGTAGAAACACCAGGGCCTTTGAAATCAATAACCGTAGCACCATAACCAATATCAACACCTTCACTACGAATGCCAATTCCACTAATAGTTCCAGTAAGTCCAGATCCATCACCAAAAAACTTATAGGCACTAATAATACCAGTCGCACCATACATTGTGATGGATGTTCCAACTGATGCAATTCCAGAAACTTTTAGATCTGATGAAGTTATTAAACCAACAACACCAACATTACTACTGAATGTGGAAACACCAGAGATATTTACTGTCTCAAGTTTTGTATGCCCAACAACTTCAAACTTTGCAGTTGGATTTGTAGTTCCTACACCAATAAAAGGAGTTGCAGTCGTTGCAATGCCAATATTTCTAGAAGTATCGTTGACTTCTACAAAACTTGCAAATTGCGATAACTCTCTATTTATAGCCATGTTTGTGGAACTCCTATATTTTATTTATTATGAGTGATAAGTAATTTTGAGTACGTCTCATTTGTTATAAACACCTCTTGGGAATACCTGTCCCTGAGAGGGTCTCCTGCCCGTTAACCAACCTGGTCGAGTTTCTGTTACAGTAGAACTAAAATCTAAATTAGTAGTAACTATGATATTTGGAATACTAATCGATAAATTAGAAACCGTAATCGTTCCACCCATACTACCATGATACTGACAGATATAATAATAAGTGCCTGCAGTTTGAGGTGTCCAGGTTAATGTTCCAGATGGAATTCCATTATTTGTAATATTTTCAGTTACGGAGTTAGCTGTTCCCGTAACAGCATCGGTCTTAATCCAAAAAGGATGCCCAGAAGCACTAATCGACAACACTAATTTATCACCTTTAAGAACTGTAAAATTAGGATTTGATCCCGTTATGCCTCCACTAAAACTATAAGAACTAGCTCCAGAATTAGAAACAGAGGCATTAATTGTTTTTCCTGTTGATGGTTGAGTTGTTGCAAAACCAGCAACTGCTGTAGTTAAATTTACGATTGACCAATCAGCCATCAGACCGTCCTCGCACAGAAGAGAACCCCAGCAGTTTCATTAGCTTTATTGTAAGAACCAGTGATCACCGTATAAACCTCAGATGCACTGATTGTAATCGTATCACCCTGTTTTACATCTTGTCCTGATGCAGCAAGTTTGAAATCAATTACAACAAAATCATCAGGCATATAGTAAGGGCATGGAATTAAATTTCCATTAATAGGAATACCTTTAATAACTGCATTATATGTTGTGATTGGATGTCTGTTTCCAGAATTATTAGCACCTTCGGATTCCATCACTCCCTTGTCTTTAAATCCACCAGTTCTTGAATAGATAGTTGCAAAACCAGATCCGATTGATTCATAATTATTCTGTCCATTTCCAGTTGAAGATGTATAACTAGATTGTGATGTTGCTATAGAATAATTCTGACTAATAAGTCCTCGACGATTGCTTTGGTCATAAATTTGAGAGTATCCTGCCTCTGCTGTTCTTGTGGAAAGATAATAATCGATAAGGTTGTAATAATTACCAACCAAAAAAGTTTTAAATCCAATCATTCCAGTATTTCCATTATTTTGAGTAATCGAAGGATTTTTATCAATTAAAGTAAGACCAGCAGAGAATGTTTCATCAAAATTATAAAGAACTGAATTAAAATTGTGAATAATAAAAGTTGTAAATGTGCTGTTGTTTAATTCTCCACCAATTGATGGTTGACTATATGAAAAAACTGCAAAACTAGGATCAATCCCAGAACGATAGACATTTAATTTAAGTGCATGAGATGTTGGGCTGTTGGTTGATGCATATTGAAAATATCTATCATACTCACCGCCTATCTGTGCATATCGATCACTACTATAGTGGTCTAAACTATTAACTTCGCTAGAGGGATAGGCAGGAATATCTAAAAAATAAGTTCCTCTAAAACTATCTCGATATTGACCCCCTTTATTACTAGTATTAGTGGTATTAAATGGAAAAAATGATGATCCAGCATAAATACTCATTACAGAATTACTATAGGCTTTAAATCCTCTGTAAGTTACGCCAAACCTTTTAGAGGTGTTAAAATCTTGTTTTAAAACTGCCCAGGGGCGAGTGCTATCGGATTCTGGTGTTAAGTTTTTATCAAAGAACTGATTAGTTGAACCATATCCAACAGTGATACCAATTGCAACAGCAGAATCACCACCAATGTCTGCAGCAGACAGAGTTACATATTCTCCACTGGTATATCCATATCCAGGACGATTAACTGAAATTTGATTTACTGGTCCATAATGTCTATAAACATCAAATGTTGCACCAGTTCCAATTCCACTTGTGGTTGCAATAGGGACATCATAATAATCAGTTGTTGCTGATCCTACAGTTCCACCACCACTATAAGCACTAATAGAAGTGACTAGTCCTGATATTTGAGATCCATGCAAATTTGCAAAAGTAAATGCCTGTTCT
>Ga0194128_10008006_pt1 | contig 13557 bp, 14 predicted proteins | sample TA2KigCa65mmetaG_FD_148650 | JGI IMG/M metagenome (GOLD analysis project Ga0194128, IMG submission 148650) | Freshwater microbial communities from Lake Tanganyika, Tanzania - TA2015037 Kigoma Deep Cast 65m | ecosystem: Environmental > Aquatic > Freshwater > Lake | place: Tanzania: Lake...
CTGACCACCACGCTTTCGCCAAAGCCTGTAAAGCCAACGGCATCGGCCAGAAGTTCACCAAGGTCAACCGCCCGCAAACCAATGGCAAGGCCGAACGGGTCATCCGCACCTTGATGGAGATGTGGCATGTGAAAACCGAATTCAAGGATAACTTCGACCGACAATTGCAATTGAACCGTTTCATCAACTTCTATAACACCGTCAAACCACACAAGGCTTTGAATAATTCAACTCCTTATGAAATACTCTACCAATATTTTAATCAACCACTCTGTAAACAACCCTGAGATTTCTTACATCTTAGGCATTATCAATAATGCAGATCATTAATGGCCGGGTAAACGACCATTAATTAGCTATTAATCGGCATTGTTCCGGCTCACTCATCCATAGGGTATAAATCCGGTATTTATGATTTAATCGATTTATAATAGGCTTTAATAAAACAATAAGTAAGCAACCGAAAAATGTCTGATATTGAAATTGCCCAGAAAGCGAACATTAAACCCATCGCTGAACTTGCCAGGGAACACTACGGCATCGCTTCCGAACATCTTGATCCTTATGGACATTTCAAGGCTAAACTGTCGTTGGAATACGTCAACAGCCTAAAAAACAACAAAGACGGCAAATTAATTCTGGTGACCGCCATCAGCCCGACTCCGGCAGGCGAAGGCAAAACTACAACCACGGTCGGCTTGGGCGATGCCTTAAATCGTATCGGCAAAAAAACCATGATCTGCCTGCGGGAGCCGTCGCTCGGCCCTTGTTTCGGCGTCAAGGGCGGCGCGGCTGGCGGCGGCTACGCGCAAGTGGTGCCGATGGAAGACATTAATCTGCATTTTACCGGCGATTTTCACGCGATTGGCGTAACACATAACCTGCTATCGGCATTAATCGACAACCATATCACACAAGGTAATGCGCTTGGCATCGATCCGCGCCGCATTCAGTGGAAGCGTGTGATGGACATGAACGACCGCGCCTTGCGCAAAATCATCATCGGTCTCGGCGGCGTCGGCAACGGTTACGCCCGGGAAGACAGCTTCGATATTGTCGTCGCTTCCGAAGTCATGGCGATTTTGTGCTTGGCGACAGACCGGAAAGATTTGAAAGAACGCTTGGGACGCATTGTCATCGGTTATAAAGCCGACGGTAAAACGGCGATTTACGCCCGCGATCTGAACGCTCACGGGGCAATGGCGGCATTGTTGAAAGACGCCATTAAACCGAATCTTGTACAAACACTGGAAAACAATCTGGCGATAATTCACGGCGGCCCTTTCGCCAATATCGCGCATGGTTGCAATACCGTCACCGCCACCAAAACCGCTTTAAAATTAGCCGATTACGTGGTAACCGAAGCCGGTTTCGGCGCAGATTTAGGCGCGGAAAAATTCATCGACATCAAATGCCGGATTGCCGGTTTAAAACCGTCGGCGGTCGTGCTGGTGGCAACCGTACGGGCTTTGAAATTTCATGGCGGCGTCAATAAGGAAGATTTAAACAAAGAGAACTTGGCCGCCTTGGAAGCCGGTTTCGTTAATCTGGAACGGCACTACCGCAACATTACCGAGCATTACGGTTTGCCGTGCGTGGTGTCCATTAATCATTTCACATTCGATACCGAAGCCGAATTGAACTGGCTACAACAGAAATGCGCCGAACTTGGCGCGAAGTGCGTTCTGGCAAAACATTGGGCCGAAGGCGGCGCGGGAGCGGAAACATTAGCGCATGAAATCATTGCGCTGGCCGATAACCGCGAACCGGGCTGTAGTTTCGTTTACAGCGAAAACCTGCCGTTGTGGGAAAAAATCGAAGCGATCGCCACGAAACTTTACGGCGCATCCAGCATTACCGCCACTTCCAAAATTAAAAACCAGCTTAAGACCTGGGACGAACATTACGGTAACTTTCCGATTTGCATGGCCAAAACGCAGATGTCGTTTTCGACCAACCCTACGTTGAAAGGCTCTCCATCCGGCCATAATATCGAGATTACCGAAGTCAGGCTGGCGAACGGCGCGGGCTTCATTGTTGCGCTGGCCGGCGATATCATGACCATGCCCGGCTTGCCGAAAGAACCGGCGGCGGAGAGGATTGATATCGATGATGACGGCCGTATTACCGGCCTGTTTTAATCATTAATGAAAACATTATTATTCGTTTAACAACGTTTCTACCCGGCTGAGGAATTCACCCGAAGCCAACCGGGTCTTTACCCTGCTGCCAATTTTCAGTTGTTGCGTTGTACGGATTATCCGGCCGGTAGCATCATCGGTCACCAACGCATAACCGCGGCTCAAGGTTGCCAACGGACTTACCGTATGCAGTGTTTGGCTCGCAATCTGTAATCGCTGGTGTTTTTGTTGCTTTGCGGTATTAATTGCCACCATTAATCGATCATGATGAAAAATTAATTGTTGCCGATACGTGCGCAGCAATGTTACCGGCGAACGCTGCCACAATCTGGCCGAAGCGGAATTAATCCGTTCACGGCTGGCCGATAGGCGTTGCAACTGGGTATTAATAAGCCGCGTGTCCAGTTCCGCCAGGCGTTGCCGGTTTCTTTCCAGCTTTGCCCTGGGATGTTGCTGCTGCAAACGTCCGCTCAGCCAGTCAGTTTTTTGCTGCTGTTGCATTAATAACCGCGCCAATTGCTGCTGCAAGCGCCGTTCCAAACCACCGATTTTTTCCAGCCATTGTATCTGGTCCGGCGTAGCGTGTTCGGCCGCGGCGGACGGTGTCGGCGCGCGTAAGTCGGCGGCAAAATCCGCGATAGTCACGTCGGTTTCGTGACCGATGCCGGAGATGATGGGTATGCTGCTGGCAAAAATCGCTCTGGCGACCATCTCCTCATTAAACGCCCATAAATCTTCCATGGAACCGCCGCCGCGCGCCAAAATCAGCACATCGCATAGTTTAAGCGAATTCGCCGTCTCCAGCGCCGCGCAGATCTCGTACTTGGCTTGCTCGCCCTGTACGGCAACCGGGTAAATAATCACCGGTATGGCGGCAAAACGGCGGCGCAACACCGTTAAGATGTCGCGCACTGCCGCGCCCGTCGGTGAGGTAATAACGCCGATGGCTTTGGGCAGGATAGGCAGCGGTTTTTTCTTTTCTTGAGCAAACAAGCCTTCCATCGATAATTTTTGCACCAGCGCATCGAAAGCGCGTTGCAATGCGCCCTGACCAGCTTCTTCCATGTATTCGACGATTAATTGATAATCGCCGCGCGGTTCGTACAGGCTGACCTGCGCTTTTACGATGACGTGTTTGCCGTTTTCCGGTTTGAACTGACGGCGCTGCTGCGACCTGAACATCGCGCAACGCACCTGAGCGTAGGCGTCTTTTAAGGTAAAGTAGCAATGCCCGGAAGCCGGAATACTGAGATTGGAGATTTCCCCTTCGACCAGAATCGACAGAAAATGCTCGTTCAGTATCAACCCGGTTTCGCGGTTCAATTCGCTGACGCTGTAAACTTTTTGGCTCATTGGATTAATGCCGGCAAAACATTAATGAATTTACCTGTCGCCCAGCTTGCGGTAACTGCCGCGAAAATACAACAAAGGTTCGCCATCCCTACACACCGTCGCTTCGACTTCACCGATTAAAATCCAATGGCTACCGGCACGGACTTTCTCTACCACTTTGCATTCCAGCGCCATAATACTGTCGTCCAAAATGGGCACACCCGTGACGCCTTCGTACCAACCGGTTTTGGCGAAACGATCTTCCTGGCTGCTGCCCCCGGAAAAATTATTGGAAACATCCTGTTGCTGATCGTTCAAAATATTAACAGCAAATTTCTGATTCTGATCGATATTTTCGCCGGTATCGGCGGACTGGTTCAAACACACCAGAATTAACGGCGGGTTGGCCGACACACTGGAAAACGCAGTAACCGTCATACCGCGCACACCGTTCTGTTCTGATTTCGACGTGACCACGGCCACTCCGCTGGCCCATTGTTGTAATGCTTGTTTAAATTCTTCCTGATTAATTGCCATCGAATACTTTGTATAAATCTAAGAATGGTACGCCAGCCCAGTTACGATTAACGCTAACGGCCGCGAAATACAAGATTATAGGGTACAACAGCCTGTTAGTGTGCAATCGTGTATTAATGAATGAAAATAATTTGTGAAACAGAGTCGATTCCGTCCAAGGCCAACGCTCTGCGTCAGCTACGGCATTTTAATAATTAATATGGCTTTTATTCCGTCAAAACCCCTAAAAATCAGGATTTCAGCTAAAATAAGCGTATTTTTACGATCAATTAATGAAAGCATGACCAAAAATATCCGCGTCGTGAGAAAAAGCGGCAAGGCGCTTATTGACTACATTCCCGAACTGGCTCGATTAAGAATAGAAGTTTTTCGCGATTTCCCGTATCTGTACGACGGCACAATCGAGTATGAAAAAAAATACCTGCAAACGTATATCGATCATCCCGATAGCGTTATCGTGCTGGCGTTTGATGACGACATCAACAAAATCGTGGGCGCGTCGACCGCCATCCCGATGCGTGACGAAACGGCGGAACTTCAGCAGCCGTTTTTAGAGCACGGTTATGACATTAATGACGTGTTTTATTGCAGCGAATCGGTATTGGATAAAGCTTATCGCGGGTTGGGTTTGGGTGTTAGATTTTTTGAAGAACGGGAAGCGCATGCGGCTGGCTTAGGCGGTTTTAAACATATTACCTTTTGCTGTGTTGAACGTCCTGCCGATCATCCCAGACGCCCCTCCAGCTACGTACCGTTGGATAAATTCTGGAATAAGCGCGGCTATTTTAAACATCCCGAATTAACGACGACGTATACCTGGAAAGACTTGGACGACAGCGAAGAAACCGCCAAACCTATGACGTTTTGGTTAAAACATGAATCTTAAGATAGCGACAGCCCAATACGACATCAGTTTTTTAGAAGATTGGGAAGCTTACCGCGTCAAGATTATTACCTGGATTGATGCTGCCATTGCTCAGGGCGCTAACTTATTGCTGTTTCCTGAATATTTCAGCATGGAACTGGCGTCTTTATTCGGCAAAGAAGTGTATTCCTCGCTCAGTTTGCAGTTGCATTCGCTACAATCGGTGCACAATGATTTCTTTGAATTTTTTCAAAAGCTTGCCCAGCATAATAAATGTTACATCCAGACCGGCACTTTTCCTGTCGCCGTCGATACGGGCGTGTACGTTAATCGCGCTTATTTGTTCTACCCCGATGGCAAGGTGAATTATCAAGATAAGCTGTTAATGACCCGATTTGAGAAAGAGCAATGGTTAATCAGCCCGGGCACTGGCTTAAAAGTGTTCGATACCGAGTACGGCGCCATTGGAATTAATATCTGTTATGACAGCGAGTTTCCGATTATTGCCCGGAAACTGGTAGAAATGGGCGCCAATCTGATTTTAGTGCCCAGTTGTACCGACACGGTGGCCGGTTATAACCGCGTGAAAATCGGTTGCCAGGCAAGAGCCCTGGAAAATCAGTGCTATGTTGTGCAATCCAGCCTGGTTGGTACTGCCGAATGGTCGGAAGCGGTAGATATTAATACCGGCGCAGCCGCCATTTACACGCCTGTCGATCGCGGTTATCCGGATGACGGATTATTAATCAAAGGCGAGATGAACGCCGTAGAATGGGTTATCGGCGATATAGATTTATCGTCGTGTGCAACAGTTCGGGAACAAGGCCAAGTCTTTAATTACCGAGACTGGCCGTTCCAATTCGATTCCGTTAATTAAAAATCGAGTCGAAAGAAAAACCGTTAACTTCCAGGATTTCTTTCAATCTGCGTAAGCCGTCCATCTGGATTTGCCGAACCCGCTCACGAGTGACATTCAATTCTTGCGCGACTTCTTCCAGCGTGGAATCTTCATAGCCGCACAGGCCGTAGCGCCTGCATATCACTTCGCGTTGTTTTTCTGGCAACTGGAACACCCAGGCGGCAATGTTATGCCGCATCCCGTCTTCTTGCAGTTGATCGGAAGGCGAAGCGCGCTCGGTATCCGAGATGGAATCCACTAACGGCTGATCGAATTCTTTGCCGCCAGGAATATCGATGGATGTCACCCGCTCATTGAGTTTGAGCATTTTTTCGACTTTATTAACCGGCTTGCCCAAGTGTTTGGCGACGTCTTCGGCGCTGGGTTCGTAATCTAATTGCTGCGCCAGTTGCCGTTGCGCTCTTAAATAGGTGTTCATTTCTTTTACAATGTGGATCGGCAAACGAATGGTGCGGGTTTGATTCATGATAGCGCGTTCGATGGTTTGCCGAATCCACCAGGTGGCGTAGGTGGAAAACCTGAAACCACGATCCGGATCGAACTTTTCGACGGCGCGAATCAAGCCCAGATTGCCTTCTTCGATCAAATCCAGCAACGGCAGGCCGCGATTAAGATAACGCCGGGAAATTTTAACGACTAAGCGCAAGTTGCTCTCGATCATAATGCGCCGGGCTTCTTTATCGCCTTTTAGCGTCCTTTCTCCGAAAACTTTTTCCTGCTCAGCAGTTAATAATTTAGAGCGACTCAATTCATTCAGATAAGTGCGGGTGGCGTCAAAACCGCTTTCACTGCGCGCAATCAGCAAGGCAGAACTGTCTAGTTTCTGCTTATCGTCGACTAAGTCTTCGATGCGCAGATCGTCGTCTTCGAGATCGATATCAAAATCATCGTCAAAATCGATGGCGATATCTTCATCGGTAGTTTCAAATACTTCTTCGTTCATGTTAGCGCCCCTACGCCTTAATTACTACAAGACGTTAATTGTTTGGCAATACGGTCATCGGATTGATGGGGTTGCCGTTTTTTCTTATTTCAAAATGCAACGACGGTTTTTTAGTTCCTGCTTGTCCCAGATGTCCGATTGCCTGGCCTTTCGCAACGTGCTGACCCTCCTTGACGATCAGTTTGCTGTTATTGGCGTATGCGCTGAGGAAAGTCTCGTCATGCTTGATAATCACAACGTTACCGAAACCTGCCAAGCCATGACCGCAGTAAACCGCTTTCCCTGTTTCCGCCGCAACCACGGTTTTGCCGGATTCGCCAGCAATTTCAATACCTTTGCGATCTGTCTGGGCAAAATTCCGGGTTATTTTGCCCTGCAAAGGCCATTGAAAGTTTAACTTTAATAGTTTTTTATTATCAATTGAAATATTTGATATTTTACTATTTTTCTCCGTTAATTGCGTATTGTCCAGTTTTTTTATTGGGACGTTGTTGTTTTTTTTGGCCGTTGTTTCGTTACTATTTGTTTCTAAAAGAATTTTATTATTTTTTTCACGCTCGGGAATTACCGTTTCTACGGTTTTTTGCGGTTTTTTTGCTGTATTTAGCGCCAGATTTTGCGGATTTGTACCGGCTTCAAGCGGTGTTGCCGTTTTTTGCGACAACTTTTTTTGAACATTCGATACTGGTTTTACGCTTTCATTTTTATTAATGGAAGGCTTGGTGCTGGTTGCAGGCGGTTTTGTCATCGGTTGATGAGTACTATTACCAAAGGACGGTTGAACAGATTGCGCCGCAGCTTTCGCCTGAGACTGGATAGAGTCTTGCGGGGTTAGTGCAGGCGTATGCACCACAGACTGTTGTTGCCGTCGGCTCTGAGTAGCTAAATGCGGCAATCCATATGGCACATAGCCGTTGTCCGGCGCAATGGCTTGATTAACGGTTTTTACTGGCGCATACGTTGCCGGCTGGGAACAGCCGACCAGCCACATCGACAGCAATAGCAACTCGCTTGTTTTACCCGGCGGATGCATCATGTATTTGTTATTTATTAATTAATATTTTTTTCGCCAAGTTGATTTTGGCAGCCAGATAATCCGACCCACCCCGGTCGGGATGCATTTTTTGCATTAATTTACGGTGCGCCGCGATAATCTCGTCTTCAGATGCGCCGGATTTCAGGCCTAATACCTCGTATGCTTCAGTTCGGGTCATAGCGCCTTTTCCCGGGTTTGCCGAACTGTTGCTTTGGTTATTGGTCGATTGCTGTTTCGCATACAGGTATTCCATCCAAAAACGGTGTATATAAGGAGCAAAGCGTATTAATACCGGCGTTATGCGTACGGCGAAAGCCGCCGCCACGCCAATCAGGGCAAACAGCCAGTTTAAATGGCCGGTTGCGCCTAAAAATATAAAGGTCAGCGCTATCACGGTATAAAATACTGTTTTCAGTATGCGCGCGGCTTGATCCGGCGATGCTTTACGGAATTGTCGAAACGCCACGATTGCCATAACGGCCAGCAACAGTACCAAATAAATTCGAATCACTTTTTCTCCGGCGCAAACTGATTTGCCTTTTATTCTTAACGGCAACTTAAATAATACCTTAGAATAGTGTTATAACCGATATGCTCTATTGAATTTAATAACCGATGCCGCTAAACAACGCTAAGGTTCCGGTATTAGGCTTTGCCGCACACAGCGGCACCGGAAAAACAACACTTTTAACCCAACTGATTCCCCTGTTAAAAGCGCAAGGCTTGCAAATCGGCTTAATCAAGCACAGCCACCATAATATTCAGATCGATCAGCCCGGCAAAGACAGCTACCGTTTGCGCGAAGCAGGCGCATCGCCGGTCATGCTGTCGTCGTCGCACCGGCGCTTTATCGTGACCGAATTTACTGACGTAAAAGAACCTGTTCTGGATGAAGAGTTAATGGCATTCGATCAAACAAGGGTGGATTTAATCCTGGTGGAAGGCTTTAAAACAGCCGGTTTTCCCAAGATTGAATTGCATCGTCAGGATCTGGATAAACCTACGCTGTACCCGAACGATCCCAACATTATCGCCGTCGCCAGCGACGCTAAGCTGGAATTGCCTCAGCCCCTGCTCTGGCTGGACTTAAACCGGCCCGAGCAGATTGCCCGATTTGTTATAGAACGGTTCTTGCCGCATCATGATTGATCCGTGCAGCCTTGAGCCGAAGCGTTTATTAACGCTTGACGAAGCGTTAGCCGTTATTAATAACAGCGTCCGCGCGATTACTTCAACAGAACAGATCGGTTTAACAAACGCGCTGGGACGGGTATTGGCGGAAGATGTGCTATCGCCGATTAATTTGCCATTCGATAGGAATTCGGCGATGGACGGCTACGCCTTCTCCAGCGCAAACATTAATACGGATCAATCGTTTACACTGCAATTAACCGGCGCGTCATGGGCGGGAAAACCGTATTCCGGCAAGCTGGAAGCTGGTCAATGCATCCGTATTTTTACCGGAGCAGTCGTGCCGGAAGCAGCGGATTCGGTTGTCATTCAGGAACAAGTCAGCACAATCGGCGAATTAATTACCTTTCCTGCACATGTTGTAATCAAACAAAATATACGGGAAGCCGGTGAAGAATTCAAAGCGGGCGATAGGCTTTGCGCCGAACACAAAGGCTTGTCGCCTGCCGATGTCGGCTTGTTGGCTGCCGCCGGTATTCAAAGGGTGTGCGTTTATCGCCCTTTGAAGGTTGCTTTTTTTACCACCGGCGATGAGTTATTAACCGTAGGCCAAACACCGGAAATAGGCAAAATTTACGACAGCAACCGCTATCTGTTGGCCGGTTTTTTAACCGACCCGCGTTATCAGCTCACCGATTTAGGCATTCTGCCGGATGATAAAGCAATTCTCACGGAGCAATTGCAGCAAGCAGCCAACCGACACGACGTTATCATCACTACCGGCGGCGCATCGGTGGGAGAAGCCGACTTCATTAATGAAGTATTGGTAAGTTGCGGCCAGATTAATTTCTGGAAAATCGCCATCAAGCCTGGTAAACCGCTGGCTTTCGGCAAGATTGACGACTGTTATGTTTTCGGTTTGCCCGGCAACCCGGTATCAGCCGCCGTTACTTTTCAACAGGTGGTGATACCGGCGCTGCATAGGTTGTCCGGTGCTGGCGCATATCAACCGTTACGCTTTTTGGCAACAGCCGACTGCGCCTTTAAAAAAGCGCCGGGACGTCAGGAGTTTGTGCGCGGTATTCTCAGCCAAGATGCAAAAGGGCAGTTTTTAGCCGTCACCACAGGCGCGCAAGGCTCGCACATTCTAAGCTCTTTGAGTAAAGCCAATTGTTACATTATTTTGTCTGCCGACAGTAAAGGAATTAATCCGGGCGAACAAGTTCTGGTCGAACCGTTCAGTGTTCTGCTTTAATGCTGATTAACCCATTAATACCTCGGCACAGAACTGTCGCACTCCACCGACCAGGCGTCGATGCCGCCAACGAGATTACTGACATTCCGGAAGCCGACTTGGTTTAAAAAATTGGCGGCCTGCATGCTGCGGATTCCGTGGTGGCAAATTACGACGACATCTTTATTAAAATCGATCTCCTGTAAGCGATTGGGAACCTGGTTTAACGGGATTAATACGCTATTTTCAATGCGCGCATGGTTATATTCGTGTTCTTCCCTGACATCCAGCAAAAACAAAGGCGCTTTATTCTCCAGCTTTGCTTTTAACTCTGGCGCTGACATTAAATTTATTTGCATGATGTATCTCCTCTTTTTTTATAAATCGCTCAAGGCGATCAATTGCTTCAGTCATACGGTCAATGGACGTCGTATAGGCAAAGCGTAGATACTCCTTGGCTTTAAAGCTGCCGAAATCTATCCCTGGCGTAACAGCCACGCCTTCGGCTTCCAGCAGGGCATAGGCAAATCGATAACTGTCTTCGGTAAAATTGGCGCAGTTGGCATAAATATAGAAAGCGCCTTCCGGTTTAGCAGGTATATCGAAGCCTAGTCGCAATAATGACTGATAAAGAAAGTCGCGTCTGTGAGAGAACTCTAATTTTCTGCGCTCCAATTCGGCTTGCGTATGGTCGTTAAACGCCGCCAGCGCGGCATATTGCGATAATGTCGGTGTGGCAATAAAGATATTTTGCGCCAGTTTTTCCGCTGTTTCTACATAAGCATCGGGCGCTATCAGCCAGCCGATGCGCCAGCCTGTCATGCCGAAATATTTGGAAAAGCTATTAATAACAAAGACTTTGTCGCTAAATACAAGCGCGGTCGCAGCATCCTTGTCGTATACCAAGCCGTGATAGATTTCATCGGAAAAGAACACGCCGCCTAAATCGTCCACCGCTTGAATACAGCGCCGTAGCATGTCCGCATCGATTAATGTCCCGGTTGGGTTGGACGGGGATGCTATTAATACGCCTTTGCTTTGCGCTTGCCAATGCGCTTTGATGCGTTCATCCGTTAATTGATAGTTGGTTGCGGCGTCGACAGGAATAGCTTTAGCCGCGCCATCAAACAAATGCATGAAGTTACTGTTACACGGATAACAGGGATCGGCAATGATTAATTCATCGCCCGGATTAATGCTGGCGGCCAATGCCAATAAAAATGCGCCGGACGCACCAGGGGTAATGAATATGCGCCGCTTATCGACCCTAACGTTATATTTTTGCAGGTAATAACCGGCAATATGCTGGCGTAACTCCGGCAAACCGGCGGCGGGCGTATATTTGATATCGCCGGTGTTGAGCTGCTGGAGAGCCGCATCCACCACAGGTTGCGGCGTGGGAAAATCCGGTTCGCCGATTTCCATGTGGATAATATCGCGTCCGGCAGCTTCAAGCTGTTTGGCACGGTTCAACAATTCCATTACATAAAAAGGCGCAATCTTGCCGGCACGATTTGCCAATGTCGCGGTCATAAGTCTGTCTTTTTGATTTTGCTCAAAATCATAGCAATATTTCTTGCTTACTGCTTACTATTCTGCTAAAAATGCGCGGTTTATTGAAATAGTCATTGAGGAGTTTGTGAATGATCGGTAATCCCAACGCGGGTGTATCGCCTTTCAGCTTTAAGCCTTATGTGGAAACTTCAGGCGAAGAATATATGAATGAGTCTCAACTGAAACATTTTGAGGCCATTCTGAATAACTGGAAAGAGCAATTAATGGAGGAAGTGGACCGCACTGTGCACCACATGCAGGACGACGCCGCCAATTTTCCCGATCCGAACGACCGGGCAACCCAAGAATCCGAATTCAGTCTGGAACTGCGCGCACGCGACCGCGAACGCAAGTTGATCAAAAAAATCGAAGAAGCCTTAAAAGAAATCGAATCCGGCAACTACGGCTACTGCGAATCGTGCGGCATCGAAATCGGCATTCGCCGCCTGGAAGCCAGACCGACCGCAACTTTGTGCATCGACTGCAAAACGCTCGACGAAATCCGCGAAAAGCAAATGGGTTAATACGATTATCCGTCTCTGCCCCGATAAATTCGCCGCAGGCGGATAACACACCAGCTTTGCCCATCCGCCGTTCGTACTGAGCCTGTCCTGAACAAAGTCGAAGGGGCAGTCGGAATGCAGACATCAGCAAGCTCAGCATATCAAAACCACGCCGCTGCCGATAGTAATCAACCCGCTTACATCGGCCGCTTTGCCCCATCGCCCACCGGCCCGCTGCATGTTGGATCGCTCTTTACCGCCTTAGCCAGTTACCTCGACGCTCGCGCTAATAACGGCAAATGGCTGCTAAGGATCGACGATCTCGATACGCCACGCAATCAGCCCGGCGTGGCTGATGCTATCTTCAAGTGTCTGGAAAGCTTCGGGTTGCACTGGGACGGCGGCGTTTACTACCAAAGCCGACATATTAATGATTACGAACAGTATCTGACCGAGCTGGCAAGCAGAAGCTTAACCTACCGCTGCGATTGCAGCCGCAAAACCCTGACCGAACAGGCAGGCGATAACAAGCCCGGCATTTATCCCGGCACTTGCCGCAATAAACATATTCTAGAAACCGCCAGCCATGCCATCCGCATTAAAACCGACGAATCCGTATTAACTTTCCATGACGGCTTGCAGGGCCAGATCACCCGGCAACTCAACCTGGAAGACGGCGACTTTATCCTTAAGCGCCGGGATAATATCATCGCTTACCAATTCGCCGTTGTGGTCGATGATTACTTGCAAGGCATTAATCACGTCGTGCGCGGCTGCGATTTACTCCAGGAAACGCCCAAGCAAATTTACCTGCAACAACTTTTAGGCTTTCCTTCGCCTGCATATACCCACGTGCCATTAATTGTCGATGCTCAGGGGTATAAGCTCAGCAAGCAAACCCTGGCCACAGCAGTGGATATTAATAAGCCTGAACAAATACTGTTCGAATTACTGATTTTGCTGAAACAAAATCCCCTGAATGAACTTAAAAAAGCTAATGTTAATGAGTTGTTAGAATATGCTATTGTCAATTGGCGATCCGATGCATTAACTTTGCAGCAAATCGTCGCGCAATAATAATTTGCATGACCGATTAGAATAGGTTTAATAACCTTCATTTAAAAATGACGCATTAACTCAAGCGGTATTTATGTCCGAGGTAGTGGCAAAATTATAAGTGATAAGTTACATTATGTATTTTGCATAAACTTATGGGCGCATCGAAAAACCCACCCATGTTAAAATAGCATATCTACATAGCCGCTAGATTGATGCACACCACCATGATCAAAGAAAGCCTATTTGCCGCCGAAGAACGTGAAGCCAAACTCGATATGTTGGGCGACATTCTGCAAGTAATGG
>Ga0194128_10008008_pt1 | contig 13551 bp, 11 predicted proteins | sample TA2KigCa65mmetaG_FD_148650 | JGI IMG/M metagenome (GOLD analysis project Ga0194128, IMG submission 148650) | Freshwater microbial communities from Lake Tanganyika, Tanzania - TA2015037 Kigoma Deep Cast 65m | ecosystem: Environmental > Aquatic > Freshwater > Lake | place: Tanzania: Lake...
GTTGAGGCTGTAGATCAGGCTATAGTGCGTGACGCTGGTGTAGAGCAGCGCCCACCCGGCCAGCCCATAGGCCAGTCCCACCCCGAGGATCCCCAGCAGCGTCAGACGGAGTACGTCCACCCAGGGCAGCGTCAACAGTTCCTTCCAGGGTCCTGCCATCGTCACCAGGAACAGACAGGTGAACGCAATGAAGATTCTGAGGCAGACCAGTTCAAAGGGGGACAGGTCACCATGCCGAATGACTTCCTTCATCACCGGGGAGACAGTGCTGAGTATCAGGACCGCCGAGGTCAGGTAGAGCAGGGGGGCGTCTCATGCTGGTGTTCTGCGGGGCTCATCATCGCGTCGGATGCTCCTCTCCGCTACAGGGCCGTTAAATTGACGGCTGCCTGTTGTTCGATAAAGCGGGTGATGTGCTTCTGATGCTCAAGCGAGATGGCGGTAATCCGCCCTCCCACGTTGGGCGGTGTCACGTGAGTCATCACGAGCAGGCAGCAGATGGGGCACCGCTTGGCGAGGTCAAATTCAAGCTCGACCGTCTCTCCGCGAGCCATCGGCAGATCGGTCTTCAACCCGACCCCGTAGGGGGTGAGCTCCGTGATCTCGCAGACAACGGTTTCCGTGCCTCGGCGCAGCCGCCCAGGCCGGTGGATATTGACTCGGAAGAGATCCCGTTTCTGCTTCATCCCGTCACCGCCTCGGTTCTCTTTGGCCTGTGCCTGTTCCGGCCCCAGGCCATGCCTATCCCTTGCTCTCGCTCCTGCGAACTCACTACCATTTATTCCAATATCGGACAGGCGAAGAGAGGGCTTAAGAGCCCTGTTCTGGTGGATTTGACTCGGCGGTGGTTGAAACCGGCCATCAGGAGAGAGACCTTTTGTCTGGGCACTGAAAAAGATCAAGGGGTTGCACGGCTCGTGCATGGCATCGCGCTTGCCTAGTTCCTTTTAGGAGGAGAGGGTGTATCCAGCGTGGGGCAACGGTGGTCCTTGAAAAAAAAAGAGCCACGTTCTCCATCAGGCCAGGGGGGAAGTTGCGATGAAAAAACAGCTTGAGCCCGTCGATCTGATGGTGGCCGTGGGGCTTTGTGCCACGGTGTTGGCTGGCTGTCTGATCTTTCTATCCACGAACGGAACGATGGGGGCCGCATCTGCTGAAATGGCCACTGTCGGTCTGACCGAGGCGGGAACTCCGGGGGCGAGCGACATGGCAGCTCAGTGGGTGCAGCCGACTTTCGGCCAGGCAATCGTGACGGACTACCTGCTGGAGCGAGCGTTTTCGCGCCAGACGGTGGAGACCTCCGTTTCATTCAATCGCGCGACCATGGCCGGCCAGCGTCTGGCGGACTCTCCCTATGAGCACTTTGCGAGGATCGGAGCCCATGCCGCAGCGCTGGAAGCCGACCATGCGGCCAGGGTTCAGTACGCGATGGGCCGCGCGATTGCAAATTTCACGGCGAGGGGTGTCCGGGCTGGCATCCTCTCTCCCGCGCAAATCAATGATCGGTTCAACCGGCGGATGATCAGGCAGGTCGGATTGAGCGCTGACAGGATGGACGACCAGTTCTTGAGCCATCGGGAGTCCAACAAGGGATGGGAGATCGTGGCGGCGAGTCAGGTCCAGGCGCGATACGTCGGACAGGTCCAGCAACGGATCGGCAACGCAGTCGTGCGTGTGACGCAGGTCCAACAGGCCTCCAGTGAGGCGCTTGCTGGAGCGCAGGAGCAGTTGGCGTCGGCCGCTCTAGCGTCGATCCGCAGCGAGGAGATCGCCGATCGGTTCGCACGTCTTGCTGCCGCCGACCTCACCCGGCGGGGGAAGCCGCTTCCGTTGAGCGAACCGCAGTCTTGGCCGGACGTTCCGATCGGGCTTCTCCTGGCTGGGTCGATGGCGTTGGTCGGTCTCTTCTTCGCCGGCCTGTTTCTGCAGACGACCGGGCGTGACATGGAGGTGCTGGGCGAAGAACAGGCTGGGGTGACTGAGACGGTCTATCGGAAAACGGCGTGATCAGCGGCGGGGATCGCAACCGCGAGGAATGTAAGCCTACGTGAGGCAAAGGAACTCTCCGCCCGCAGGTGATCGAAGCGGGCGGCTCTCGCAAGCTTGATTTGGTATTTACTGGCGGCAAAGGAACTATCCGCTCACATGTGATCGAAGTGAGCGGTTCAAGCGAAGCTTGGTATGGAGGTCGCCATGTCCTGGGGATACTGGGGAATCGTGAGCGGCTTAGTCGTGCTGCTCGTGGTCTTTTTCGTCTCCATGGAGCTTCTCTACTCCAGAGCGAGAAGGCCCGTCGGCGGGACGACCGGTTCACCGGCTGGAAACGGCGAGAAGGGGATTTCCGGCGAGAAGCACGCCGCGTAGCCGAGCCGGAACAGGTGTCGCATGGTTGAGATCATTGGGCTCGCGACCCTGGTCGCGTTGGTCTGGCTGTTGGCCTTTGCGATGCAAACCGAGAGCAATGCGGAGCGTCGGCGCTCCACCATACCTTCCGGCGTGATGGCCGGTCAGGAAAGGGGTGCCGGCTCCGAAACCAAACACGCCGCCTAGCGAACGTGCTTCCGGCAGGGGATCAAAGTGAATGGTCCACTGCCGCTATCTCCTCGTGGTCGGTCCTTCACTCCTAAAGCAAAATCAGTCTTCAGGATGGTGTCTCTGCTGGCCAACCTCTCTGCGCCCGAGAGAACCAGGCTGACCAAGGTGCAAATGGACATCTCCGCCCCACGGATCACTCTCGTTTGGGGGCTCCCTCGCGATGGAGGTGTCAATTGCTGAGCGGGGAGATAAGAAACGACACTTCGTCACGCAGTAGCAGGGTCAAGGACAGGATATTGGCCGGATCGCCCTGGGCGACGGCGTGTAAGAGGCAGATCTGGGGAATCGGTTCCGGTGGAAAGGTCAGCAAGGCCGGAAATTCAATCAGCGGGAGGGTGGTTCTGGTCGTGGCCAAGCGGAGCCGGAGCGCCATCAGCACATCTCTCAGACGGGATTCGTGCTGATCGTCTGGAATCGTGTGGGAGGCCGTGATCGCCAGGTCCCAGAGGGGCTTGGTGACGCCGACGGACAGGGGCAGTCCGAGGCGCTGGGCTAAGGGTGACACGTCAATCAACAGCCCAGCCTGGATGGCATCCTCGCGCGTCCTGGCAATCAGTTGAGAAGCTTCGGGCTTGGGAAACGGAGGCTCGGCCTCATCCTGAATTGGTAGGGGCGCTGTTTCGGCCGGTCGATCTGCACGGATGCTCTTCTCGGAGTCATGACCGGCTACAGGAGCGGCAGAGTTGTTGCCGACTTGCGAGACGTTGAGGATGCCCTCATAGACGGACCGGGCTGTCGCCGACCATCTCGGGTCAAAGGGGAGTCCTTGGAAGGCCGCTTCCGCCGCCTTCTTCTCGTCGTGGGTCAGGTTGCGTGGGGTCAAAGGCATCCGCATGGACGGGAGATAGGGCTCGTGGCGGACATTGTCAAGGGGGCAAAAGGCGTAAATCCTGGTATCGTCAGGTTGGCTGATGGTGTTAATTGGCGCCGAGCCACTGGAGGATGAGGTGATCCAGGACATTCAGGCGTGCCGCTGGATCGTCGAGTGAACCGACCGATAGGTCTGAAGAACGTAAACCGGGCAGTTCAAGAGGAGAGGCATGGAGCGGGAGGATCGCTTGTATGGGGAGGGCAGGCGCCAGCGTGCTGCGGGCTTTGAGGAAGGCCCTTGCATGGTCCAAGGCAGCGCGGGAGGCAGGATCAACCAACAGGAGGACCCCTAGGGCACTGGGTAGGCACTGTTCCCACACAGGCCAGAAGCGTTTTTCTGTCCGGATGGCGATCAAATGGAGAACCGCATCGCGCGAGATTCGGACCCGGCCCACCTCCGTCTTGTATTGATCCCAGGTTTCCTCGATCCCCACCGCGACCCATCGCGACCTGGATAAGTCTTGCAGCAGGTGCTGGATCAATTCGCCGGCGCCGGATCGAGCGACGCCCGCCACCAGAATTCGAATCTGGACGATCGGCGAGCCGGCCGTCGGTGGCTGTCGGCTTCGCAACTTCCTGGCGATCTCCTCGAGCCGCGTCTGAACCGGCCGGGCAGGATCGTCGCCGGCCTGGGCTGGCTGGTTGGACTGAGCCGGCCCTGAACCGGTCGCCCCCTGGCCGCCCGTCCCATTCTTCAGGCTGGCCCGCTCATGTTCCTCCAGCGTGCGCAGGTCTTGGAACAAGAGGTTGGCCATGCTGGCCGTCACCGGCGTCTGCTCCAGAGCGGCATCCGGGAGAAACAGAAATCGCCCGGTCTTCCATCCCAGCAGGACAAACAACGGCTCCTCCCGCTTCGGCGACTGGATGTCGGCTTGCACGATGCCCCCGTCCTTAAAGTACAGGGTGCCGGTGCGCTCGCCGTGGCTGAGCACGAGGGCCCCCGTTCTCTGTTCCATCTCGAGCGTTTGGATCAGGTCCAGCAAATCCACGTCTTCGATCCGTCCGCTCAGGCCGATCCGGTCCAGGGGCATGCTGCGCGCCGTCTCGATCCGGTCCAACACCGTTTCGACGCTCTGCGTGAGCCGCTCAAGCGGGCAGGGCTTGGTCAGGTAGTCGTCGGAGCCGATCTTGCGCGCCTTGATTCGGTCCTGATCTTGATCTCTGGCCGTCAGGAAGATGAAGGGGAGGGTGCGGGTCTTGGGATCTCGGCGAAGGCGGCTGCAGAGATCATAGCCGTCCATGCCGGGCATGCCGATGTCGGCGATCACCACGTCGGGAAGCGATTCCGAAACCTTTCGAAGGGCGTCATCGCCGCTCAGGGCCGTCTCGACCTGGTAATCCCTGGCGTGCAGGTAGAGCGACGCCACCCGCAGCCACTTGGGATCGTCGTCCACCACCAGGATCTTGGATGCCATATTCGTGAGGGGTGAGGCGTAAGGGGTGAGGGGTAAGAGGGGTCGTCTCACGCCTCACGGTTCACGCCTTACGTCATGATTTGCGGCTGTCCCACGCCGTTGATGACGTCGTCCGTAATCACCACGGCTTTGACCCCGTTCAACGCCGGCACCTCGTACATGAGATCCAGCATCGCATCTTCCAGGATGGAGCGGAGCGCGCGCGCGCCGGTTTTCATCAAGGCAGCCCGGTGGGCGATCGCCTTGACCGCCGCCGGCGTGAACTGGAGGTGGACCTGCTCCAGCTCGAAGAGGACCTCGTACTGCTTCAGCAGCGCGTTTTTGGGTTCGGTCAGGACGCGGACGAGCACGGTCTCGTCCAGGTCGGTGAGAGTGGTCAGGACCGGGAAGCGGCCGACGAATTCCGGGATCAGTCCGTATTTGAGCAGGTCGTCCGGCTGCGCGTGCTCGAGCAGGTTGCCCGGCCCCGTGGTTTCCCGCGTGGTGGTCCCGGAGCCGAAGCCGATCTGCCGGTTCGCGGTACGCTGCCCGACGATCTGCTCCAGGCCCACGAAGGCTCCCCCGCAGATGAACAGGATGTTGGAGGTGTCGACGCGGATGTAGTCCTGTTCCGGATGCTTGCGCCCGCCCTTCGGAGGGACGTTGCAGATCGTCCCTTCCACCAGTTTCAGGAGCGCCTGCTGCACGCCCTCGCCGGAGACGTCCCGGGTGATCGAGGCGCTCTCGGACTTGCGGCTGATCTTGTCGATCTCGTCGATGTAGATAATGCCGGTCTCCGCCCGCTTGACGTCGAAATCGGAGGTCTGGAGCAGCTTGAGCACGACGTTCTCGACATCCTCGCCGACGTAGCCGGCCTCTGTCAGGGTGGTGGCGTCGGCGATCGCGAAGGGCACGTGCAGGATCTTGGCAAGGGTCTGCGAAAGTAGGGTCTTGCCGGTGCCGGTCGAGCCGATCATCATGATGTTGCCCTTCTGCAGTTCGACTTCTTTGAGGCGGCTCCGGCTGAACAAGCGCTTGTAGTGGTTGTGGACCGCGACAGAAAGGACCTTCTTGGCCCGGTCCTGCCCCACCACATATTCGTCGAGGTGTGCCTTGATCTCAGTCGGCTTGGGAAGGGGAACCGGCTGGGCTTCCTCCGGCTTGGCCGCCGGGGCCGCCTCCGCCAGGAACGTGTTGCAGAGCCTGACGCATTCATCACAGATCAGCAGGTTGGATCCGGCTTTGCAGGTGAGGCAGTGATAGGGAGCCGGGCTTTCGATCAGGCTTTTGACGGCGCGTTCCTGCTTGCCGCAGAACGAGCAGTGGCGTCCGCGCTTGTCCCGACTCTGTCGCGATTCCCAGAACATGAACGCCTTTCTTATCACCCGTGCCGGCCGTCGGGTGGGGGCATCTTAGCCTGCGACACCGTTCAACTCAAGCGTGAGCCGGAAACCGGATCACGAACCGGCTGCCCTTGCCCTCTTCGCTGTCCACTGACAGGGTCCCCCCGTTGTCCTGGATCAGCCGCTTGACGTTCGTCAAGCCCAGACCTGTCCCATACTCCTTGGTCGTGAAGAAGGGCTCGAAGATCTTGCCGAGGTCGGCGCGTGGAATCCCGCAGCCGGTATCGGCCACCTCGATCTCGACGTGGTGGTCTGCGCCGGTGCGGGTTGTCATTGTCAGCCGTCCGCCCTCCGGCATCGCCTCCCGCGCGTTGAGAAGCAGGTTCACCAGCGCCTCCTTCACCTGCTGAGGGTCCACGTTGATGCGGGGGAGGCCCTTGCCGAAGTTTGTGATCGCCTCGATCCTCCCGTGCCCGCCCTGGGCCTTCCACTGCCACAGGGCGTCTTCGGCAAGAGCCTCGGGGGCCAGGGGTTTGGGCTCGGGCGGCTTCTGGCGCGCATACCGAAGGAAGTCGTTGATCCGATGCGTGAGCCGGTCCACTTCGTCGATGATATAGCGGGCCACCTCCTGCTTCACTTCGTCGGCCTGCTGTCGTTCCAGCACGAGTTGAGCGGAGCTGCGGATCACCCCGAGGGGGTTCCGTAGATCGTGCGCGAGGGCCGCCAGGAGCTGGCCGACCGAAGCCAGCTTTTCACGTCGGATCAGCTCTTCCTGTTGGGTTTTGACGGTGCGCAAGCTTTCCTCCAGGGAGCGGCGCATGGCGTCGAACGTGCGAGCCAGGTCCTCGATCTCGTCGCCGGTCCTGATCTGGGGCGAAGAGAGAGGGGATTCGGCGGGCTGTGCCGAGGCTGCTTCAGGCAGGGCGGCAATGTTGCGGCGTAACAGGTCTGCTTCTTTTCTGAGCGCCAGGATAGGGCCGACGATCCGCCGGCCTACCAAGAAGCCGAGCGAGGCCAGCCCCACGACCAGGCCGAACCCGATCATGCCGACCTTGACCAGCAAAGAATAGATTGGGGCATAGGTTTCTTCCGGCTGCTGCCGGATGAACGCAAACCACCGCTCCCCCCCAAGGCTCGAGGTGGTGAGCTTGTGAGCGAACCGAACCGGGGCTGCGCCCACGATCGAATCCCGCCCTCCGTGCGCGTCGTTGTCCGCGACGAACCACAGGGGCTGATCGCGCGCGATCTGGTTGAGCAGCGCCTCATGGATCAGGTGCGCGGTGGGCGGGAGGACCGGGCAGATCAAGGGCGTGCCCTCGGTATCCAGGAGCATGCCATGACCGGTGTCTCCGACGCGGATCGGCAAGATTGTGTCCAGCAAGACCGTCCGGCGAATGACGAGCCCGATGACCCCGATCGGCTCCGCCTGGCTCTCGCCGGGGATCGGGACCGCCACCTCGAACACATAATCGTTCAGTCGGGGGTCGAGCCTCAGCGAGCTGACATAGGCGAAATCTAGGCCTTCCTCAAAGGCTTCTTGCCACCATTCTTGATCGTCGTTCAGGTACGGGGCTTGGGGGTCGGTGGAGGCCACGATGGCGCCCCGGCGGTCCGCAATCACGACCCGCACGTAGTAGCCCCAGCGGCGAACCCAATCGTTGAGGTACGCGATGGTCTGCGTCGATTGGGAGGAAGCGCCGTTGAGAATACCCCGCCGTGACGTATTCCATGACGTCTGTTCCGCAGCCAGCAACCGGCGCACCTCTGCGTCGCTCCTGCCGGCGTACCGGTGGTTCGCGGTCTCGATTCTTTGCCGGATGACCAGCGGAAGCGAGGCGAGCTGGACCGCGCGATCGATCTCCTGGTCCACGGTCGCCGCGATCCGAATCGCGGCCGACCGGGCGATCTCCTGAAAGCTGCTGCCGATGGAGCGCTTGAGACTGTGGGTGCTGTAGAGGTAGGTGGCGAGCAGCGCGGCGATGCCCGGCATGATCCCGACGATCAGCAGGGCAATGAAGAACTTTTTTTGCAGGCCACCGGAGCGGTACATTCCGTCGCTCGTTCCTCGTGAGGCGTATCACGCAACGAGATGCGTTTCACGAGGTGCGCTTCACGTCAGGTGATACTTCGTCATCCGATACCGGAGGGTGTTCCGGGTGATTTTCAACAGGCGGCTGGCTTCCGAAACATTGCCGCCGGTCTTTTGAAGCGCTTCCTGCAGCATGGCCTTTTCCAATTCCTCGACCGACAGGCCGAAGGCGAGTAAAGACGGAGCCTCCTTGCGTGTCGGTTCGCTGACTCCCCGCAGGTGGCCGGGCAGGTGCTCCGGCCGAATTTCGCCTTCTTTGCAGTTGATCGTGATCCATTCCACCGCGTTGTACAACTCCCGGACGTTCCCCGGCCAGTGGTAGCCTTGCAGGATCGCTAGCGCATCGGGCAGGATCTTCCGGATGCGGATGCCGCGCTCGCGTGAAGAGGCCTCAAGAAACGCTTCCAGGAGGGCCGGAATGTCCTGCCTCCGTTCGCGCAAGGGTGGGATGTGCAACTGGCAGACGTTCAGGCGGTAGTACAGGTCCTCCCGGAACCAGCCCTTCTTGATGAGGTCGGGCAGATCCCGGTTCGTCGCGCAGATGACTCGGAGGTCCACCTTGACGCTGCGTAAGCCGCCGAGCGGCTCCACCCGATGGTCTTCCAGCACCCGGAGCAGTTTGGCCTGGGCGCTCAGGCTCATCTCGCCGATCTCGTCCAGAAACAAGGTCCCGTGATCCGCGAGCTGGAACCGGCCGACCTTCGACTTCTTGGCGTCCGTGAAAGCGCCCTTCTCGTAGCCGAACAGCTCCGATTCGAGCAGCGTATCGGGTATTCCTGCGCAATTGAGCGCGACAAAAGGCCCGCTTGCGCGGGGACCGGCGGAGTGGATCGCTCGCGCCAGCAACTCTTTGCCGGTCCCGCTCTCGCCGGTGATCAGGACGGCGACATCAGCCCGCGCGATCTCGACAGCCAGCCGTTTGAGCTCGGCCATGTTGGGCGAGACGCTGACGATCCGGTCGAAGCCGAACCGCTCGTCGAGACGGGCTCGGAGCGCCTGATTGTCCTGCGACAGCCGCCGGAGTTGCAGCGCCCGCTCGATCAGAATCTTCAGCTCGTCGTTATCGACCGGCTTGGAGACGTAATCGTACGCGCCTTTCTTCATGGCTTCGACGGCGGACTTGACCGTGCCATAGCCGGTGATGATCAGCACAGGGACGTCCGGCAGGACTCGTTTCGCCGCCTCCAGGACATCCAGGCCCGACGTCGTCCCGAGCTGCAGGTCGGTGACGACCAGGTCAATGCCGGAGGAGTCGTTCAGCAGCCGGATGCCCTCTTTGGCGGTGCTGGCCAGCAGGAGCTCATAGCCTTCCGGCTTGAGCACCAACTCCAGGAGCCGGCGCATCCGTTCTTCATCCTCGATGATCAGCAGGGTACCGGTAGGCATCTCAACCCCAACGCCGAATGTTGAATTCTGAAGGCTGGCTACTGTTTACTGGTCACTGAGTACTGCCGTCATCGTTTCATCTGAGCCGGCTCTTGTCAAGAGCGTCAGTTCTCCAAGGGAATCGTAATCACAAGCCCTCCCATCACGTCGTTCGGCTTGAAATCTCGTCGCGGGCTCAAGGGATGGGCATTGTGGCAGGACACACAGGTGTTCGTCACCGCTCTGTCAGCATAGATGGCCTGGAAAAACTGCTTCCGGCCGCTCGTGACTATGCCGGTATAGGGATGATCCGGATGGTTCGCAACCGCTTCCAGGCCCCGACGTTCAAAATCGGTCGCCGGGGCGTTCCGCTGGTAAATCGGCCACAGACTGATCAAGCGGTATCGGATGCCGCTGCCCCTTTCCGCCACCACGCGCCCGGCGTACTGAAGAAACTGAGCCGGCAAGGGGAGTGCGTTCTGTTGCTCCCAATGCTCCACGGCCGATGTCACGCCTTTCGCCTGCAGACGGTCCACGATCTGGGTGGAATAGACGGTGCGGTCTGCTTCGATGACGGCGTGGACATAGGCCGCCACCTTCTCCGGCGGGATGCCGCGGCTGGCCCCTCCCTCCCGTGCGGCCCAGGATACTCCCCAATACCAGGTGCCGGCGAGCACCGAGCCCGCCAGCATCCACACCAGCAGCTTGTTCCTCGGCATGGTCATGTGGCTCCTTCTTTTCCGGCCGGAGACGCGGCGAGGGGAAAGGAGATCGCGCAGACCGTCCCACGGCCTTCTTCACTCTCGATGTGGATCTGGCCCCCGCACTTCATGACAAGCCGGCGCGCGATCGTCAAGCCAAGCCCGGCTCCTTCGCCCTGTTGCTTCGTGGTGAAGAAGGGATCGAAGACCTTCGAGAGGTAGAGCTTCGGAATGCCGGGCCCTGAATCCCCGATCCTGACGGTCATCGTGCCGTCGCCGGCCTCGGTGCCCACGGTGAGCGTGCCCCGGCCTTTCATGGCTTGGGCGGCATTGGCGAGCACGTTCAGGAAGATCTGCCGCACCTCGTCCGGGAGCGCCTGGAGCGTCGGGAGGGGCTGATAGGCCGTGTGCACCTCGATGGTGGCGCCTTCGGGCGTCTGTTGGACGAGCTTGATCGCCTGATCCAGTTGATCGTTGAGGCTGACCGGAACCAGCCGGTCTTTCGCATCGGTCTGGGCCAGTCCGGTAAAGTCTTTGATGATCGAAGCCATGCGCTTGCCGTGCTGGATGATATCCCTGGCGTGCTGCTTGGCTTGACCGAGGTCTGTTTCGTCCTGGATGGCCTCGCCGAGGCCGACGATGCCGAACAAGGGGTTGTTCAACTCGTGGCCGATGCCGGCGCTGAGGACCCCGAGGCTGCTCGTTTTCTCAGCCTGAATGAGCTTGTCTTGCAGGCGGCTTTCTTCAGTCGTATCCCGGAGCACGAGTCCGATCCGCTCGCCCTCACCCGGTCGACCTATGACGCGGAACCACTCATACCGGTAGGTGCTGGCTCCGATCTGCAGCTCTCGGCGCGAGACGTTGGCGGCGGCGAGTTGCGGCGCCAGCGGGTCTCTCAAGGACGACCCGGTCGCCGGTTCTGAGGAGTCGGGCTCGCCGTCGCCGAACCGGGCGCCCAGCGCTCGGAGCTCTGCCAGCAAGCGATGGCGGGACCCTTCGTCCACGCGGATCAACTCAAGAAAGCTGCCCGCGTTGAAGTCGGTTGCCTGGGGGCTCAACGCGTGCTTGGCGGCCTGGTTGAGATAATGCACCTGTCCCTGGGCGTCCAGCAGGATGATGGGAGCGGGGGTGCTGTCGAGAATCTGGTCCGTGGCCTTCTGCAGATATCGGACTTCCTGGGCTTTCAGCTCGACCTGATCGGTCAAGCCGGCGAAGGCTGCTTCCAGTTGGACATGCATGCGGTTGATTTCCGCCGCCAAGTCCTCGATCTCGTCGCCGGTTTTGATCGTAATGGGCTCGCGCAACTCGCCCCGGCCGATCAGCTTGGCTGCGTCCTGGAGCCGTCGGATCGGCGTCACGATCCGGGTGGCCGCCACATAGCCAAGGCTGCCGAGTAGGCCCACGGCGATCAACCCGAACACCGTCATCCAGGCCAGCAGGTGCCGAACCGGCGCGAAGAGTTCTCCCGAGGACTGCCACACAAAGGTGTGCCACTTGCGGCCCGTCGAAGCCTCGGTGGTCCGGCTCGTCTCCGGCAAGGGCGCAAAGCCGATAATGGAGGCGCCCTGGCCGCCGTGTCCATCGCTCGGCGCCTTAACCGATCCGGGATTGGGAGCGGTGACGAGCGCGATCACGGCTTCATCCGCGATGCGGGTCCCGGTCGGCAAAATCGGGCAACTGAGCACGGTTCCGTGGCCGTCAATGAGCATGACGTGGCCGGTCCGGCCGAACCGGATCGGATGCACGGAGGGCGCGAAGAACTCCTTCGCGTCGTACACCCGGTGCACGATCCCGATCGCTTCGTACCGGATGCGATCCATGACGGGCAACGAGATGGTAAACGTGTAGGTGCCTGCGCGGTCGTCGAAGGCCACGGTTTCCATGTACGGCGCGCCCACGCCTTTGTTGAAAGCGCCATTCCACCAGGCGGTACGGGCGTGGACGTAGGCCACGTCGGCATTGATGCTGGCAACCAGGACCCCGGTCTTGTCGGTCAGGAACAGGGCCCGCGTGGCCGAGCGCGTGACCAGGGGGATCGGGTGGCCGGGGTCCGAATCGGTGCCGATGTAGTATCGGCGGAGCGTCTCGGCCAGCTTGCCTTGTGTCACAACCTGGACGAGTCGGGGATCTTTGGCCTCCCAGGCCGTCGTCGCCTCCCGGATCTGCTCGTCGCCCAATGGCCGGTCTCGCCGTTGTTCAATCGCGTCGACGACGGTGAGGTCGGTGGCAATATGTGCGGTCTTGGCGATCTCTTCGGCCAGGACGAGGTCCAATTTCCTGGCGGTTTCGCCGGCGAGCCCGGCGAAGCTGGCTCCACTGACCTGCTCGATCTCCCGGATGCCCTGCAGAAAGGCCATGACCAGACCGATGAGCAGCGGGACCACGCCGACCAGAAGCATGGACAGGATGAGCTTGCCTTTCAATCCCCATCGTGGCTGCGCCGTGACTTGATTCTGAGGGGAACCCATGGCTCTCCGCCTGCTCAGCTTGACTCGGCTGCGGGGAAGATCAGCCGGAACGTAGTGCCCTTGCCCACCTGGCTGTCCACGAGGATCCGGCCGCGCAAGCCGGTGACGATAATCTGGACGTTCGAGAGGCCCAAGCCCGTCCCCTTTCCCGGTGGCTTCGTAGTGAAAAAGGGCTCAAAGACTCTCTCTAGATTTTCTTTTGGAATGCCACAGCCTGTATCTGAAATTGTGACATTGGCAAGGCCCTCTGCGCAATCAGTACCGAGGGTCAGCGTCCCGCGTCCGTCCATGGCTTGGATTGCGTTGGTGAGCAGGTTGACGAAAGCGTGCAGCAGGTCTTCCGGCCTGGCCTTGACCCTGGGCCTGTCCCGGTACTCCTTGACGATCGAGAGGTCGAGGAGCGTCGTCGCGTGCTTGGCGATCTTGAGCGCTTCATCCAGCTTGACGGCCAGGTCCACGGCGATGGGATCGTCGGGCCCCTGTCGGCGCGTGTAGAGCATCAGGTCCTTGCTGATCGTGCTGACCCGCTGCACGGCCTCGATGATCTCGTTGGCGTGGTCGCGGACGGTCGGCAAGTCCTGCTCGTCCCGGATCAACTCTGCCAAGGCCAGAATGAGGTGCAGCGGATTGTTGATGTCGTGGGCGATCCCCGCAGCGAAGGTGCCGATCTCCGCCAGTCTTTCAGCCTGGAAGAGTTGGGCTTGCAACGACGATTCGTGTTGGACC